>Ga0116229_10014109_pt1 | contig 11154 bp, 3 predicted proteins | sample S1TSphgellanicum_3_FD_87313 | JGI IMG/M metagenome (GOLD analysis project Ga0116229, IMG submission 87313) | Host-associated microbial communities from peat moss isolated from Minnesota, USA - S1T2_Fc - Sphagnum magellanicum MG | ecosystem: Host-associated > Plants > Peat moss > Unclassified... | reverse complement strand
TCGAGGGTCCGGGGCGAGTCGGGAGGCTGGGGGCGCGGGGGGAGGCGGGGGGCGGGGGGGGGGAGGCGGGGGACAGGGGGAGAGAGGATCGGGGGAGCGTCGGGGGGGGGGGGGGGGGGGGGGTGGGGGGGGGGGGGAGGGGGGGGGTGAACTTCATCCAAAAGTTGAATTAGCCACACTTCGCTATTAACAAAATATGAAAAGAAAAAAAATTACATATCCTTTTTTTTTGGGCTACCTACTTGAACCATGGATAGAAATCTGGAAATTCTTATAGGATTTTTTTTGGAAAAAACTAAAAGTTTTGCCAGAATTTTCTTTTTAAAAGCCATTGAATTTGCAACAAATTATAAAAATGAAAATTTTTGCACCAAAAAAAAAGGGACTCCCATAGCCTTGTATTTTTATCAATTTCATAAAATAAGGAATGTCAATATTTTAAAATAAAATTTTTTTTAAAAAAAAAAAAGGTAGCAACTAACAACCTTAAATATGTTACCCTATTTGTCATTTTTGACATGACTATAGCCTACAACATGCCATCAACCTAGTCTAGGCACTCCCACACCTCAACTAGGTTAGATGGCTTGGCTAAGTCTCTAGCCAAGGTTAAGGTACCCCCAAATAAACTAGTCCCATAGCCATGGTTTCAAGTCATGTCATGTCTAGCTAGAGGCATTTAGGAGAAATATTGATTTTATTATGCCATGGAAAAGGGTTGGTGAATTAGGTCACCATAAACCCCTAAACTTTCCGAGTTCTTATAACTTTATAAGGAGGACTCAGGGTACCTTACATCCATGAATATATCTATCCTTCCTATGAAAGAGGAGGGCTCTTATTATGCCTTACACCATAAGAGTGGGAGGGCTCTTCTGTGTCCTTTATAGGTATAAGACCCCTCTCACTTTTCACGAGTAGGCATAACAATGCTCTCTCTCCCCCCTCCGATGCCCTAATAAACCCTTTGCATCAAAATTTCCGGACCACATAGAATTACATCAAAATTTCGGGACCACATAGAATTACATAGAATAAAAATTTTGGTTCCATGTACAATTTGGACCAAAATATTTTCAAGCCCAAATCTTACGTGGGACAATTTTTTCCGTCCCAAATTCAAATTTTACATGGGACAAAAAAATTCCGGTTCCTAAGTACACCTTTACACATGGGACTCAAATGTCGAGACTGAAATAAAATATGGGATCGAATTTTTTTTTAAGCCTATGTACATTGGGAATTTGCTCCCCATGTAAAAGAAACTACATAGTACCCAAATTTTAGTCCCATGTAGTATTTATTATTACATGGGCCCCAAAATTTTGGTCTCATGTAAAGAATTACATGGGATCGAATTTTGGTCCTTGGTAAATTTTACTCGTATAATATCATTTTATTAATTTAGACAAATCGATTTGGACTTGATTGTGATGAGGGATTTTTTTAATTTGTAGAATAAAAAATATTTGACTAATTATTTTGATTATCAAATAAAATAAATAGATAATAAATAGGTTTAAGTAGATCATAAAAAATAAAAAATAAAAAGGTGATAAACCCAGCTTAACTTATTTAATTTATGTTATCTAATTTAGTTGACTTAATTAATTTAATCTAATCAACATATTGTAATTTCTTAAGCATGCACCTAAGTTACAAGTATAAGAAATTGAATTCTTCATGTGAAGAATAAAAAATCAAGTCCTTACCAATGGACTACACTTCTAAAAAATGATAACTTTATTTCACATCATTTATTAAATGAAATGAAAATAAATAGGTAGATAAATAAAGGAGTTAAATATGTAAATACATAACAAATAATAAATAAATAGATAAATATGTAGATTTAGGTTTATTCTATTTTGATGTTGGTATTTTGGTCACACGTTAATTAGTTATGGTCATTATGTTTTTAAGTGCACATTATTTAAACCAATGTATTCCCATTTTATCTTGGTTGCCCATTATAAAAAAAAATTCACATAATTAATTGAAATATATGTATGCATTGAATTTTTTAAAATATTTTTATATAATTTTGAAGTACAATGATACAAATGAATTATAGTAAATAAATTAATGTTTACTACAATGAAAGTTTTGTGTGTACTTTGACCAAGTAAATTAACAAGTTTGATGCAACAACAAAAAGGGAGATGGACATGATGAATTTGCTAAGTCTCTTTGTCTCTTCCATTTGAACAACCTTTGCCAATGGCTTACCATAAATTATCATATACTCGAGATAATTTTAAAATAAAAAGGTTTGGAATATTATTAAAATATTAACAAATAATAGTAGAAAAGGTGTTGTGTCATTTAGGCAATTGTTAAACCCATTTCTTGCATCATCCTTCACATAATTTTCTTAAATTTGGCTTTTTCCAAAAATATTTGTTTTTGCTTCGATTTGTTAACACGAAAAAATCAGATTTGGATTTTTGGCATATTCTTTTATCGCTGTTAATTGCATATATGTTGACCAAATTATGCACATTATAATGGGTCAACATACAAATCCATAGATTTTATAATCCATTAATTTGGGTGTTCGTTGATGATCATTTCCCCTTTGATTTTATTATTAATGCCCAATATGTTTCCATTTATTGGGAATTTCATTTTGTTACATCTTAGAATCCAATAACAATTTTCAAAACTAAATGCGAAAGTCTTGAGAACTATGGGAACAAAAATGTTGAGTTTAGGGTGGGGTGCCTTGGAAAAATAGGATTCAAATCTAACTCAAAACTTGTATCCCAAAGAAATTTTAGTTATTGGAGAATTCCAAAGCATAGAATATCAAAATCCCAAAATGAATCCACACTTTGTGTAGACTTTGAAGACTAAACCCTAATTTGAACATAGTGTGATATATAGTATAGTGTGATTCATATTAATTAGATCATGGGTGCGCTCACAATTTTTATTTTTAAAGGAGCCATTATTGATTGGCTCATTAGCAAAAAAAAATTGGAGCATTGGGCATGTCCCCAATAGAAGCACCTCTTTGGAACCCTAAACCCTACCCACTCTTATCCTTGTTATCTATGTATCTATATATGGCCAAAATGCTATATTAAAATTTAAAAGTGCTAAAATCAAGTGGTTTCTTAGACTTTTAATAGCCAGAATTTGATTGAAAATTTTAAGAAAAATCGTAATATTTCTAAAAAAGCTTCAAACAAATAACCAAAAATATAGAAGGAGTTTTTTTTATCACCTTCAAATTTAGCTTGTATCCAAATTTGGCTAAACATTCCTTAAACTTGAAATTCAAAAATTCAAAAAATGACATGATTTTCTTAGGGTAATTGAGAAAGAGGGGAAAAAATTAAAATAATTTAAAATTTAAAAATTTTACTTTTTTCAGCATGGAATCAAAAATACTGAAAGGATGATTTTTTAAGATTTGTGCTTCATATTTGGTTTATAGTTGATAGCCAAATTTGGCTATTATGTTCCTATGGATGATCATCACTTTGGTTGCATAAATTCAATTCCCTAAAAACATTAACAACAATGGTAAGTTATGTGTGTGGGTGAGTGATTGAGTGAGTGAGTGAGTGGCTAGGGTTTTTTTTTTTTGGGGCTAGGGTTTTTTTTGGGGGGGGGCAATCAAGATAGCAAACCCATGTGCCCTTTGGATTTTTACAGGACACTAAACAAAGCCCACTTCCCAACTTTGCTACATTGGCCATTTGCAGATGGGATCACGTGTCAAAGTAACCCATGTAGTTAGTTAGTTAGTAGTAGGGTGGAGAAAGCCAAGGCAAAAACCAAAAGCTCCCCCCTATCTAGGCTATCTTCCATAAGAGGACAAATTAGGTCAGTTTTACACAATCCTAGTTTCTATTGTTAGTACCACCTATGTTACTACCTAGTAACTAGTAAACTAACTACCTTGTACAATCTTCAGGAGATTCTATAGAGAGTTGGTTGGGGGTTGAAAGTTTTGCCATTGGGTTGGTTACCACAAGAAATTTAGGTTTAGGGTTTAGGGTTTAGGATCTATGGTATGATGCTTGCTTTTAGGAATATTCAGATTTTCAATAGCCGGAATTTGAGCAAATTTTACGAAAATTTGCTAGATTTTGATTGCATGATTCAAGTATGTATAAAGCCTAATTATTATTTTTTTAAAAGGGTGTTTGAAATTCTCTATTTTCAAATTCAGCTTGTAGCCTAATTTGGCTACATCTTCGTCTGGATCATTGCCACTTTGGCTACTACATCACAAAATTGACCGCTAAAAAAGAACATTGTTCATTAGTGCCCCCACAATTTTGTTTGTTTGATTTTTATTTTTATTTTGAAGAAGCCACTTTGATTGCCCCATCACCAAATTCTCTAAAACATTGGAGAGTCCCCCAATAGAAGCACCCCTTTGGCTCCCACTCCCAAAATAGGAGCCTAGTCATGTTTGCCTTTGGCCGGCCCTTTTATAACTTATTTAGATGAAAGTTGAATTTGTCTCAAACAATACATGATAAAATTAAGGTGCTATTGGGAACAACTTGGGGAAATTCTAGGGAACTTCATGGGAACAAAAAAAACCCCATTCACAAATGGTTCAATTAAAGTTTAATTTTTGAACTAACGGGGAACATTTTTGTGCTACAATTGCAATTCATTGATGCCTTATCATTTTATATATCAAAGATGTTTTTCATGACTTGCATTTAAACTCCAAAGGAGGTTATTTTTGAGAATTTTCCAACATGATCACATTTAAAAGCTTTTTTTATACATCTTTTAGTCAATATCATTCAACATTACACATTTTTAAATATAAGACAAATTAATAATGTGTTTTTTAATATGGCAAAAGTTCACCACTTTGCAAAATTGAAAAGGTGCTTGTAAAAAGTCTTTGTTAATTTGTCACCACCTTCCTTGCACCTACCACAAAGTACAAGTATTTGTATGATTGATTGTTTGGACTTTGAAAACTAAAACTCTAAAGTATTAACTCTTGATGCAGCTAGTTTGAAATTTGAAATAAAATTATAAACCTAATGTGTTATTGTTTTGGAAGCTTGCTCCTTCAAAGTTCATTGGTTATATTTTAGGATGATTGGTTTGTAAACTAAGGTTGCTACCTTGTTCAAGGTTTGACTTTGTTAGCTAAATTTTCATCTAAAGATTCATCTTCCAAACTCAACATATTTATGAGAATCTAAAAGCAAGTACAACATTTAGTATAATATTTTGGTTTTTGCAAAATCGCTTCATGGGATTTTGGGCATTAGTTGTTCAATGCTTTTGCTACTTATGATTATTGTGCCATCGATTATGATCATTGTGTTGCATCTTCAACAACTTCCTCCAAATGTGTGTCATTGTTTATGAAATGTGAACCTTGCATTATAAAAAACAAATGAGATATATAGTGTATATTTTATAAGTACAGACATCATTGTTTAATCCATTTTCAATTTTGTAATAATGTAAGTCACGCACATTTATTCTTAATTTCCTTTGTGATTCTGTAGTAGTATAAATTTTGCATTCGAGGTTATATGTTCAAGTTGTTTTTTTTGCTTAGAAGTAAGTTTGGTTGTTAAATTTCCATGCATAAAATGACAACACAACAACATGAGTAAAAACTATCAAACTTAAATGCACATTAAATGAGTAAGTTGCAATTGTTGTGTTTTTTATCATTCCCCTATTTTTTGGAACATGTCTCCTTTCAAGCCTTTTCAAATATTAAATTCTTGTTGTTTTTCTTTGGGTATATCCCAATTTCTAAATTTGTGTCTATTTGATTTGATGGTCTGTTAAGGACTCTTGTTGTTACTTGTATTCATGAACTTGATGCATTTACTTTAAAAGGTAAATCAACTACCCACACTAAAGGTGCATCCAATTTTGGCCCAAATTTTGCTACATTCACCCTAATGCATTTTGTTCTTATCTTAACTCTTCTACATTCACCCCAACACGTATAGTTTTAAGACACATCTAGTTTTAGGATTGTTTCATCATTTGTAAATCCACAAAACAAGAGGAAAAAATAATATGATATTCACTAGGATTTCAAAGATGAATGGGTTGCCAAGTTTCCATGGGTTAAACTTATCATGGGTCTTGAAAGTAACTATTGTAAATGGTGTGTTGCAAGGGGTGCACACTTGTGCAAGGCAAGGAAAAAAATTTAAACCTTAAACTAAATGGTTTGCAAACAAAAACATGATGGTAAGTGCAAAGCTTTGGTTACTCGTGTAGGAATCGTAATGTGTGATTATTACCATAATAACTAAAGCCAACATAGAAAAATGAAAATATTCATACTATTCAAGGTCCCCATTTTGTTGTGCAATTGATATTTAATGGAAGAAAAGAAATATATATTTTGAGCACAAAAGGTCATTATTTGAATTCTTGAAATTTGTCCATGTCTAAAAGAATCATTAAACAAACTTCAATGAGTGGGAAATTGCAACATCCATGTACATAATAAAGCAAATTTGTCTCAATTAGTTGTGATGAAATCACAACTATGGACAACCAATCTTGGATATTTGTGCATGCATACATTGTTCAAAATTGGAAAAAGGTGGCAATCCTTTTGAATCTTAAAAGTGTTTTGAATGGAGTCATATTCAATAACTTCACCATTGTGATTACTTGCTTTATTGTTATATTTGGTGGTGTACACTATGAGAAATTGTGTTCACAAAAAATTCATTGCCTTGCAATTACATGTTCAGTGCAATTGATGTGCAATTATGTTATATTTATTCCATGGAAATATTGGGCATTTCATAATAAAATGTCATGTAAAAAATTCACAAGGTTTATGATAGTTACATATTAGTTGCAATATATTATTTTTCATTTTTGGCTTTTAGTTCAAAGAATGAAACATTCAAATTAGGGAAAAAAATTATTTGATAGCATGCACTAAAAACATTTGAATTTTTATTGTTCATGTTTTTATTTGAGCAAAATTTTGTTTATTTGTTCTTTTATTGGTTGGAACTATCAAAGTCTTATTTTTTATGATTATGTGACGTTATAAGAGCCTTTAATTTTTGAATGTAATGAATAGAAATATTCAAATTTAACATTCATGTTGTTTTGTGCATAAGAATATCATGTTATTTTGTAGTTAATCATTATATGGCTATGACATGTTATGCTTATATTACATTTCAATGATAAGTTAATGATAACATTGTATATACAATGCTTGTTAGTTGCATTATAATTATAGAAGATTCCTATCTAAATTTAAAATATCAATATCAAATTATTTTTCACATTATAATAGGTTATTTTAACATTGCAAAATGTGCATATATCATTTTTTATTTGGTATTTTCCAAAATATAACCCAACTTTTGAATATAAGTAAGGTGGACCTTTAAATATATATATTTAACATTAAATATGAAATAAAATATTTTTATAAAAATAGTCTTAACATATTTTAATTTAGCATTAGAATTTTAAATAAAGTACATAACACTCTAAAAAACTATGGATCACCACTATTCATATGAATATTTAATTTTTCAAAACACCAAAATAATTTTTGTCATAACTAAGACATTTTACAACTATGTCCTAGTTTTAATCATGTGGTCATATTATGTTAATCATTTAATATGTGATTATGATGTGACTACCATGTGATTATATTGCAATTACATGATTACAAGTTACCTACTATTTATGAAAATACAACCTATTGATTATGCAACCATTTTATTTTAGTTTAGAAGAGAAAAATTATATTATTTTCTATTTGAAAAACTTGATAACCTTCAGAAACATAATTAATGCAAATGTAATAACTTACCAATTTTATCACATATTGTACATGTTTATAAAAGACTGAATAACATGTCTAAAATTTACATTTTGATGATACAATATTCATAGAAATTCAATATTTAGGTTCACATAATTTTATTATTTCAAAAAAAAGTTCTAATCTTTTAACTAATTTCATCAAAAAATATAATCAAATTCCAAGAGGTTGCCAATATTTAACAACAAATTTTTACTCTGAAATTTGGCCTCAAAAACTTACAAAATAAATTTTTTGAGATGAAATGATTTTGGAAGGTTTCTAAATGTGCACGCAAAAAAACCAAAAAAAATTGCCATATTTTTATGGTTGGTTTTAAGTGTGTAGCCATGATTATCAAAGTTGATTAAAATTTATTTACTTTGTATATATTTATTTTATAACCAAATTTAGATAATTCTTTGAAGAGTGTTTTTTATTTGTTAGTTACATTAATAAATCCTACAAAACAAATATTGTCAACGTGAAAATTGTGAGCCTTTAGAAAAATCCATAAACTTATTAAATATATAGCATTAGTTGATATATTGTAAATTAAAATGTGATATTTAAATTAATATTATACATAAATATTAAAATTATGACATATCATCAAAAAAAAAATTATAATATAATTTTTAAAGTCAAATACAAGTTTTACGATGTGGGAAATATATCATGTATCTCTTATTATTAAAACCATAAATTTATCCCATTTATAAATCATTTGCATCATTTTTCTACATTTAAATAGAAAACCGGTCATTGAAAACTTATTCTGTGTATGTGTGTGTGTGTGTTTTGTTCAAATAAGTCTCCAAATTTTTTATTAAAAAAAATATAAATTTGTACGTCATTGAAAAAATCTTTAAATTTTTTAATTTTGATTTAAATATCAATCAAATATTAAAATTGGGATTTGTGGAACATAAAATTATGAATTACGTAACATTTATTTTTTATAAATTATAAATTGAGTATTTAAATAATATTATACATCATATATCATAAATATTACATTAAAACAAGTAAGTTATATTTTTATTAAATGTAAAATATTTATGATTTATTTATATAAATTATATGTGAATAAATTATATATTATATTTCAAAAGTGTATAGTGTTATTTTTTAGTGAAATAAAAATTTGAGATATGGGAGATAACATATAAGTATTTTATTATTATGTGAATCAAAAAAAAATCCATTTATGAATCATGTGCTTGAGTTTTTTATTTATTTTTAAAGTGGTCATTAAAAACCTATTAAATGACAAAATTTAAATGTTGTTTATTCAAATAAGTTTTTATATATACATCGTTGAAAACTTTACAACAAAAGGTGCCCTTGTACAGTAAGTGATTTCATTAGAATTTGAATGAATTCATTGGTCTAGTGAATTGGGACTAGTGAATTGCACCCACATTTTGTAAAGTTGAAAAAATTAAGAATGAATTTTTAATCTTTTCATTTGGGCAAGATATCAATAAGATATTAAATATTAAAACTAACATTTGTGCACCATTTCAAATGAAGAATGGATTAAATAAAATGCAACCGATAATCCATTATGTTTTCACAAAAGTGGGGTGATTTGTTGCTAAAAAAATTGATCTCTATCTTTGTGATACAAATATCAAACCTTATAATTGACAAATTGATAGTGAACATAGAATGTTGACCAAATATTCTTTATTTCCCTAAGCTACATAACTTAGGTGCCTACTTAACTAAAGTTGTTTTAGCCTAGCCTAGGTAATGAAAAGTGTCAAAAAATCTTAAGATGAAAATAATGAAATTATATAATAATAGTATCACTATTATAATCATTATTATCATTATAAATTAATATCTATCCATTGCATACCCTAAGTGTTAAACCCAATTGCTAAACCACCAATTTTTTCATAATGTTATTAAATGTTGACATTGTTAACAAGGTTATTTATTTTGGGACAAATGGAATAAAAAGTTTCATAAGGGTTGAAAAAAAATGTTACTATTTAATTAAATGAGAAACACAACCCTCACATTAATGGCATTCATTGTGTCACATATTATTGTGATATGGTTATCCAAGTTTTCTTCTCTTTGATTTTAGTTACAAAGATTGAAAGTTTATTTACATCCATGGACACATACTATAATCAATCCCCAAAAGGCACCTTGAAGACATTTAGTTAGCAAAGGTGATTGAATCAAAGGGTCTACAAATTCTACCAAAACATGAAAATGAGGTGGGTTTCTATGTTGGCTATTTTAGACAATTTTCAATGAGTAAGAAACACTTGTGGTCAAAATGAATGATGATGCTATTACTACACCTAATGTTAGAGCTAATCATGAACTTTTATTTGATGTGAAAACTATCATGGGCCTAACTTGTGTGTTACCAATGTAGGAAACAATACAAAACCTAAACAAACTTGCTCAAAATAAGGACAAATTCATTTGTGATTATGTTGTAGTAGTGAAGTTGTATTGGCAAATTTGTATGCCATGTATATCAATGTTGATCTATAATATTCATATGACCAATATTTCAAATGTTTTTTGGATTTGGTGGAATGCATTAAAGTTGTCTTATGCATTACGTGGCTGACAAAGCCATAAACATAAGTGAAATATATTACTTTTGATTTCATTTAATGCATGTACACACTCCAAAAAATTGACACATCTATTAGAAAAATAACCATAGTGACTATGGATGGTTGGACATTTACATGCCGAAATGTCAAAAAACAATGTAATTATACTACTAAAAGCTTAATTAATGAGTTAGACACACAATTCCCTATTCAAGAAGTGATGAATACCACAAACATCATCTACCCTCAATATTAATTACAACATTAGAAAAAGAACTATCATTTACAACCAATTTTTATAACTAAAAAATGTTGTTTGTAACCATTTTTTAGTTGTAAATGACATTTTTTCTTTTAGTGCAACTAAATGATGCCACAACATTCCCTTATCATTTAACCATCTTGAAAGAACAATATTTGCACAACAATACTAATACACCAATTGAAGTTTCACATGGTCCTTTATTAGATGTTGATTTGTTTGATTAACAAACAATTATATTTGTTAACATTATGCAATTTAATTGCAATGTTGCTATGCAACCCCCCCTTAACTATAACCCTACCAATCGCATGTGAAACCATTTCCATATGAATTAGATTCTAAAACGTAGGTTATTTGAGTGCCTAAAGCTTGTTGAAATAATGGTCGTGGTTGTTTTAGGGAGTGTGGAGGATGAATGTACATTCTCTACACTTATTTTCCTAAAGTTGAAGTTATAGAATTAATTAATTACACACCTTAATCTTGTTGTC
>Ga0116229_10014106_pt1 | contig 11155 bp, 7 predicted proteins | sample S1TSphgellanicum_3_FD_87313 | JGI IMG/M metagenome (GOLD analysis project Ga0116229, IMG submission 87313) | Host-associated microbial communities from peat moss isolated from Minnesota, USA - S1T2_Fc - Sphagnum magellanicum MG | ecosystem: Host-associated > Plants > Peat moss > Unclassified... | reverse complement strand
GCCCCCGAGATCCAGCGGTCTATTGCGCGGGTGTCCTTCACGCCCGCCAGATAGGCGGTCAGCTTCTTGCCCAAGGTCTCACTCAGTTCGCGGACGATGTCGGGAAAAGAAGCGGACGTTGCGGCGCGGTGCGCAGTAAGTTCGGGGCGAGCGGGCGTGACAGACGACATGGGATGGGGCATTCTCTCTTTCTCTGAAATCGTAGCCCATTACCTTGCAATTTGCAAGAAAATTGCCCCTAAATCACGCCCTCACTGCGTGTCTACGCTTGCGCCTACCCGCACGCTCCTCGCCTTGGACCGTGTCGAGCGCTTCGGGACGGATGGTCTGGTCTACGCGGGACAGCGACTGGGCCGGAGGTCAGACTGTAGGACGACCGCCGCGGCCGCGGCGGAACCGGCCTTAAACTTCAATTCTTCCGGGCCGATGAACCATTGACTCGCGCGCGACGCGGGCAACTCGATGCAGCCGCAAAAGGCGATGTCTCTTCATGATCCGCACGGATGGCGACCCGACGAGCGCCTGCACCGGCTGCGCCGGCGAGCAACTCTCCTTCGACATCACGTTCGCGTTTCAACCGATCGTGGACGTCGCGCGCGGCAGCATCGAATCCTACGAGGCCCTCGTACGCGGCCCGGGCGGGGAATCCGCCCTCGAGATCTTGTCCAAAGTAGACGAAAGCTCGCGTTACCGCTTCGATCAAGCCTGCCGAACGACGGCAATCGCGCTCGCGGCGCGGCTGGGCATGACGACCAATCTCAACTTGAATTTCATGCCCAACGCCGTCTACCGGCCCGAACTCTGCATCCGGTCCACGCTGACGGCCGCCCGGGCCGTCAAGTTCCCGGTCGAGCGCATCGTCTTTGAATTCCTCGAGAGCGAGCGAATCGCCGATCCGCTCCACCTCAGGAACATCCTCGCTGAGTACCGGCGGCTCGGATTCGCAACCGCAATCGATGATTTCGGCGCCGGTTACGCCGGTCTCGGGCTGCTGGCCGATTTTCAGCCCGACCTGATCAAAATCGACATGAAGCTCGTGCGCGACGTCGACCACCATCGGGCGCAGCAGGCCATCGTCGGCGCCATCATCGCAATGTGCCGCCAACTCGGCGTGCGAGTCGTCGCTGAAGGCGTGGAATCGTTCGGCGAATACCATTGGCTCCGCGAGCGCGGGGTCGAGCTGTTTCAAGGATACTTGTTCGCGCGGCCGGCACTCGAATCGCTGCCCACGGTCGATTTCAAACGCTTCCAGATGACTCCCGCCACATAGGAGCGGGCTCCTACCCCGGCAACGGCTCCTCGCCGGGCAACGGGAAGAACAGCGCGCCCGCGACCTCGGGCGCGGGATCGATGCCCGTGGGGCGCAGGTGGCGGATGAACCACTGTACGATCGCGCGCAGCCGCAGGATGCGATTGCGCGGGCGCCCCGTGCGCGATAGGTTGTGGCCGTCGTCGCGGAAGCGCACGAATTCCGTCTGCGCGTGGCCCAAGCGGCGCAGCAGCGAAAAGAGCTGTTCGCCTTGATCGATCGGACAGCGGTAGTCGCGCTCGGAGTGCTCGACCAATAACGGCACGTCGATGTTGCTCGCGGCGCGCATCGGCGAACGTTCGAAGAGCGCGCGGCCGTCGGCGCCCCACGGCGCTTCGAGTTCGCGTTCGAGGAACCAGCCCAAATCCGCCGCGCCGACTTCGCTAACGAAGTCGTTGACCGCGCGCATCGACACGCCCGCGGCGAAGCGCTTGGTATGGCCGAGCAGCCAGGTCGTCATGAAACCGCCGTACGAGCCGCCGGCGAGGCCGATCCGCGCCGTGTCGATCGACGCGTTCGCGATCGCGCCGTCGAGTAACGTCAACACGTCGGACGCGTCGATGCCGCCCCAATCTCCGGTAACGGCGTCGGAGTAAGCGTGGCCGTAGCTCTGGCTGCCGCGCGGATTGCCGAAGGCGACGCCGATGCCGTGGGCCGCGATTATCTGGAATTCGAACGTGAACGCGAAGCCGTACGCGGTGTGCGGGCCGCCGTGAACCTGTAAGACGTACGGCGCGTTTTCCGGCTCGTCGGGATCGAGAATCCAGAGATCGAGCACGGTTCCGTCGCTCGCGACCGGACGCACGCGGCGCGGCGCGCGAATCGAACGTTGCGCAAGCCACGGGTTGCAGTCCGTGAGCACCGTTTCGAGACCCGTCGCGTCGATCAACGCGACTTCGGCCGGAACGAGCGGCGTCGAGAACACGAAAGCGAACGCGCCGTCGCCCGCGGCGAAGGCTGCGATGTCACGCTCGCCGCCGGACACGATGCGGTGTCCCGAACCGTCGCGCGCGAAGGCCGCGATCGCGCACGTCCCCGCATCGCCGAGCGGCACGAAGAGTTCGCGATCGTCGGCCGACCAGTACGGGGCCTGTTGCCCGCCGAGCCCGCGCAGGTCGCTGCCGACGAAGTCGACGACCGGCCGGTCGCAGCCGGCGCTGAGCGAACGCGCGGCGCCGCCGTTCGCGGGCATCACGAGCAGCTCGGGATTGAAACGGCCACCCGCGTCGTCGCCGCGCTCGTGACCGATGAAGGCGATCTCCGTGCCGTCACGCGAGAAGGCCGGCGCGCCCGCGGGTCCGAGCGAGCGCGTCAGTTGCGTCACGGTTCCCCCCTCTGCCGGGACGACGTGCAAGTCGGTCGAGAGCGACGTTTCAGCGGCGCCGATCTGCGCCGCGAAGGCGATGCGCGCGCCGTCCGGCGACCATGCCGGTCCTTGCACGTCGTAATCACCGAACGTCACGCGTCGCGCTTCGCCGCCCGCGCGACCGATGACGAAGAGATGCTTGCGCCGGCCGTCCAGCAGTCCTTCGTCATCGCTCTTGAACGGCAGCGCGCGGATATGACGCGCTCCGGAACGTTCGTCGAGCGCGATTCGCGCGCTGGACGGATCGAGCGGGGTAACGGCGACGAAGGCGAGCGATGCCGAATCCGGCGACCACGCAAGCGCCGTTATCGCATCGTACTCTTCCGTCAACGGCACGGCTTCGCCGCCCGCGAGCGATAGCGCATACACGCGCTTACCCGAACCGCGCTCGGCGACGAAGGCGAGCTGCGTTCCGTCGGGTGAAATGCGCGGCATCCGGTCGTGCGAGCCCGACGTGAAGCGCACCGGCGCCTCGCCCGCGGCCACGGACCAAATGGCCGAGTGCGTCCGGTCCGTGGTTTCGTCCATCGTCGTCGCCACGTAGAAGACGCGGCCGCCGGGGCCGAGGCGCGGGTCGCTGGGCAACGTCAGCGCCAGCAAATCGCTCGGAACCAAGCGCGTACGCGTCATCGGCCGAACGCGTCCGTGCAGGCCGCGAACAGCGCCGCCGCTTCCCGCCGCTGAAAAGACGGCGTCGCGAGTAGACGTTCTTCTCTTGGGTTGGAGACGAAGCCGAGTTCGACGAGTACCGCGGGCACGCGCGCCTCGTTCGTCACCGCGAGGTCGCGCGCGTGGAATTGCGACTCGCCCAAACCCAGTGGCGCCAGCCGAGCGCGCACGGCGTTGGCCAGCGCCACGGAGTTGGCGCGCAGCCAGAAGACGCTCGTGCCGTGGGCTGCAGCGTCGAGCGACGAATCGGCATGAATCGCGATGAAGGCGGTTGCGCCGAGGTGGTTCGCGAGCGCGGCTCGTGCGCGGTTGTCCAAACGCTTGTCGGTTCCCGTGCGATAGGGCGCCGCGAACGAGCGGGTCAGCACGACGCGCGCGCCGGCGGCGCGCAGCAGAGCCGCGAGATCTTCACCGACGGCGAGCGTCACCTTCTGTTCCTCGACGCCGTGCGGACCGACGGCACCGACGTTGAGCGAACGGCCGTCGGGATAACGTGTCCCGTGACCAGGGTCGACCACGAAAGTCGCCCCGCGAAGCGGAGGTGCGGCGAGCGACTGTGCCGCGGCAACCTCGATCGTCGACAAGAGCAAAGACGCCGCCGCGAACGTGACCGGGAGAAAAGCTCGCATCTCTTTGCCTTGCGCGCGAGGATTCCGGGACTCCTCGTCCGTACGACCCCGGCGGTGAACCGCAACGCGTTCGTTATAGGAACCGCCGCCGCGCTCGTGCTGCCCCGAACCGCGCGCGCAGCCGAGCTGCAATCCGAAATCGCCGACGCGGCCGCGGCTTCATCGGGCGTCGTCGGTGTATGGGCACGACGGATGGCCCCCGGCGCCCCGATTTCATACAATGCCGACGAACGATTTCCGTCCGCATCGGTCATCAAACTCGTCGTGTTCGTGACGCTGATGCAGATCTCCGAAAACACGCCCGGCCTCTTCAACCGGCGGATCCGGCTGCAGCTCTCCGACTTCGTCGGCGGCTCCGAAATCCTCGACGGCTACAACCCCGGCGACACGATTTCGGTCGCAACGCTCGCGAGCGCGATGATCGAACAGAGTGACAACACGGCCTCCAACGTTCTGATCAATCTCGTAGGCATGGACCGCATCGCGACGACAATTCATCGGGCGGGTCTGGCCAAGACGCAGCTTCACCGCCACTTCATGGACGTCAACGCAATCGTGCACCACAGCGAAAACTTGACGACGGCGCACGACATGGGCACGCTGCTCTACCAGATCGAACGCGGCGCGCACGAAGGCCTCTATACGGTTGCGTCGCCCGCATCGTGCCGCTTCATGATCGATACCCTGCTCCATCAGGAAGACCGCGACAAAATCGCGCGCGGGCTGCCCCCGGGCGTGCCGCTCGCGAACAAGACGGGCGAGATCGACGGCGTGCGCAACGATGTCGGCATCGTCGATCCCTACGGCAACGCGCCCTACGTCATCGCCGTGCTGACCAAGGATCTCGACGATTTCTCGCTCGGCAACATCGCGATCCGCCGCATCTCGAAGGTAATCTACAGCGCGCTGAGCGCGTCCTAACCTCCCGCGCCGCGCCTCGGTTGTGGCGCCGTACCTCCGGCTGTGCGTGTCTCGCCTCGGCTGTGATGCTTCGCCTCGGCCCAGGAGCCGCAGGTCCGTTTCGCCTTTGGTAGCGCCGGGGGGCGACGGCACGCGCTAAATTCAGGCAGGAACGTAAGCGGGCGACTGCGGATTTACGAAAACCGCAATTTCGCAACCGTCCGCGCTCGCGGTCGCGACGAGGTTTCCGTGCAGCAATTATCGCGGTCCGTATGGGCCTTCGCGTTTTTCGCCTGTGTAACGGCCTTTGCCCTGAGCGCGGCGCCCGGCATCGCCGGCACGACCGGAACGATCACCGGAACCGTCACGAACGGGGAGACCGGCGAACCGCTAGCCAACGTGAAAATCGCCGCCGTCTCGCCGGGCGGATCGTATTCGGCCACGACCGACGCGAAGGGATTCTTTTCGCTGCAAGCGGTCACGCCGGATACCTACACGCTCTCTTACGAACTCGAAGGCTTCGAGCCCGTGAGCGTCCCCGGAGTGACCGTCCAACAAGATCTCGTCGCGCGGGCCGATCAGACGCTCCAAAAGGCCCTCAAGGTCATCGGCTCGGCCAAGGCGCGCAACACCCAAGGCTCGCTGTTCAAACCCTACACGGGGACCGACGTCTACAACGTCAGCGGCCAGCAACTCGAAGCGGCGACCGGCGACGACGATCTGCACAAGACCGTCTACCAATACCTGGAGACGGTGCCCGGCGTGACCCCGATCGGCGGCGCGTACCCGGCCGAGCCTTCGATTCGCGGCGGCTACGACGTCGACAACGGCTACGAATTCGACGGCATTCCGATCACCGAACGTATCACGGGCTACTTCACGACCAATCTGACCGACCTCGGCATCGGCAACGTCGAAGTCTACACGGGCGGCCTCGGCGCCTCGAACGCGGGGAGCGGCCTCGGCATCATCAACACGGTCGTCAAGCAAGGCACCTATCCCGGCTTCGGTCTGCTCTCCGTCGGCACGACGACTCCGGACTTCAACTTCTACGACCGGGTCGAATTCGGCACGGCCAGCCGGAACCGGCGCTTCTCGCTGTACGTCGGCTACGACCAATCCGAGTCGCAGACCCAATTCTGGGCCGGTAACAGCCGCCCGCAATTTCCGATAACCGAGATCGGCGTCAGCTCTACCAATCCCGGCTTCACGTATACCAACGACCTGATCGCCAACGCTCACTATCGTCCGAACGACCACAACGATTTCCAGTTCCTCTTCCAAAACGGCACGTATAACGGCGACGACACGTACGGTCTGTCCAACCCCACGAGCCCGCTGCTGGCGCTCGCGCCCTGCGCCGGCGCGACCGGCGGGAACCCGAACACCGGAAGCGGCGGTAGCGGCGGCATCGCACCCAACGGCCAACCGTGCCCCCAAGGCCTCTACTTCAAGTCGCTCCCGCCCGGTTCGGGTGATTTCATCGGCCACTACTCCGGAATCGGTAAGATCCAGTGGAATCACGTGATCGACGCAAAATCGAGCTTCGCGCTCCGCGTCGCCGAGAATTTCAACGAATACATCTTTAACCAGCCGCTGACCGATCCCAATACGGCCGCCAATAACACGCCCGGCGGCGGAACGATCGTCGATCCCTCGTGTCCCTCCTATCCCTATAAACCGGGCTCGCCGCTACCGTCCACCAGTAGCGGCGGGGAATGTACGCTCGACCTCGGCGACTATTACCAAGATCGCCGCTCCGAAGAATATTTCGCGTCCTTCGACTACACGCTGACGCCCAACCCGAATCTGATCGTGCGAGCGGGACTCGGCCAGGAGTACGACAGTCAGACACGGCGCGTCGATTACCTCAACGACTTCAACCCGTGCGAAGCCAATAACGACTCGTATCCGTGCATCGCCGCGCTCAGCGACATCCCGACGCACGTGCCCGATGCCTACGTCTCGGCGTCGGCGAACATCGGGCGGCTGACCTTGGAGCCCGGCCTGCGCTGGTCCCGCATCTTCTACGGCGTGCCGCCCACGGACGGCGGAGCGGTCTCGGCGCAATTCTACGCGCCTTCGATACTCGGCACGTACCGGATCGGTCAGAAGAGCGCGCTGCGCTTCTCGTGGGCCACATCGGGGCAATACATCGGCACCGAATTCGTCTATCGGCTCAATTCGAGCACGTACAATCCGGTGACCAACGGCGCGAACGCGTATCAGCCCCAGGTCAATCACGTCACGGACTTCCAGTTCGAGCACGAGTTCAATCCGACGACATCGATCAAATTCGGGCCCTACTACCGAACCACGGACAACTACCTCTCGAGCTACGAACCGTTCCTGGGCTTCAAGCCCGGAACCGACATCCCGCATTACGGCGATCAGGTGCTCTCCAACGGCACGAAGATCCATTCACTGGGCGCCGAGTTCGGCTTCTCGCACCTCGACCCGGCTCCGACCGGCGCGTCGCTCTGGATCTCGGGCTCGTACAACAACTATTGGACCCAAGTCTCCGCGGTAACCGGCGGCCAGGTCTCGTTCCTCGGCTTTCCGCTGCCGGGTCCGTTCCTGCAGCAGGGGATCTTCGTGCGCGGCTACCTCACGCCGCTCTTCGCCGGCACGATCACCGCCGACATCCACAGCCACGGCTGGCACCTCGAACCGGTCGCTTACTATTCGTTCGACACGTTCTACAACACCGGCGGCTGCGAACCGACCGACGGTAACGGGCACCTGCTGCCGTACAATCAGTACAGTCAGCCCACCGACTGCGGCTCGATCACCGATCGCGCACCCGTGCTCGCGCCCGAGGGCGTCGGCGGCGGATACTGGTACGTCAACGCCACCCTCTCGCGCCAAATCGATTCCCGCGTGACGATCGGCCTCAACGTCCAAAACGTCACCAACAATCAGCACGGCACGACGCCCTGCTACAACTCGCAAGACCCGAGCCTCCCGATCGGCATCGGCTCGGGCTGCAGCGGCAACAACGGGCCTCAGTCCGGCATCGCCGTACCGGTCGGCTACATCTACCAAAACCTCACGGAATCACCGCGCACATACGAAGCCTTCATGCGGCTGAAGCTCTAGAATCGTCTCATTTTGAAACCAGCAGTTGTCCGATACCGAATACGAAGAGATCGAGACCGGCAAGAAACATCAGGATCGAAAACGCCTGGTACATTACCGCGGCCAACTCGGCCGGCACCGGAGGACGCCACCACGCAAGATCCCGCCGAACTTCCGCCATAAAACGCGCCACCGCCAACGAGTTCCGAAAGACGAAAACGGACGAGACCAGCATCACCGCTCCGGTAACGGTGGCGCCAATAAGGCTGGCCCGGGGTTCCATACATAGCCTCCCGACCTGGTAACGGCCGGCCGTAGCTTTCCGCGTCTAGGTGCCGGCACCGCCTGCGCCGATGTGCCGGACGTATTTGAGGACGAAGCGCTGGAGCGTCCCGTACGATGCCGGGCTGCCGTACTCGAAGTAGAGCTGGCTTTGATCTCGAAAGCGCTTGTGATACGAGATCGCGAGGCCGTTGCCCGGCGCCGCGAAACCGCCGGTTCCGCTGATCTCCTGGAGCGAGAGCGCGACCAAGGCGTCGCCTCCCAGGGCTCGGGTCAGCGAGATGCGGCGCAGGAATTGTGAGTCGCTCGTTCCGGTGAACGGCCGCTCCAAGGTCCCGGCGTATTCGAGGCTGCCGCCGAGCCCGTTGGGGAACGCCCGCGTAGTCGTCACGTTGAATTGCTGCGTGTACGCCGGCGTGAACTCGTTCACGGCGGAGGCGCACGGTAGAGGAAACGCGGGCAATCCCCCGCACGCTACGGCGAAAGGCCCGAACGTGTACGAGACATCGGTCGGTGAAGGGGTGCCGTCGCCGTATCCAAGGCTGACGACACTGTTGTCGAACGCGAAGTTTCGAGCACCGGTATAGAGCGGATACGCCTGCGCGTAGGTTCGCAGTTCGCTCGCGTCGGTGGAAAGTTCGAGCTTGAGCAAGTTTTTCAAGGTCACGGAGCCCAATTCGTTCGTATCGACCTGATGCGCCGCGCCGCTGCGATCGACCAGACGATCGTCGACCACACCGAACCGGTACGACTTGACGATACTCTGTTGCCCGGCCAGCCCGTTATAGACCGCGAACGCCGTCGGCCCGCGGATGTCGTCGATCGCGGTGTAGCCGTCGATCGGAGCGAACTCGGGACCGACGTCCCGGTAGACGAAACCGGTTTGCCAAAGTCCGTGACTGGTGATCTCGCCCAGGATCAGCTGGTGGGCAAGGTCCGGCGCGTTGACGAACGTTCCCGTTTCCTGTTCGTAGCTGACGATCGGCGAAAAGCCGGAGTGCAGGTTTTGATAGGTCCCGCCAATCCCGAACGTGCGATCGGTGACGCCGGGGTGGTTCGCGTCGACGCCTTGCAGCGCGAGCTGTAGCGTGCCGTCCGGCTTCTGAAACGAATACCCGAAGGCCTGATCGTTGAAGCCATCGCCCTTCGCATCGAGGATTCCGATCGCGCTCTGTCCCGTCGTTCCTTCCACCTTCAGTCCGTCGTCGACGATTCCGAGCGAGGACGAGTAGAACATCTGGTTGGAAGGCCCGTTGATGCCGACCGACGGCACCGGCGAGATGTAATTAGCGCCTTCAGCGAAGAATGGGCGGTACTCCGTGTATTGAATCGGAAACTCTTGCGGCGCGATGGTCGCCTGGTCGGTTTCGACGTTCGAGAAATCCGGCCCGAGCGTCGCGACCAGCGCGAGCGAGGGCGTGAACGGCACGGTCGCATCGATCCCGAAATTACGCGCCGCCTGGTTCGTGAAATTCTGCGGCGTCGTCTCGAAAACGTCCCGGTCCCGGCCAGCGCTGCCGAGCACGTACGCGTCGGCATAGGGTGGAGGCGCTTTGGCGACGCCGCTGAGGTCGATGCCGGTCAGGATCGGCCAGCGCGTCGAGTCGCAGTAGATCGTCGAGCCGTAGGAGTTGTTGGAACAGTACGAGCTCGACCCGGCATCGTACGCCCACGTCAGCAGATCGCCGTGCGCGGCAACGTAGCGGCTAAAGTTAATGCGCCAACGCTGTGACTTCCCGTTACCGACCCGCATGTCGGCGATCGGAATCGTCATCATCACGCGGTAACCGTCCGTGCTACGCGAGGTCACCGTCTTCCAGGGCGGCTGATAGCGCGACGATTCGGAGGAGAACTCGTACCGGATCCCGAGCGGCGTCGACGTGAATGCGTAGAGGCGCGAATTGCTGCCGCTCGTATCGATCGACACCGTCACTTCGTCGTCGAGTCCGTACCCCACGTCGTTCGTCGCCTGGGTAGCCGTGATCGGCGCGTCGTGCTGCTCGGCGATGAAACCCACGTAGAGATTCTTGTCGTCGTAGAGCAGCAGGGCCGTCGTCGCGTTCTTCGCCGGTTCGCGCGTGGTGGCATCGGCGAAGCTGCCGGCGGACAAAGCGCCGGCCCAGACCGGAGCGTCGAGCGCCGGGTCCTGCGGCGGCGCCGTCGCCACCTTGATCGCTTTCAAGATCGTTCCGGGAACGACCGAGGCGCCGACCGGTGACGCCGGGCAGAAGCAAACCATCGCGCAGAGCGCGACCGCAAACGAATACCGCACGCCCGCCTATACGCGCCGCGGAGAGCGATGTTTCGCGTTAACGCGGCGCACCGGCAGACCGGCGAAGGTTCGCAAGTTCGGGCCTAAAATAAACTCGTCTGTTGCACGCGTGCCGGGCGTTCGTGGGTGATGCCAAGCGCGGCATAGATGGCGCGCACCGTGGCGGGGCTGTGGCCTTGATAGTGATTGTTCACGTACCCGAAGACGCGCTTCAAGCGCGGCGCGGCGGCGCGCAAGGCGGCGACCCACCACGCGATCTCGCTCTCGCGCGCTTGCTGGACCGCGTCGAAGCGCGTGAAGGCGTCGTGCAAACCGATCCAACGAACGTACGCGAACTCGAGCGTCGTGCGTCGCAGCGACTCGGCCAGCAGGTCGCGCGGCACGAACGGCGCGTCGGCCACCGCCAGCGCGAACCCGCGTTCTTCCAACAGGGCTTGGATCTCGGGCGCGTACCAGCCGGGATCGCGAAATTCGAAGGCGGTGCGCACGCCGGCTGGAAAGGCATCGAGCGCGGCGCGCAGGTCAGCTTCCTGGTCGCGCGTGAAACTCGCGTCGAACTGCGCGAGCACGCAGCCGAGCTTCGGTCCGAATTCGCGCATCGCGTCGTAGAACTCCGCGATGAGTCCCTTGACGTCGAGCAACCGGCGTTC
>Ga0116229_10014103_pt1 | contig 11159 bp, 8 predicted proteins | sample S1TSphgellanicum_3_FD_87313 | JGI IMG/M metagenome (GOLD analysis project Ga0116229, IMG submission 87313) | Host-associated microbial communities from peat moss isolated from Minnesota, USA - S1T2_Fc - Sphagnum magellanicum MG | ecosystem: Host-associated > Plants > Peat moss > Unclassified... | reverse complement strand
CGAAGGAGGTGCGGCCGGCGAGCAGGCGGGCCAGCGCTTGCTGGATGAGGCGCTCGGTTTCGGTGTCGACACTGGCGGTGGCTTCGTCGAGGACCAGGACGGGCGGGTTCTTGAGCAAGGCGCGGGCGATGGAGATGCGCTGCTTTTCGCCGACGGAAAGTTTTACGCCGCGCTCGCCGACGTGGGTGTCGTAGCCTTCGGGGAGATTGGCGACGAAGTCGTGCACGCAGGCGGCGCGGGCCATGTCCTCGATTTCCGCGCGGCTGGCGTCGGGGCGGCCGAAGCGGAGGTTGTCGAGTATGGTGCCGTTGAAGAGGAAGGTTTCCTGCGAGACGACGCCGACTTGCTCGCGCAATTCGCGCAACGGGATTTGCGCGATGTTGCGGCCGTCGAGAAGGATTTCGCCGCCGGTGGCTTCGTAGAAGCGGCTGAGCAGGGAGACGAACGTGGATTTGCCCGCGCCGGTGGGGCCGACGAGCGCGATGCACTGGCCGGGCGCGACGGAGACGGTGACGTCGCGCAGGGCGGGGACGTCGGAGCGGTAGGCGAAGGCGACGTTGCGGTATTCGACGGCGCCTTTGGCGCGAGTGATGGGTACGGCGGGAGCGTCGTCGCCGTAATCTTCCTGCGCGGCGTCGAGGATTTCGGCGACGCGGTCGCTGGAGGCACGGCCGGCCTGGTAGAGCTGGTTGATCTGGTGGAGGCTCTTGATCGGATCGTAGAACATCGCCACCAAAAAGAAGAAGGTGAAGAGGTCGCCGATTTTCATCGTGCCGGCGAGGACATCCTGACAGCCCAGATAGAGCACAATGACGCTGCCGAGGGTGCCGAGGAAGGCCATGCCGGAGGAGTAGACCGACCAGGTGCGCATGATGACGAGCTGGGTCTCGGCGACGCGCTGGGCGGAGGCGGCAAACCGGGAAAGCTCGGTTTCCTCGCGCGCGTAGGATTTGATCTGTCGCACACCCTGCAGGTTGTCGAGCAGGAGGGAGTTCATGGCGGAGGCGGCCTGTCGCTGCTCCTTGTAGCGCGTCTTGGCGGTGAGCGTGTACCAGAGGACGCCGGCGACGAGGAGCGGGATGGGCAGGAGCATCCACGCGGCGAGGCGCGGGTTCATGGTGAAGAGGGTGACGCCGACGGCGGCGATGGTGAGCACGGAGATAATGCCCTGCTCGATGCCGTCGATGAGGACGCGTTCCATGGCGGTAACGTCGTCGATGACGCGGGTGATGATGTCGCCCGTGGCGCGAGAGTCGTACCAGCGCAGCGGGAGGCGCTGGAGGGTGCGGTAGAGATCGCGGCGGAGATCGAAAACGACTTTCTGTTCGAAAGTATTGTTGAAGCGAATGCGCAGGGCGTTGAGCGCGTTCTGCGCAAAGAAGGCGGCGAGGACAATGAGGACGTAAGGGAGCAACAGGCCGGACTTGTGCGGCGTGAGGACGTTGTTGATGACGAGGCCGGTGACCTTGGGGAAGACGAGCCCGGTGAGCGCGCCAAGCGCCGCGCAGATGAACGTGGCGATACAGAGAAACGGATACGCGCGGGCGTAGACCCAGACGCGGCGGAAGGTTTTCATCTACACATTGAACCGAAACTCCATCACGTCGCCGTCCTGGACGGTGTACTCCTTGCCTTCGATGCGGAGGCGGCCGGCTTCGCGCGCTTTGGCGAAGGAGCCGAGCTTGATGAGGTCGTCGTAGGCGGTGGTCTCGGCGGCGATAAAGCCGCGCTCGAAGTCGGTGTGGATGACGCCGGCAGCGGCGGGGGCCTTGTCGCCGATGTGGATGGTCCACGCGCGCGATTCCTTTTCGCCGGTGGTGAAGTAGGTGCGCAGGCCGAGGAGATGGTACGCGGCACGGATGAGCGAACCGACGCCGGATTCCTTGACGCCGAGGCCCTCGAGATATTCCTTGGCCTCCGCGTCGCTGAGGTCGACGAGGTCGGACTCGATCTGCGCGGAGATGACGACGGCCTCGGTGTTGAGGTGCGTCTTGACGTATTCGCGCACGGCCTGGACGTGCTTGTTGCCGTCGGGATTGGCGAGCTCGCCCTCGGCGACGTTGCAGGCGAAAAGCGTGGGCTTGCTGGTGAGGAGCAAGAAGCCCTTGAGCAGCGCTTTTTCGTCGGCGGTGAGCTCGAGGGTGACGGCGGCCTTGCCAGCGTCGAGGTGCGGCTCGAGCTTGGCGATGAGATCGTTCTCGGCCTTGGCCTGCTTGTCGCCGCCGCGCGCGGCTTTCGTGTTCTTGTCCTTGCGCTTCGCGACGGCGTCCATGTCGGCCATGACGAGTTCGGTGGTGATGACTTCGATGTCGCGCACGGGATCGACGTTGCCGGAGACGTGGTGGATGTCGTTGTCCTCGAAACAGCGGACGACCTGGATGATGGCGTCAACTTCGCGGATGTGGGTGAGGAACTTGTTGCCGAGGCCCTCCCCGGTGCTTGCGCCCTTGACGAGGCCGGCGATGTCGACGAATTCGAAGACGGCGGGGACGGTTTTCTGCGACTTGGAGAGCGCGCTGAGTTTGTCGAGGCGCTCATCGGGCACGGTGACGATGCCGGTGTTGGGATCGATGGTGCAGAAGGGATAGTTGGCCGCCTGCGCCTTGCGGGTGCGGGTGACGGCGTTGAAGAGAGTGCTTTTGCCGACATTGGGCAGACCGACGATTCCGGCGCGTAACATAGGGGCGAAAGCCTAGCGCGGGTGGGATGGGAACGCAATGGAGTTGCGAGGGCACGTGCGTTCCCAGCACGGGAACGAGAACATATTCCGTAATTCCGTTGCAGGGCCAACCCAGGGCAAGCACTCAAAATTTGACATCCGCTCTTCCGGCCCAACCTTTAAAGATGAGCACTCAACCCAACGCCGCCGCGAGCGGTACCTTCAGAATCGGCGGCGATCTCAAAATCAACCGGCTCGGTTACGGCGCCATGCGCATCACCGGCGAGGGCGTCTGGGGCGATCCCAAGGACCCCAAGGAAGCGCGCGCCGTGCTCAAGCGCACCCTCGACCTCGGCATCAACTTCATCGACACCGCCGATTCCTACGGCCCCGAGACCAGCGAACGGCTCATCGCCGAAGCGCTGCACCCGTACCCCAAGGGCCTTGTCATCGCCACCAAGGGTGGGTTGACGCGGCCGGGCCCGGGCGTCTGGGAGCCGGTCGGCCGCGCGCCCTACCTGCAGCAGTGCGTGGAAATGAGCCTGCGCCGGCTCAAGCTCGACTGCATCGACCTCTACCAGCTTCATCGCTTCGATGCGAAAACGCCGATGGAGGAATCGCTCGGAGCGCTAAAGAAACTGCAAGAGCAGGGCAAGATTCGGCACATCGGCCTGTCCGAGGTCGGCGTTGACGAAATCAAGAAAGCGCGCAAACACGTCACCGTCGTCAGCGTGCAAAACCTCTACAACATCGGCGACCGCAAACACGAGGACGTCGTCGATTACTGCGAGAAGGAGAACATCGGGTTCATCCCCTGGTTCCCCATGGCCGGCGGCGACCTCACCAAGCCCGGCGGCGTCCTCGACCGCGCCGCGAAAAAGCACAGCGCCACCGTCAGCCAGCTCGCCCTCGCGTGGCTACTCCACCGCTCCCCCGTCCAGTTGCCCATCCCCGGCACCGGCTCCGTCCAGCACCTGGAGCAAAACACCGCCGCCGCGTCCCTCGAGCTTAGCGAAGCCGAGTGGAAAGAGATCGAGGCCGCGGCGAAGTAAGTCGCGGCACGTCATCGGCTGGACACTAGCTCTCGCACAGGCAAGCGAGCACTCTATATATAGCCATCCACCAGAGCGGTATAAAGCGGGTCAAAATCCAGGTTAGCCCCCCTAGCCTCGATGTCAGATCACCGCGTATCGAACAGCAACAATCCCATTGGCAGACGTGCAAAACCTGCGCAAGCTCGGCTCTCTTTAATGAGCGCCAGCGTTCTGATCATTCAGCCCGACCCGGAAGTGGGCAATCGCATTGGCCAGTTGATCCTCGCACTCGCGCCTGATGCCCAGGTCGGCGTCGTCAACACCCCGCAGGACGGCATCACCGCGCTCGATTACTACCCCGACCTCGACCTCTGCGTCAGCGAGCTCTACTTCGAAAACGGCGACGGCCTCGCCTTTCTCGCCGCCATCCGCTCCCGCTTCCGCCGCACGCGCGTCATCTTCGTCTCCGCCTACGACCTGTCGAATTTTCAGGACTACATTCAGGGTTTCACCGTCTTTCGCACACCGCTCGACGAATCGCTCTTCATGTCCACCTGTCAGGACACGCTCGTCACGCTGGAAGGCCACGAGTTCCCCCCCTTTCGCCTTGGTAAAAAGCAGCCCCCCGACCGATGGGGCGATTGCTACGCCGCCTACGACACCGGTGTGAAGCGCGACATCTTCATCACCCTCCTCCACTCCTGGGCCACGCCGCAGGAGGCTGAGCACTTCCGCAGGACCGCCACGCTCATGGCCCGAGCCGTGCATCCCAACGTCCAGGCGGTTTACCAGGCCGGCGTCTACCAGGGGCGCGACTTCTTCTGCCGTGAAAAATGGGACCATCCCAACCTTTCCGAAATGGCCGCCGCCGGCATGACCATCGAGCCGCGCCTCGCCGTGCAGATCGTCCACATCGTCGGCAGCGTCGTCCTTTTTTGGGACGTTAACAATTTTCCGCACACACGCATTAGCGCCACCGACGTCACCCTCTCGCCCCAGGGCGTGGTCAAGCTCGCGAATTGCGTCGACCCCGCGCAGACCGCCACGCCGCCCGGCATGACCGACCTGACCGCGCTCGGCCACGCCGTGCGGGCGCTTCTGCCGCGCAACCAGATTATCCCGCGTGCCGTCGTTGGCCTTCTCCAAAAGCTTCAGGCCGGCCCCGTGCCGCTGTCGCAGACGGTGGCGGAGGCGCAGGCCATCGACAACAATCTCGCCCCGGAGCGCGAGCTCGAGGTCACGCAGGAACACGTCGTCGCCCAGGAATTGATACAACTGCAGCACCGCAACCAGCGCTTCATGCGCTACGTCGGCGGCGTGGTCTTCGCGCTTATCGTGGCCGTTGTCGGGGGAGTCTTCTACATGCGGCTCCTCGATCCACCCTCTCACGTTCACGGCGAGATGGTGCCGGTTCCCGCAGGGCCGTTCATCTATGGCGACAACCAAAATGTCACCCTCGACCACGCCTTCTACATCGACAAGTATGAGGTCACCTTCGGCCAATATCTCAAGTTCCTGCGCGCTCTCCAGGGCAGGGACGACAGCGCCTGGCGCGATCCCTCGCAGCCGGCTAGTCATTCGCAGACGCACGAGCCGAAGGATTGGGAAGCCATTTTCAAGTGCATCAAATACCACCAGCCCTACAACCAGGTCACGCTCACGCTCGATGATCCCGTCTTCAACGTCGACTGGTACGACGCCTCGGCCTTCGCGAAATGGGCCGGCAAGCGCCTGCCCACCGACAAGGAGTGGGAAAAAGCGGCCCGCGGCGATAAGGGCAATCTCTATCCGTGGGGCAACGTCTTCCAGCCCTTCGGCAACAACATGGTGCCCGCGCCGGGCCAGGATTTGAGCCATCTGACGCAGCATTCCTACATGGTCGTCGATGAAATGACCAAGGACGTCAGCCCCTATGGAGTCGTCGGCATGGCCGGTAACGTCAGCGAGTGGACCGCCGACGTCATCGACAGCACCACCCTTCCCGGCGTGAAAATCGCCGTCATCCGCGGGGCCAGTTTCCGCACCAACCTGATCGAGCATCTCCAGCTCACCTACCGGGTCACCATGTACCCGCGAACCGAGCGCGATTTTTGGCTCGGCTTCCGCTGCGCATCGGACCACCCGATCGAGGCCAAGTAGGCTGGCGTTAGCCTTGCGGGGAATCTGGCCTTTTGGTATGTTTCCTCCATGACGGCACGTCAAGTTATGAAGGAAATCATAGCCATGACCCCCGAACAACGCGGGCAGGTTACTGAATTTCTGCGCCAACTGGAAAGCGCCCCCGTCCCTCGGCAGATCAGCGATCAGGAATTTGAAGAGATTTCCGATCGTATCTTTGAGCGCCATGCCGAGTTGTTCCGCAAACTCGCCTTGTGAGCGAGCCGGTATTTCTGACCGTTGCTCAAGTCGAGCGTCTCCACGAAAAATCGATCCAGCGGTTTGGAGGTGCGCTCGGAGTGCGCGACCGCGGTCTCTTCGAGGCGGCAATTTCGCAACCTCAACACACCTACCATTACGGCAATGGCGATCTCTTTGACGTTGCTGCCGCATGCGCGTTCCACATCGCCCAAGCCCAGGCTTGCTTTGATGGCAACAAGCGCACGGCCATGGCGGCGGCGCTCACTTTTCTAAATTTGAACGGCGTCGCGACCGACTTTGATTCGCATCCTCTCTACGAGGCGATGATAGAAATCGCCGAGCGACGGATGGATAAGCTCCAATTGGCCGTCTTGCTGTACGACTTATGTCTACCGCAATGATTTCGATTGGGGCGACTTCGCCATGCCTCCGCTTGGCATCGCCCCGGGAAAACGCTACGTTAGTGTGCCGTTGCCATGCCCCGTAAATCCAAAGATGCCGATTCCCCCGATGCGCCGCCCAAGGTGAAGGTCAGCCGCGAGTCGATGGGGCAGATGCTCCGCCTCTATCAATACCTGCGCCCGTATCGCGGCCAGCTCGGCTTCGGCGTCCTGCTGCTGGTCGTCTCCACGCTCCTTGGACTGCTCTTTCCGCTCTTCACCAGCCGGCTGCTCAACGCCGCCAACGGCACCGAGGCAAGGAACACCGCGCTCACCATTTTCGGCGTGCTGCTCGTGCAGGGCATCATGTCCTTCTTCCAATCGTACCTCTTCAACCTCTTCGGCGAATACGGACTGAGCAACTTGCGCAAGGCGCTCTTCGGCCACCTGACCGAGATGCCCATGACCTTCTACAGCCAGCGGCAGGTGGGTGAGCTCACCAGCCGCATCTTCGCCGATCTCACGCAACTTCAGGATGCCTTCGTCATGGCCGTCCCGCAGTTCCTGCGCCAGAGCATCATCATGATCGGCAGCATGTGCATGATGGTCTTCATGTCGCCGCGGCTCACCGGCGTCATGCTCGCGTGCTTCCCGCCCACCATCATTGGCGCGATCCTGATCGGCCGGATGGTCGGCAAACGCTCGCGCACCACGCAGGATGAACTCGCGCTTTCCGCCAACATTGTTAATGAAGCCTTTCAGGGCATCGCCAACGTGAAGGCCTTCTGCAACGAAGTCTTCGAACAAAAACGCTACGAGTCCCGCATCGGCGAGTTCCTCAAGTCCGTGCGTCACGGCGCCCGCGCCCGCGCCGCGCTGGTCGCCTTCATCATCTTCGCAATCTTCACCGCGATCACCATCGTGCTCTGGTACGGCACCACGCTGCTCATTGCCGGCAAGTTGAGCCACGGCGAACTCGTCGGCTTCGCGCTCTACACTGTGTTCGTCGGCGGCTCCATCGGCAGCTTCGCCGATCTCTACAGCAACCTGCAGCGTTCCATCGGTGCCACCCAGCGCGTGCGCGAACTGCTCAACGAAACCGCCGAGCCGCTTGACGAAGTGAAGCGCGCGTCCCGCTTTCTCGGCGACGTCCGCTTCGACCACGTCGAGTTCCATTATCCCTCGCGGCCTGAAGTGGAAGTCCTTAAGGGCCTCACCTTCTCCGTCGAGCCCGGCAAGATCGTCGCGCTCGTCGGCCCCAGCGGCGCGGGCAAGTCGACCATCGCCTCGCTCCTCCTGCGCTTCTACGATCCGCAGCGCGGCCGCATCCTTTTCGACGGGAAAGCCGCCACCGACTACGGCCTGCACGAGCTGCGCAGCCAGATGGCGCTCGTGCCGCAGGAAGTGCTGCTCTTCGGCGGCTCCATCGCGGAAAATATCGCCTACGGCAAGCCTGGCGCGACCCAGGCCGAGATCGAAGCCGCCGCCCGGCGCGCCAATGCGCACGAGTTCATCGCCTCGTTCCCCGAAGGCTACGGCACGCTCGTCGGCGAGCGCGGCATCAAGGTCTCCGGCGGCCAGCGCCAGCGCATCGCCATCGCCCGCGCCTTGCTCAAGGACCCGTCCATCCTCATCCTCGACGAGGCCACCAGCGCGCTCGACGCCGAAAGCGAACGCCTCGTCCAGCAGGCCCTCGACGAGCTGATGAAGGGCCGCACCTGCTTCGTCATCGCGCACCGGCTCTCCACCATCCGCAACGCCGACCTCATCGTCATGCTGCGCGACGGCGCCGTGCGCGAGTCCGGCCCGCACGACGAACTCATGCTCGTCCCCGACGGCGCCTACCGCCGCATGGTCGAGCTGCAGCAAGGCGCCAACATCCTCACCGAGGAAGCCGAAGTCGCCGCGGTGAAGTAAGCCGTCGAATCGACGTTTGTCGAATTTGACGGAATTACTAAATTATCGGAATTAACGGAATTACAGGGAAGGTTTGATACAAATCCCCAAAAATAATTCCGTTAATTTGGGAAATTCCGTAATTCCGTCAAACTCGACAGCTCTCGCCTCTACTTCTTATCAAGGAAAGGCGGCTTCAGCCGAAAAACGATGTCAAGATTTTGGGATGATCTCTTCAACCTGCCAGCCTTGACCGTGGCGGGTTGCCCATGAGACAAGTAGGGTTGGCATTTTATGTGTGGAATCGTCGCGTACTTGGGAGATAGGGAAGCGCAGCCGTTGCTGCTCGAGGGGCTGAGGCGCCTGGAGTATCGCGGCTATGACTCGAGCGGTCTGGCCGTGCTCAATGGCCAGGGCCTGGAGATTGTCAAGAAGGTGGGCCGCATCGCGCAGCTCGAGGGTGCGCTGGCGTCGCACCCGCTGCACGGGACGCTGGGCATCAGCCACACGCGCTGGGCCACGCACGGCAAGCCGACCAATCTTAACGCGCATCCGCACACCGACGGCTCGGGCAAGCTGGCCATCGTGCACAACGGCGTGATCGAGAATTACGGCGTGCTGAAAAAGAAGCTTTCCGAGAAAGGCTGCACTTTCAAGACCGATACCGACACGGAAGTGCTGGCGGTGCTGATCGGCTTTCATTTCGACACACTCGACGCGGCGATGGAGAACCGGCTGGAGGTGGCGGTGATGGAAGCTCTGCGCGAAGTGACCGGCACGTACGGCCTGGTGGCGATCCACCACGACCAGCCGGGCCTGATGGTCGGCGCGCGGCGCGGCAGCCCACTGGTGCTGGGCATCGGCCCACACGAGCATTTTCTGGCCAGCGACGTTTCCGCCATCGCGATGCACACGCAGACGGTGGCGCACCTGCGGGACTTTGACGTGGTGACGATTGACCGGAGCGGCTACCGGCTGAAATCGCTTTCGCAGAACAAGACGGGGCTGGAGATCAGCACGATCGATTACCAAAAGGGCGCGGATGAGCTGGGCGATTTTCCGCACTTCATGCTGAAGGAAATCTTCGAGCAGGTGCAGTCGGTGCAGAACGCGGTGCGCGGGCGGCTGAACTCCGAGGAATGCACGGCGCAATTGGGCGGGTTGAATCTTTCGCCGCAGGATTTGCGCGATATCGATCGCGTTCTCATCGTGGGCTGCGGCACGGCGATGCACGCCGGCCTGGTGGGCCAGTACATCATCGAATCGCTGGCGCATCTGCCGGTGCAGGTCGATTACGCGAGCGAGTTTCGCCTTCGCAATTCGCCGCTGGACCGGCGCACGCTGGTCGTCGCGGTGAGCCAGAGCGGCGAGACGGAGGACACGCTGGGCGCGTTGCGCGAGGCGCGGCGCAAGGGCCATCGCGTGCTCGGTATTTGCAACAACGTGGCCAGCACGCTGGCGCGCGAAACGGACGGCGGCGTCTACATGTACGCGGGGCCGGAGGTGAGCGTGGCGGCGACGAAGTCATTCACGTCGCAGGTGGTGATTTGCCTGCTCATGGGCCTGCTTTTTGGGCGCATGCGCTATTTGTCCGCGACGCAGGGGCGCGAGATCATCGATGCGGTCGAGGCGCTGCCGGACCAGATCACGCAAATTCTGAAGCAGAGCGACAAGATCCGCGCCGTGGCGGAGAAATATCACCGGGCGCAATCGATGCTCTTCTTCGGTCGCCAGATGAACTACGGCGTGGCACTGGAGGGCGCGCTGAAGCTGAAGGAGATTTCCTATATCCATGCGGAGGGTCATCCCACGGCCGAGCTGAAGCACGGCGTGATCGCGCTGGTGGACGAGGAGACGCCGAGCATTTTCATCACGCCGCGCGACGGCGTCTACGACAAGAACATCAACAACGTGCAGCAGATCAAGGCGCGCAAGGGGCCGGTGATCGCGGTCGCGACCGAGGGCGACGAGGACATCCTCACTCAGGCCGACGACGTCTTCTACATCCCCGCCGCGCCGGAGTACACCACGCCGATTCTGGCGGTAATTCCACTGCAGCTCTTCGCCTACCACATGGCCGTGCTTCTCGGCAAAGACGTGGACAAGCCGCGCAACCTGGCGAAGTCGGTTACGGTGCCGTAACAGCGCGCAGCGGTAAGATGTGAGGCCGTTCCTGCCGATGCAAAAATGCCTCGGCCCGGCTAACACAAGCTGTTGGCGCACAAAAGCGCAGGCGAATGTTACTTCTTGCTAAGGAGGCGCGGTGCGGCTCAAGAATGGGCGCGGGTGCGCCGATATCATGGGCATGAATATCACGATTCACCGCGACGATGTCAGCTACGGGCCCTACACCATGGAGCAGGTTAGGGACTTGCTGACGCGGGGTCGTTTGGGTCGCCGCGATCTCGCGTGCGTTGAAGGCCAGGGCAAGTGGCAGCCGGTGGAGAACCTGATCATTCAGGACTCGTTCCGCCGCCAGCGCCAAGCCTATGTCACGCAAATGAATTCCGACCCGAAGCCGAAGAAGAAGAGCAACGGCTCGGGGGGCAAGCATGCGAACCGCTGGCTGTGGAAGCCGTAGTACCTCATCTCCCGCGAATTTTGAGCCCCAACGGGGCGCAACAAGGTAGCCCAGGGTGAAGCCCTGGGTTTCCATTTTTTAAGCCGAGCCAAGCCCTGAAGGGGCGAGACATTTGTCGCGCCCCTTCAGAGACCTCTGCGAAAGGAGCGATATTTTCAACGCGATGGGATTTTGGCGCTTTTGGGGTGAATGACCGGCGCGGTCTGGGCCTGTGGGAGGGCGTTTGGCGCAAAGCGCGTGCCTGTTTGCGG
>Ga0116229_10014102_pt1 | contig 11161 bp, 11 predicted proteins | sample S1TSphgellanicum_3_FD_87313 | JGI IMG/M metagenome (GOLD analysis project Ga0116229, IMG submission 87313) | Host-associated microbial communities from peat moss isolated from Minnesota, USA - S1T2_Fc - Sphagnum magellanicum MG | ecosystem: Host-associated > Plants > Peat moss > Unclassified... | reverse complement strand
TCATCAACAAACAAAATTGAACACAAAAATTCCCACCTTCCAAATTTGGCTTAAAGAACTCGAATTTGAATTTGAATAGCTCCTCCACACTCCACACCTGCAAAAAGAGGGGGGGGGGAGGAACCAATATGAAACATGAGGAATAAAACAACAAGGTTGAATAAGAGGAGCAAGGAGTAACAAAATCACGGGCATGGCAAAGAGGTACCTAAGCAAAGAGGTCAAGCCAGAAGAACGAAACAACAAGTTGAACAAGAAGAACAGAGCAACAGGTCAAGCAAGAAGAGGAGAGCAACATGTCGAGCAAAAGGAATGGAGTAACATGTCAAGCAAAAGGAGTGGAGTAGCTCGAACAAAAGGAAAGGAACAATAGGTCGAACAAGAAGAACAAGTTGAACAGGAAGAACGAAGTAGAAGGTTGAGTAAGAGGAGCATAGAGCAACACTAAACAAACTAACTAATCAAGCACATTAAGCTAAGCAAGAAAGAAAATAAAATGCAAAAAAACGAGACAAACTCACACACAATGAATAAGCAGCTTTAAAACATTTGTTTTATAATAAGCAACAAGTGACGCCACTTGTTTGTTAAACCCTGAAGCTAACTAAACCCTAAATTAACTACTAATTAAACATTGACTAAATGATTAAACAATTAAACACTAAACATGAAACCCTACTAATTATTGACCTATTAACACCCTAATTAGTTTTCAACTTTAAAGCCCTAGCTAACCCTAATTTTTTCAATACCCTGCCAAGGTTTCAATAAACATATTTTTTTTATGAAGGTTCCAAAGGTTTGGTTATCACATTATATGAAACCCTATAGTTGGGTTTCATAAAGGGCATCATTCAATGTGATACCTTTAGGGATTCAAACTAAGAACTGGCTTGAAACCCTATCTGATTTTCACATTTTTTCTTATACCCACCCAACATTTTTTTAATACCCCCTAACGAGCTTTGTCCAGTGCAATCTCTGGACCCTTGACCCATTGCCTACCCCACCACCGGACTCAACCCCACCTTTAGAACCAGGCCCTCATTTCATCATCAACAAAATATCCTAAGCACTATCAACTATTTGTCCCTACCTTCGCGCTGTCAATTGTAGGACATCTAAGGTTTTACATTAGAAAGATAACAATTCAAATATAAATTAAAAATAGTTAAATGTAGATTGGGTTTTTAGGGTCTCTTATTGTAAGTAATGTAAGGAATTTTTAGGGTTTGGTGGTGCAAAACATTATAAAAACATTGAGGGAAAAACATTCATTATCTTTCCTTGGAAAACACATTGGATAGTGACCTTCCCTTTAAAGGTTTAAGGTTTAAGGTTGCATTAAATGTTGATGTGATTATGTTAAGTAGTTTTCTTCATAATTGTTGTGTCTTGTTTCAACTCATGAGCAACTATGGAACCAACACACAGAACAAAAATTGCATCTTTTTGTTGTTGCGAGTGTCATTAAAGAGAACAACACAATGTGTAGTGTGATTATTGTAGACATTGTGGAAAGATCCCCCACTCCCATTGTTATTTACAATGTTGAAGGTGAGTTTGATTATCATGCAACTAAAGACGATGACAAACAAAATCTTGATGACAAATGAAAGCTTGACGACAACATGATGCATAGTGGAGGAGGGGATGGAGAATGAGGACATCTATTGCAAGAGGCATTGCCAATTTTTGCGTAAAAAGACCCCTACATAATTCGTTTGCTTGGTTAATAGAGATATATCGACATTATGAAGACAACAATAACAAGATGGGTAGAAGGGGTAAGTTTTCTATTGTTTTATTTCTACTTATCATGACTTTGTTGTTGAGTTTGTTCTAAAAAATGGGTTGTAGGATTTGTTGACTGAAAAAAAAAACATATTTGTTTGCTAACTACATATAAGACCTTGGGGTTTTGCAATTTGTTGTTTTTCTTTTGAAATTTAGGTTTATTGTGTTAAGGACATGCAGTTTGAGAAAGTAATAGTGCACACATCATTTCCTATCCACCTTGTTCTGCATAGCATAACAAATCTTTAAAAAATGATTAACAACATATTGTAGGTATTGGGAGGTACAGATGGCAAAAGTAGGACTTACAAATCAATAATGAAACAAAATCAACATCATTACATCACACTATACCTTGAAAAGGAGTATGAAACTCTCACATTGGAAACACATTTCAATGTCAAATACCTTGATTTCCCCATCGAAAACTAAGCTTCCTTTCGACACAAGTTTTGCAAAAATTATTACAAAGACAAAAACACCCTTAACTACCATAAAATGATGATGCCATGCCTAAAATACAAGGGCAAGGAGTTGCTAAAGATGTACCTGACTTGGACCAAGTTTGAAGCAAAAAAGTTTACAAGGCTAGGGGAGAAACATGGTAAAACCCGACCAAACATAAGTAAGCACCCAAATGATGATGCAACATAACACCCTGATAAGAGGGCTACATCAAAAAGTTTAAAATCTCAAGACAAAACACTACCACCTCCAAGGCCCATACATTAAAAGGGACAAGGTGGTTGTTGAATTAAGCAATGATGGAGACTTTTCCTCAATTCACTGCCAAGGTATGTATGATTCCAAACTTGGCATTCTTTTTTAAAATCTCCAGTTTATATAAAAGTTTAGCTTGTTGCATTTTTCTTTCCCAATTTTGATCTACAAACATTTTGTTTTTTAGGTTCACTTTGCAAATGAAAATTTCCAACTCTAGTTGTTAATTAATTAATTATTTATTTCCCATTGTTATTTGTAGATCTTCATGATGCCCATGTAAACAATTTGTACCTCACTTTTAAATTCCCAAATTTTCATTCACTTTCAAGAGGGATACTTGTAGGTGTTGCCCAATCACTACAAATTACCAAAACCACTCTCCAAGCAAAGATGCTTATAGTGGAAAATTCTACAATTGTAAAACTAATACGCAATACAAGGCAAAACAAACTAGATGTAGGTCTGTTTTTGTGAAAAGAGGTACTTAATTATTTATATGAAGGGAATTAAAAGCCCACATTCATTGAAAGCACTAAAAGATTCAACTTATGTATTGGCAAGTATATCATTGTTTCCAGATGGGTGAACATTACCACAAAGGGGTGCAACACATGTAAGCATAACTAACATTGAAATGAAAGCAAGGAAAACAACTAAAACATTCATAATTGAAAACGCTTATGATTTGGCCCCTCCTCCTATGGAAGTTCAAAAGAATGGGCTTTACGTCTTATTGTCATAAACGAATAAAATAATGGATCAAACAATGTTTGAAAACCTTAAAAAAACCCTAACTTTCCTTGTGAATATGGAAATTGAAGGTACCTTAGGAAACACACTTGTGTCTACATTTGGAGGATGGTACCTTTTTCCATTAGTGAGTTTACTTCTTCTTACTCACTATCATTATTCTGCACCCTAAGTTCAAATTAGTCGCAATCATTCAATTGCAACATGGGTTCTTATTACTTGTATAGTCATTGTTCTCTAACTTAGGTTCTCATTAATCACAATCAATGTTCTACAACCTAGGTTGTTATTACTGTAAGTCAATGTTATCCAACCTAGGTTTTTATTAGTCGTTGATTGTGCATGTAGGTTGTTGAAGGGGTTGAAAGGATAACCACAATTTCTATGATTATCATGAAGTCTTTGAATGCATGGATTGAAGCTAATTGTGGAAGAACACCATAAAATGATTCATAGAAATGAAAAATCTTGGAAAATACCTACAATATGTGAAAAAAAAAGGAGTATGATGCAAACATGGAAAAGGCTACAAAAACACTTAAGAGGAAGAAAGAAAAGTATGTTTAGCAATAATTGCAATTTTTTTACCAACAAGTTAAGGGTATCGAAGAGAAATCCAAGTGGGGTTGGTTTCCTTTATACTCGCTATTGAAGTGATATCCTTTGCAAATTGGTCCTCAGTGCCCATGGGAGCACACAAAAGAGGAGTTGGAAATCATCATTGAAAAGGAATCTGAACCCTTTTCATTAGATAAGGCATGCCCACGTATTGTTAGAGCTTTCAAACTTTTTTGCAAAACATTGTTTGGCAAACAACACCCCCTGGCACATCCAAACAAAGGTTACATATCCTCTGTTATGTTTGTGAGTAAACCCACTTTGTGAGGTTAACCATTGTTGCGCAAGATGTAATAGACTACGGAATTTTTTAGTTCCCAAAGATGCAATACGACATTGAAGATGTTTTGCAAGCTCGAGAGGACTTGTTGGGTCTACTAGGTTTTGAACTTGAGCTACAAAACCCAATGATTGAAAAAATATAAAGGTTTATGGCTAGAATTGTTCATAAAGCAATCTCAGACATGTGTAGTCTTGGACTAAACAAAAAATCGAAAGATATGTGGTGTAGTTCTTCCACTAGGCAAGGCGATATGCTCACACTAGATGAAGTATTGAGTGCAAACGGGATAACACAAACCACACTTGCCTACTTTTTGACTATTTTTGTGATGGTTTTTTGGGAAATATTTTTAGAATGTTCTTGAAAAAGTCTTTGAAAAAATATTTAAATATTTATTTTTTAATTTCATATTATTTTATTATGGTTTATGTTAAAATTTTGGCCAAAAATGTCATTTTTAAAAAAAAAAAAATCCATTTACAAGTCCTTTTATTGTTTAAAAGCAAGCGTTACAATGTTTAATGAGTGTTTTTGTTTTTTTTTTACTCATTGGACTAATTTTAAATTAATTCACATGTTCACATGATATATATATATAAACAAATCTTACAATTTCAACATCAAATTAAATTATGATTTTAAAACATGAAAAAACCAAGCAAGTGTTACACTTGTTATAGTATGTGTTATTGTGATTACACCTTACTACATCTTCACATTAATACTCCTAACTTTTTTCTTTTTTTTTGCTACACAATTCCAATCAATATGTGATAGGGTATGCCATAATGTGTTCATTTGAATGTTTTGTTGTCAAGTTCTCAACAAAGCCTTGGTGTTGAGGGAGGAGATAAACATGGGTTGGGTTTTCCCAAAGAATGCAAACTTTGGAGATGGTAATGCCTTCCATGATAGGGGAAGTAAATGCCAATAGTTGTTAGTAGAAGTTATGGACTTCCAACTTCATGCATTGTCTTTTAAAGTAGGGAAGGTAAAAGAAACATATTAGGAATTCCAAAAAATCCCCCATATACTAGTTCCAATTATTCATTGGAATTATCATAGAAGTAAAAATGAAATGAATTAAAACATGTACAATTTCAATGTTTATTTTTATAGCCCAAACCAATTAAGAAGTTTTATGGACATTGCTATTACCAATGTAAACAATAAACACCCAAAAAGATGATGATCGTATACAAAAAAAAGAAAAAAAAAAAGAAAAACCAAGTGATACAAGAAAAAAATTGACAAAACACAAATTGAACAACAAATCTACATGTGTCACAAGATTGAAAGGACCATCACACATCACAAAATTAGAAATAACAAAACATAATGAAAAACTATAACTTAGTTCACACATAAAAACCATCATGATAATCTAAAACATCACAAAGAATAAACCTATAAAAAATAAGCATGAAAAAAAAAGGAGATTATGTTCCCAATGAAAAATCAATGATGCCAAAAAAACAAGTGATGGTTATTTTATGATGCAAGAAAAATAAAACCAACGTGGAAAAAAGGTGAAAAAATCAAAAGAACAATTCAACAAGGTACTAGAGTTACATTGTAGATGCACAAAACTTTGATCACAAAGAACTTCATTGTAGGGTGCAAGAAAACACTAAAAACAACTAAGTTTATAAAACACATGAAAATTTTCAACAATTAAATTGAATCAATTTGGAATGGTGAACATCAATTGAAACATTGCTTTTAGAGAATGCAAAATCATGCCAACCTTTTGTTACATCTTGTCTTGTTGATTTTGGTTCATTGGGCACAAAAAGAGGCCACATTCATCCTTTGATGCAATAGTCTTATTGATCAATGACAATGGATTTGATCACCATTTATCATTGATCAAACAATGAATTTCAATAATTCACTTTGGATGTTTTGCCAACAATGTTATCATTCATTGCATCTTGATTTGACATCACATGGATATTTTGACAATGAGTAAACTTCAATGGTGTCATGATGGTTGTTCCACCAAAAGTCACCATCAATCATAGTATGTCAAAACAACATTGCAAATATTATTTAGTTGTGGATATAAAAAAGAACCATGTCCAAAAATCAATTTCAACATAAAATAATATTCATTATTAATTGGGTAAATCGAAGAATCCAATACTAGCGCACTTTATTGTTTCTTGGATTAAAGTATGTTCACCATCAATTGAGGTTGATCTTCATGGTGATAAATTGTGTTCATCCATCTTACAAATATTTTGTCCCCGTTTGACAAATTTTCACATCATAACCATTTGCTTTAATGATGAACGGATGATTTGAACTATTCATTGGAGTGTATACATTACTTAAATATTGCTAATAGTGCATTTATTATATTTTCTTTATTGACAAATTTTTTCACCATATTGTTTTTACTTCCAAATCTTTTCACTGTCAAGTTTATTCACCACATTTTTCAATGTCACAATTTTTCACTTTGATTTAGCATCATTTTTGGGTTCATTTCCAATTTCATTTTTGACTATGTTATTTGACCTCAAGGCTTAACCATGGGATTTTTTATTTGAGAAAAATGTATATTGATGGTGTTGGGCTATGTTCAAAGTTTTATGTGTTGGGTCATTCTAATGTAACCACTTGACATTGCAATATCCATCTCACTATTTATTTCATTATTCTAAAAATGCAATTTTATTTATTTATAATGGTGTGATTTTCTTTTAAAACACTTGCCATGTTCGATTGACATATTGCAATGTTAGAAACTTATATATGGACATTACATGTGATTTCTTACCTAAACATTGCAATATGTGTTTTATGTCTAGTATGATTTTGATTAGTTATCATTTCTTGTCCCTTTTTTTATGTTGTTGATTTGATTGAGGCAATAGAATTCTTTTCATTATATATGTGATGATTCAATGGTAATGCATAATACAAAAAACTTATCTTTTTTGTATGTCATTTGTTGTAATGCATTGTTCAAGATTTTGTGTTTCTAGATGTAATTAGTGATGTATTTTCGATAGTGTAATATCAGTCTTTCCTTGATTTTGTAGTTTTTGCTTTGAAGATATTTGTTCATTTGTACCTGAGTCTTATATTTTCAATCTTTTATTATATGACATTTGCAATCATTGCTTGACTATTTTTAATTTTAATGGTTCCACTTCATTTTTTCAAGATTGCAATTTGCAATATTATAGTGTCAAAACCTAAATTTTTATTATTAGACTCTCCCTTTTTTATAAAAAAAATTCAAAATTGTAATCTTGAACTTTTGCTGAATTTTCCCTTTTTAAATTTTTTTTTGAATTTACATTTATTTAAACTTCAAATGTTCCCCCTAAAAAAAAAAATCCACAAAAAAAACATTGTTTGACTCATAGACACTAAGATTTGGATTCAACAATCACAATGAAATTAATTGCTATGTGCTTTATATTTGCAATTTGTTGATCTCCTTGTATTTGTTTCCTTTCTTAAATCTAAAAGTTTTAAGAGAACATAAACTTAATTTGTATTCAATTGCTGATTTTTTTGCACATTGTTTGCTGAATTTCTCTTTTGATCTTTTAATGTAAAGATCAAGCTCCATTAAAGCAATCCTCCTCTTTGAATTGTCAAATTATAATCCTAAATTTTGTAAAATAATACCATTTTACAATAAAGATGAAAATAAAATGAAAGAAAATTTTCACTAGGTATATTACCTAAGGTAAAGCCCTTTGACAGAACATTACCGAAATGTGGGATGTGCCCTTGGGCTTGTGCCTTGGGGGAGGTCCCTTATTTCAATATTTACCCTGGTCCTTGAGCTTTAGCCTACAAATGATCACCCTTTGGTAATGTAAGAATGTTTTAATTTATCATTCGTCTCTTACTTTATAGTGAGATGGCCCATTGGCAAAATGTGAGACCTTAGGGCGACTTTAGACGAGGGTCCAAGGTCCAGGAACCAATGAATTCAAGCAATCTTATTGGTCCCAAGGCCTTTAGACGAGGGTCCAAGACCCAAAAAGTGGAAAATTGAGGCTAAACCTACATGGCACCCGTTTTGGAGGGAAAATCAGTTGGTTTGGACCCAAAAAAACAGTGATAAAAGGAGAGTTCCTGAATTGGAGAACCACGAATCAAGCTAGGGAACCAAGGTACAGTCCAACTCAAGGATTCAATTTGCTTCAAATCAATCAATTGGTTCCTAGGAAATTGAACCCTGGACCCTCGTCTAAAGTGGGCCTAATAAGCTTGGTTGTGCTTTACCTAGGCCCCCTTATTTTGAGGATGCCACTACCCTAGGCTAATAGGTACTCTAGGCATAGTTAAAGCCCTAGGGTTAAAACTTAAAGCTCGATAGAAAATAAATTCCAGTGATGATGAGTAATTGAAGCTGGTATATGGGGGATTTTTTTGGAATCCTTCATATGGTGGTCCATGGACCATTCCAAAGGCAATTTCAGAAAAAACTATCTCATTTTCAAGACTAACTATTTCTTTTTTAAAAAATAATAATAATAAATAAATAATATATATATATATATATATCCTATTAACTTCTCTTAATAATGATCTCCGACCTTTCCTAATAACTATTATCTCTATTTCATAATTATCTCACTCTTTTTTTCATATCCATCAACATGATCTGAAAAATAAAATGAACATGTTTATTTTCATGTCCATGAAATGTATATTAATTTAAATTAAATTTGACAGCATGGAGCAGCATGGAGCTCAAATTTGATAATGCTTTTTGTCCTTTTCATTCATAGGCTCATTTTTTTGTCCTTCTTGTAATCTTTAATTCCAATAAACCTGCACAAATGTACCTGTGTGTTTAGGCATGTCGTGCATATTTAAACATGCAAAGTGAATTTTCACTTTATTTAAAAGTTGTACTTGATCCAAAATCATTATGTACGTGGTTATGAGAAACAAACAATTTAAGTCTGGCCATTAAGGGCTTTTTAAAAAAAGACTTAATCAATTATGCCCAGAGGTGATTTTTTTTTTTTGGCCTTGCCTACTACCAAGGGGAAAGATATTGTGTTCAGATTCATTATAGAGTATAGTAGCTTTAATGGATTTTGGCCCCTTGGTAATAATAATAATAGGTCTATTTTTATTTTTCAATTTTGTGATCAGTGTCGATTGATGATCATCCAGAAGGAGATTTAGCCAAGTTTAGACCAGCAATGAAATTTTTTAAAAAAAAATTATAATCCCTTTTTTAATATACCCTTGGTCACACTTGCTTGAATAATAATGTGTAAAAACTACTATGGCAGTTTTTTAGAATTTTAGTTTATTATTTTGGTGATTTGTTTTGGAAAAAATGGAACATTTGACAAAACATTTTATTCTTTTGAAGAAAAAATCACCAAACGGCGAAAAATCGCCACCAAACAAAAGAAAAAAAACAAACCAATGGTGCCCAGTTTCCCTCAATGGCAGATTCGGCAGTTATTGAGGCCAAATCATGCACCGAGGCACATTCTACATAACTGCATCATTTCTTTCCAGATTCCAATTTCCTGCCTTTTAACCTTTAATAACATTAAGTTATTATGGGTTGGCCAGGGTCGAATCTATCCAGTGTTTTTCTTTTTCTTTATATTCAATTTTGCTATGTTGCTCAAGTGGCAATGGTCTATAAGTATTTTTAGCTAAATTTGGCGATATTCAAAAACAAAAGTGTAAAAATCTTAATAAGCACATTTTCATAATGTAAGAAACTTGAAGATTTTTGCGATTTTTAGCTATTTAAAACAATGGCGATTTTTATTTTTATTTTATAAACAGGGATTTTGTGATGGAATGTTCTTTTTTGAAAATAATTTTCACAAAATGACGATATTTTGCCCCAAATAAATCACCGATTCTACCGGCCGCATTCTCTATAGTATGTTAGAGCATCTCCAGCGCTGCTCAGTATGTGATCCTGGACAGTAAAATTGGATGAAGAAAATCCAACGTAGGTCGGTTTTGGCTCCGCATAATTGCGCACTTTGCCGTGGCTGGTAAAAGGCGTAGCAGTGCTGTGCACCTAGAGAAAAGAGAGTAATAAATATGATCTAATTGCCGCTCAGTGTTTCTGATTGGCCCATCATCATAATGATTCATCCAGGTGGTTTCTTATCGGTAGTCCCCCCAACTATTTACTGTCCCAGTTTCAGTTTTATGGGTGGAGTTGCAAAAGAGTACATAGCTAAACGTGGATGTGAAAATATTTTCGCGGGGTCACATGCTGAGCACAGAATGTTTTTATGCGTCATCCCATTGATAACATTTACAGAGCATCTGAGATTAATTCTTAACATTAACGAAAAAAAGGGGTGCCATGAAATTGGGCAACTTGTGCATTGCTCTATTTTGTCTCTTCTCTTTTCTTCTGTGCTCTTCGCGAGTTTTGCCCTCCGCTTGCTTTTGCTGCTCTGTTACTGCACGCTTGTGCCTCGCACTGCGGCTTCTACGCTTCACAACAGAATCTCATGTCATGTTCGTCTCATCTTCACCTAATGTCCTTTCCCGAGGCTCTGTTGGATTGCACTTGCTGACAATAGAGAATTGATCGCCGTGTACGAAAAAGGGGGGAAAATAAAAACCAAAAAAGAAGTGTGGAGGAGGTTTTAGGATTAGGAAAGAGCGGTGGTTTTCTTTTGGTTGTTTGAAGCAATTGGATGAGAAGCCAGGAGTCGTGGTGATGGTGAGCACTGATGCTCTGCTGCTCGATGGCGCCGACCAACCGGCCTCCTCTGCCATCAATGTCTTCGTCACTGGCCAGCCCGGTTTGTTTGACTACTATGCCAATCATCACTCTTATTGTGCAATCTTTTCTTCCGTTTTTTGTTGGGGCTGTCTCTTGATCGTTTTGTGTTTTGTGTTTTGTGTTTTTTTTTTTTTTTGGGGGGGGGGGGGGGGTTCAGAGCGCGGTTTCTGGTATAAGCTCTACTTGGGTTAATTCATGTGTGTATGAGTGGTTTAAAAATGGAGGAAACT
>Ga0116229_10014099_pt1 | contig 11163 bp, 8 predicted proteins | sample S1TSphgellanicum_3_FD_87313 | JGI IMG/M metagenome (GOLD analysis project Ga0116229, IMG submission 87313) | Host-associated microbial communities from peat moss isolated from Minnesota, USA - S1T2_Fc - Sphagnum magellanicum MG | ecosystem: Host-associated > Plants > Peat moss > Unclassified... | reverse complement strand
GTCTTTCTCAACCTTCGAAGTACATGACAACCTGGACTTTGAAGTGTGCTCACTTGAAGACAAACTTACACACTACAGAAAGCTCAGTGTGGTTGCACAACAGCTGTCTCAACATAGATACATGCGTACCATGCCAACAAGAAAGGCATTCATTGACAAGGAAGAGCACTTCCTCAGAGTCAGAATGCCTGAGAAGCTGAAAACACTGTTCCCATTCCCTTAAGACACTAAAGGAACGCTATCTGGTCAACTGTCACATGCTAGAGACATCTAGTGAGTTCCCTCCCTTAAATGCAGCATTGGCAGGAAATGCTTGCTTTGAGAGACTGGACAGGTAATTCAATGTTGCCAACTGAGTCCATAGTAGAATATCATTCCCTTTGAACAGAGGCAGTTGTGCAAACAGTGGCTCTGAGGAAAAGGGTTGTGCCCTTGCTCAGATCCTTAAAGGGCAAGCATTGGGTTCTGCTTCCTTGCATGTTCTGGTATCAAGCGCTGTAGAATTTCAGGTGTTGTGCCTTTCAGTTCTGGTCATCACAATAACAGCACCAAGCTTCATATCTTAGATTTGCAAGACATCCAGCAGACACATGTAAGTAAAGAAAAGTAAAGCTTTACAAACACCTGTTGACATTTCCTTAGACAGAACTACACCCAAACACATTGGCTCAGCTTCAATCCAAAAACTCTCCATGCTGCAGCTTGAGCTAAATTCAAATTGGAGAGAGCAAAGGACACAACAGAACTGAAGTTAAGATGATAGAGAATTACCTTGTTGCTTGAAGTTAAAAAGAGGGGGCAAAGGGCGACCATTTGGCAAGCGACAATTAGGATCGCGGAGTTCATCAAAGAAGGGATGCACACAAGCCTCCAACTGCATCCCGAAACAAACTGAACAAGTGTAAGGACAAACACTACTCCAGAGAAGTCAAAGATCAAAGTGAGACGGATGCTAACAGTAGTTCCATAGCTACTTCACCTTCTGGGGCAGTGGTACAAAAAACATGTAACATGACCAATATTATTCTTCAATGTTCAGAACACCATGTCTGCAAAATTTCCTAGGCGACCAATGTTAATTCCCATTTTATTTGCTGCATCTAGTTCTCTTTGAAGCAATCAACATCCAATCAAAGAACTATTGAGAAAAGGATTCAGAAGAAAAAGGCAGGAAGCGCACCGCAGAGCAGCGCAAGTTTGGAGAATATTGAAGAAGTCTTGAGACTAGGTCAACAGCTTCAGGTGGCATGCGCTTGTGGAAGACCTAACTCAACGCAGAACCACAGTGAGACAGAAGGCAAAGTCACACACCCCTCCAGATGTTCAATACATAAGGTTGAACACTTTATTAACAGCAAATGTACTGGAATCACAGCGTGTGAAAACTGCATACTTTGTGCCAGGGATGAGCCTTGATTTGAGGGAACTTGAACTCTGTGTAGTTTGGGTTCATGCACTTGATCTCCTCCCTTGTTGGGGTGCCCAAAACCTGGGCAACCAAACATTCAACCATTTATAAGAACAAATCATTTAACAATACTCAATGCACCAAAAATGTGTTTGTATAATCCATGTTTTCAGCTGGCCAAAGTTCAGTACCTTGATGATTTCAACTAGTTGATCCACTCCACTTTCTCCTGGAAAAAGGGGCTGCCATGAAAACAGATAACATGTGAGAGAATGATGTGCCATGAACTGTGGCAAACAACCTGTTGATGCCAGCTTCAACTAGCAAAATAGTTGCAGTTTTATGTTCAAGAACAATCAAATTAGCTGGAGAAGGGACAAAACCAAAAGGAGAAGTTCAAGGAGAACATACCTGACCCAAAAGAAGTTCAGCCATTACACAGCCCATTGACCAGATATCAATGGCGGTTGTGTATTCTGTGGCCCCAAAAATAAGCTCAGGTGCTCGGTAGTACCTAGAACATATGTACGAGATGTTGGGTTCCCCTTTCACCTGTGCACCACAGAGAGCACAATGATAATGACATACTAACTCCAGTAGATGCAAAAAGAAACTCAGAGCTCACAAATGTCTCATCATTTCCAACAGAACCCTCTAGTGACAAGTTAAAAAAGCATCTATTCCTCAGAGTCCCCAGTCAGATGCTTGGACAGAGGTCAATATCCTATAGTGGAATTAGTAAAGAGAGCCTACCAGAACTTTAGCACTTCCAAAGTCACATAGCTTGAGCTGGTGTGTGTGTGGATTCACCTGCAACACATGCAAATAGATATCAGAACAGGCCCAGATCCACAACAGTTCTTGATTTACCCAACAACAGGAGAGAAGTCACTAGATATCTCCATCACAGCTTGCAAGCATGGAAGCGTACCAGCAAGTTTTGGGGTTTGATATCACGATGGCAAACACCAATGCCATTATGGATATGTGCCAGTGATCGACATATCTGTACCCAAAAGCCAAGGAACCAATCTTAATAAGCTCCTCCTATGCTGACTGGGCGCAGTTTGCCCAAATTATAAACCCAACCTCCAGCTTGACATATTCAAACCATGCATTACCCACTATCCACCAAAATTAGACAGAGCTGATCTCAGTCATGGTTCTGAACCACTACCTATTGCTTGCAGACACAGGAATTTGCAAGAAAAGCAAGTGGATGACCCAGGTAAGTGAAAGGCCAAATTCTTTAGTATACCTGGTAGGTGTAGAGTTTCACATACACCAGGGGCATGCGCTGGTTCATGCGATTGTAGTGCTTGGCAATTCGGTAAACTGTTTCAGGGACGTATTCAAGGACCAAGTTGAGGTAAAGCTCATCCTTCTCTGTGGTAGAAAAGAAGCAGTGCTTGAATGCAACGATGTTGGGATGGTCCAGCAATCTCATGATCTGAAGCTCTCGGTTCTTGTACCTTTTATCTTGTAACACCTTCTTAATGGCCACAGTCTCTCCAGTCTCGATGCACTTTGCCTGTTACAGCTCTTGCATAACATCAAATCGACTGGTTAGACACTGTCATCTAGGAAACTGTGGATTTCACAAGCTCTTGTTTCAGCTGTGTGTGACAACCTTGACATCCAGCAGAATGTTCACAACAAACTCTGTAGTATCAGAGCCTAACCAACATCAAAACAAGGAGAAGGCAGGTGCACAATGTGAAAAGCAGGTTACCTGGAATACAATCCCAAAAGATCCAGTTCCGACAACTCGCTCTGCTGCATAGCTTATAGTCTGCGACCATCAAAATTTTCATATTATGACAGTTGAATTGTGAAGCAATTTATGGAGACAATACACAGAAACAAGATAGATATGTGTCCTCACAAGTACTGAGAACTTCTCCACACTCACGATTTAAGTGAAACCAAATCACACAGAGATGAGATGATAATAAGGTCATAGAGACTGCAGATCTGCCAACATATTATTGAGCAGGTGGAGGAAACCCAACATCAAAGAACAGAGGGGGGCAAAACAAACATAAAAACTATCATACTATCACCACCATTATGTATGCGAGGACAAGTATATTTATGAGATGATAAGAGAACTCCACAAGGCTTTGAAGATAACCATTGTGTTAGTTCCAGCCAGACAAAAGCAAAAAACAGAATGACTGTGGTCATAACTTTGTGAGTGTCACTCACAAAGTATCAGATCACCTTCACCATGAATGCAGGGATTAGCTAGCTGCCATTACTCCCCACTGGCATGTCCTGAGTTTCTGTCACATTTGTAGAAACAGGAAGACACAGTCATGCCCAGAACAATCACTGATGATTTAACTTCATTCACTCCCAATGGGGAGTGTGGGAGTGCAGGAGAATACACAATGTTGTCCTCACTACTTGGGCGTACCACTCTAACTAATCTGCCTTTTCTGTGAGGTTCCTAGAAAACCCAGACGGCATACCTGCTTTGGTTGACCATTGCGACCACCAATTGTGGTTGAAATGATCTGACCTGTTTCTGTGCCATTCCCATCAACCACAGTTGCCTCAACCTCCTACAACCACAGCGAGGTACAAACAGTCAGCGGCACAAATCAGGGCATCCTGTCAGTACAGACAGGCCCACATACAGAATAATTCATGGCAGCAGAGTAGGGCTGTGAAACTAGAAGCTAGTATACCTTATCATCACTGTGGTCCACTTTCTCATCCCTAATCTTCATGTCATGCATCTCTTTCGGCAGTTGATCAACTCCACTTGAACCTGCCTTCCCACCTGTTAGGCTTGTGCTGGCAACAGTGGCCATTGCCAGTTCCCCTTGACTCAAAACAGTTGCCACCCCTATGGGACCTATGGCTTCTCCACTGGATTCTGTAACCTCCTGCCCTAGTTTCACTCTTTTAGTTCCAGAGTCCCCAAGCTGCACATATATATCACAAACATGTTGTTAGCATGCTTTTGAGTATGTTTGTGAAAACTCTACCATGTCAACTCACAATACATGAACTTGTTTATGACAATTCACATTGAAAGGAGTACCAATTTCTCACATGAATTGCTCTCAACATGTATCATGCAAAACCCTTGCAGAAATACAGAGCAGAGACAAGGAGACAACCAGTACAGAGCTCACAGACATATTTCTTCATTATTCCAGCACCAACCTTAAAGCTAACTCAGACAATAACTGTCAGATTTGCACATGCCAGAAAAAATGCAAAGTTGTCTGCAGCTGCACCTGCCATACTGTATACCTAATAAAAATCACTCCAATACCCAAGCTTCAGCAGACTGAAACTATCAGTACTTATCCATGTTCACCCTTTAGATCTATATTCCAAGGCACAGGCCAGGTCTTCTCTCTGCGTCTGACATCTGAGTAGAAAAGTTCCCCTAGACAGAGAAACAAGATTGGATCCAAGAGGGCCTACAACTGTACTTGCTTTTGAATGGAAGTGATTGCTTGAGTAGAATTCTCACATGGGGCACTTCTAACACTCAGATTCCATCAACAAGTCCTGGAGACTACCTAAACACAGCAAGTCAAGGATATACCTACTCACAACTAGATGCAATCTGCAAACACAGAAACAGAAAGACGTCCAATTTGCTGGAAGCATAATACATATCATGAAGGGATTTACTCTCACATGAATGGCCTACTAAATGTCTTTACTGGGATCATCCTCAGCATCACAAAGTATGACCATACTAGAGTCTACTCCTGTTGTAGGAGCATAGAAAGAAACCGAGTTCCGTTCTGACAACAACTAACTTCAGCATCCAAAGCCTTCTCCATGATTCTGTGCAGTGTTAGATGCCCCTACTCTTGAAGATGAACCTAAAAGCCAAAGGGTTAAGGATATGCCGATGCAGGTAGCAGTAATTCAATCCATCGTCAACTCTGCAGCCACACATACATGTTTGTGTGTGGCGCTGATACAGTTAAAAAGAACACTCACAATTTCAGAGGCAGAGGAATGGCCCGCAGCATAACTCTTCAAACGTCGCATTACATATATGACAAAGACGCGACCATCCACTACCTCCCATCACTTTGGAGTCTCTTCTCAACCACATCTCTGATTAACGTCTCCCGTCTCTGTCGTAACTGCTCCAGCAAACCCGCGACCATAAGTGCTACGCTCTCTTACCCTTATTCCTGGGGACGTTTTCGGAACCCTTGGCCTGCATGACAATGCACTTGTTGTTTCCAAATCTCACATAATTAATCTCCTGTCCTGTCCTCGACACTCGATGCTCCACCTGCTCTTCCCTATTGTTCAAATCACCAAATCTTCAAAACTTCCCTCTCCTTCTAAAGCCTATCCGGTCAAACAGCAGATCCCTAAAAACATCTGACCATCCCTGGACTTCAAACAGCAGCCACTTTCCCAAATCTCAAACGTTGCCGCAGGCACAACTTTCTATCGCTTCAGCCACAAGCGCCTTAAAGAATTTCCTTCAGACTACAGACAGCGAGATGCAGACGCTGTGCTGAATCTCAAGACCCTACTCTCCGTTCCTTCTCTTTCCGCCATGGCTGCGGAGGCTTCGAGCGATCTCCCCCGTCTCCCCCCGGACTTGTTGCGCAGAAGTCACCAAGCCACCACCACCCGTTGCGTCCTACTCCTCCGCCCGGCCAGGCGGCCCCAGACCCGGGAATCCGGCAACCAGAACGGGCATCTGTAACCGGATCAGCACCCGAGAACGGGAACTGATGTGGCATCTTTCCGTTGGTTGAAATCTTAGTCAAACTGGTCGGTAGAAAATTCAGGTAAATTTGCTCCAATCAGAACGGTCCGATCGGTAAAGGGCTACAGGGTGTCATAGCCTGTGATTAAGGTCGGTCGGTCGTTGTACGAGGGTCGTCGCGTGCCCGCGCGGCGCGCGCTTTGTTCAACGGAGTCGGGCCTTGACCACCGGCTAGAAATTTGTGGTGAAGTTTTGTTTTAGGTTTCTGACTCCCCTCTTTCCCCCCAACTTTCTTTCGACCTTCTTTTACTTTGGTCTCGTGAACTCTGTGCGCAGGGAAGTCAGGTTCTGAACTCTTTCTTTTAGTCCCTGCCTTCTTCTGTGGCCAAGTCCACAGACCCTGCTGTTCAGCCTTTTTTTTTCTTTTTTTTTTCTGCTGTTGAAATTTCGCCAAAAAGCTAAATTAAAAATTAATTTTTTTGAAAAAGAATTGATTCTGGAGGTTTTCCAGTCGCCAGAAGTGAGGGTAAATTTTTTTTTAAAAAGTAAAAAAATCGCCAGATTCGTATATCCGGTTTTCATTGTTGAAGCCAAATATGATAGAAGCACGATTTAAGATTTTTTACTTTGTTTCTGATTTATAGCAAAAGATTTGGCTAAATCTTCTTCCTAGGGATAATCGCCACTTTTTTTACGTCTTCCTATGGATGATTGCCACTTTGGCTATAAAAAGAAAATCCCTAAAAAGAACACTGCTGCAGTTGCGTCACCCACGAACTGCGAGCCAGACTGGCCTGCGCCGGTCACTGGTTACCCGTGGGACTGATTACCTGCGCCGCTGACATGTACGACTGACCGGCTGTGCTTCGAGGGAAGGTACCTTCCCCCTCAGTTTAAGTTTCCTAGGTACCTTCTTCAACTGACGTCACGGTGGCCTTCCCGTCAGCACGCTAGGAACAAGTAGGTACCTACGCTCGCTCAAGGACAGGGCGAGTGTAGGTACCTTCCACATTTTGGGAACCAAGTCATTGTGCTAAGAATTGGGGGAAGGACCCCATCTTAGGGCTGTACCCTCAAAGGAGCACCTTACTAACCATAGTAAAGGATTTTGAGGGAATAATTATGCCACTTTTGAGGGTTCTTTAAATTGCATAAATATCATCCAAGGTCATCATTCATTTTTATTTTATTTTGCTTTCTATACGTAATTTAACAAAATAATCAGATGCCCTTGTTAGGGAACATAATTTAAAATAATTTTCCATTTTTTTTTCAAGGTAAGGTAAAATCTTTTTTGTGTTAGATAATGGGCATTGCCCCTGACCATTGTGTCAGGTGCACCATAGGCTCCCCCTTGTAGGCTTACTTGCCCATTCTCTAATACAGAAGGCCCTGGGAATGTGGAACCTTACACATCAAGTTCCCAAACCGCCTCCTGTCGCAAGAAGCATATCAAATAAGGAAAGGGCAGGACCTCCTGAACCGAGGCCTAGCCTAAAAAAACACTCACCTGCTGTAACAGCACGTCTCAAAATAAAGATCACATGCACACACTGTAATGCCACTGACACCCTCTGCCAATTGATCAATTCTTTAGCAAAACCAGAGACGAAAATAAGAGGCATCTTACTAACCATAAGACCTTTGAAGATGTGCAAAGCTTGATACATAAGATGTCATCCTTGCAATGACAGTCTTATTCCACCACATGTGGTAGAAGAGACATCTTACTAACCATACTTGATCTTTGAAGATGTGCAAAGCTTAATATATAAGATGTCATAGTTTGAACCCCATGCCTAGTGCACAGGTGTGTGTGTATTTGACGGTACATATTACAAAATTACAATTACAAACTACATTTTCAAAACCTCTTTATATATGACATTCCACATGTATCCATCTGGACCCTGGCCGCTGAAAATCTTGATGTTTGCGCTGCTTGTGACCCGTGAGATAACAACATACAGCTGACCATGGGAATAGACCGGAGACACCAAATATACCCCAGCGTTGTTCAACTTGTAAGTAAGTAGTAAGTTGCTTATTTAGTAGGTATCAATCTGTTGAAAATTATTTCTTTGTTTTTGTATGTTGATAAGTTCCAGTACCCAGACCCCCTCCCTGTTCATAAGGTTAGGGTTTCTGGTGCAGCCAATTTTCACATGCATCATAATAATACCTTTGGCATCCAGCATATTATTATTATTGGCAAAATTGTTTTTCTGGGCAATCTGATCATTGCAGTTACCAATATATCCATTAAGTTTGTGTGCTAAAATGACAACTGACATCCATTGCCATTATTATTATGGCAAATGCAATTCTTGAAATTGCCAATATCTAATAAAAGTGTGCTTAACGGCTGCTCGCTCTGGCATCCATTGAACTATAATAAAAAGTTATGGCAATGTAAAAAGCATTGAAAATTTCCAATATTCTAAATAAAATTTCAAAAAAAAAAAGAAAAAAAGCTCAACCCAACTCTTTCAGTTGTTGAGAAAGAGACAAGATGAGTGTACCTAAGTCCAAAAACCTCAAAATAAAAATTTAAAAAAAAAATTTTACAACACTAATATATATTATTCTCCGCCGCGCCGCATCTGTAGTCCACTCTTTCTCCGCCCTGTTGGAATAAACAGACCATGACGATATGAATGGATGATTGGATGGATGGACGGATGAATGACAGGACAGATGGATGAAATGATGCTTCACAATGTCCTTAACTATATGTAATTATTGCAATGACAATCTTATTCCACCACATGTGATATAAGGGACATCTAACTAACCATATTTGACCTTTGAAGATGTGCAAAGCTTGATATATAAGATGTCATCCTTGCAATGCAATCTTATTCCACCACCATATGTGATATAAAAGGCATCTTACTAACCATAAGACCTTTGAAGGTGCGCAAAACTTGATGAATACGATGTGATCCTTGCAATATTAATCTTATTCCATCACATGTGATGTAGCCCTAGTACAAAATGATTGTCAAGTTTTGACAAAAGGTGCCTACCAAGTGTTTACATTAGTATCTGTATCTTTTTGAAGTGAGGGGCATCTTGTCTTAGTGTGAAAATGTGCACAGGTGAATGAAAACAATGAAATCATTAGTAAAATGAATTTTTACCCAACAAAAAATATTGTAGGTAACAAATTATGACAATTTTCGTTTTATTTTATTGTGTATTAAAATTACAATGTTGATACGCATCATATTTCATCATGCATTATGTCATCATACATCATGTTATGTTATCATCATAAATTTCATGGTACAAATGTGTTGTGTAAAGAACTGTGGGAAAATTTTCAACATGACTACATGGATAAGAGGCTACCATGTTCTTAGTTGTTTAAATTTTATGATTATTGTACAATAATTGTTATTGTGTTCAAAAATACAAATACATTAAATTTCCAAAATATGTGGACTATCACACTTTCAAGTTTATGAGTAAATTAGAATAATTTGTTAATTTAATCCAAAAACATCAATCCACTACTGACACTTGATATGAACAATACATTGAAAGTATTACTAGTATTTCACATTTGATAAATAAATGGATACATATGAAAATTTGACATCTAATATACATTTCTCATCACTTTTCAATTATAGTTAACTATTATTTACCATGTGTTTCTTATGCACTAAGGATTTTTCAACATGTTTAAACATTAAAAAAGCAAAAAAAATTCAACATAAATGAATAAAAGGTTGTCACACTTCCAAATTTATGGGTAAAATAAAATAAATATTATTTCAATATTAAAAAAACAACAATCTACCATTAACACATGGTGTGAGCAATACATTGATTGCATTATTAATATTTCACACTTGAAAAATAAATGATTATATATATGAAAAATTAACACTTTATATACATTTCCCACTGTTTTTTCATTATAATTAACTATTATTTACCATGTGTATCACTAAGGATTCATTGATACACTAAAGATCTTTTGATACATAAAGGATTTTCAAGTATGCATATAACACAATCCCAGGGACAAGCATTAGAGGAATTCCAGATGAAGAGGAAAAGTCTTGTACCAATTCTCGCACTAATTCTACACAAATTCTTAGTTCTGGGTTCTTGACACACTGGTAAGGCAATTGAGCAAACGGGTTTGAGGAAATGAATTTGAACTTTATCATTATGATCTATGCACTAAACTCAGGATTAGACTCCCCAGAGAATTTGGTCACCATGCATATTGTTTCCTGATGAACAATTTTCAAAGTGAGTAGTCTTTTGTACAAAATTTTAAGTGATGAATATAAAATCCAATTGTCACAAAAGACAACATAGGCTAAACTCCAGTGTTGGCTAACCACCGATTAGAGAGTTTGCAGAAGTCTGAAGGCTTATGATGAAGACTTTGTTAATGTCGAAACCAAAGAACTGATAAAACGGAGCAATCCTCAACTACATAGAAAACTGAAGACTCAATGCTGAAGTGTTAGCCATCTTATGAGCCACTTTACAATAGGGATATAAAAGTGCCATTTCCTCCCTACAAGATTCATTAGGCTTGCCCTCCATCTCTCTCATCCTGAATCACATGTAGATATGTGTTTCCTAAACCCCAACAAAGAATAACCAAATCTCACAAGAGTTTTGCTACAAATGACTGAGTAAATGAAATCATATGCATCAGACCTGTGGTCACTGTGAAATGTGACCAAAGCTACAACTGTTCTCGACTCTGCTTCTTGGTTGCTCATACATCATCACCATAGCCAAAGGCTGGGGCATGATGGGGTACTTTTGGTTTTTTGCTTCGTTTGATCCAGTACAAGAACTCCAACAAGAGACAAGCAGTAATCTCGAGTGCTGCAATTACTGCATACCCAGCTGTTACACTCCTCTTCTCATGTGCTACATGAATTCCCACAAGGATGTTGACTGCTGCAAGGAGAAGAGCAATTCGGCCCACCCAAGAATGGTACCAGTTCCAATACCGTCGGAGCTTGGCATCTTTCTTGGGTCGCAGTACTATTGCCAGAATCTGTAAAAT
>Ga0116229_10014098_pt1 | contig 11163 bp, 10 predicted proteins | sample S1TSphgellanicum_3_FD_87313 | JGI IMG/M metagenome (GOLD analysis project Ga0116229, IMG submission 87313) | Host-associated microbial communities from peat moss isolated from Minnesota, USA - S1T2_Fc - Sphagnum magellanicum MG | ecosystem: Host-associated > Plants > Peat moss > Unclassified... | reverse complement strand
CCGCAACCGCCGCGTCCAGCGCCTCAGCCGCCCGCGCTCGGCCGGCCGCTGTCGCCGGACCGGCATGTCCTGCCGGTGACGCCCGGTGCAGCGGCGGCACCCAGCGCGCCAGCCAACCTGCGTTCCGCGCCGTTGGCTACTCCCGACGCCTCCCCGCGCTCGACGCCGATCGACCGACGCGTGATTCCGGAGCGATCCCCTCAATTTCGCGCGCCACCCGCAGTCGAAGCCCCGTCGGAGCCGCCGTCAGAGTCGGGGTCTGAGGCGCGGTCTGAAGCGCGGTCTGAAGCGCCATCCGAGGGCGGGGCGGCAGCATCGCAGCCGCGGCCACAGGCCCCACCGCCGCCGCCCGCGGCTCAGCCGCAGAACAGGGGTAGGCCGGCAGCGCCGGTGGCGCGGCCGGAAGAGCGCTGAGCAGGTGTCGTCGGTGGCAGACTCAGGGCAGGGCAGGACAGGGCCGGGGTCGGGGTCGGAGCTGGCGCTGCCGGTCAGACCTGCGGATCCAGCCAGCCGTCGTCGTCTTCGATCAGCCGCTGTGACTCGTGCGGACCCCAGGAGCCACGTGGATAGTCGTATACCGGCGTGACATCGCCGAGGATCGGATCGACTACCGCCCATTGCGCCTCGATCGCGTCCTGGCGACCGAACAGCCCGGGATCGCCACGCAGCGCGTCGCCCAGCAGACGCTCGTACGGTGTCATCGCGTCGCCGGGCTGGCGCGTCACGATCAACTCGACGTCCTCGCCAGCCATGCGCTCGCCCGGCACCTTGACCCGCATGCCGAGTGCGATCAGCACTTCGCGATTCAGCCGCAGGCGCAGATGGCTCGACAGGCTTGGTACCAGTTCGCCGAACACCTCGCGCGGCGGCCGCCGGAACTCCACCACCACCTCGGTGCAGGTCACCGGCAGGCACTTGCCGGCGCGGATATAGAACGGTACGTCGGCCCAGCGCCAGCTGTCCACGTACAGCTTGACCGCAGCATAGGTTTCCACCTGCGAGTCGTCGGCCACGCCCTCCTCGGAGCGATAGCCGTGGTATTGGCCGCGCACCACGCTGTTCGCAGTCAGCGGCCGGATGGCGCGCAGCACGCGCGACTTCTCATCGCGCATCGCGCTGGCCGCGTTGTGCAGCGGCGCATCCATCAGCACGCTGCTGAGCACCTGCAGCATGTGGTTCTGGATGACATCGCGGATGGCGCCGGTTTCTTCATAGAATTTACCGCGCCCGCGCACGTCGAAATCCTCCGCCATCGTGATCTGCACGCTGCGGATGTAGGTTCGGTTCCAGATCGGCTCCAGGAACGCGTTGGTGAAGCGGGTGTAGAGGATGTTCTGCACCGGCTCCTTGCCGAGGTAGTGATCGATGCGAAAGATCGACTCCTCGGGAAAGTGCTGGTGCAGGATGACATTGAGCTCGCGCGCCGATTTCAGGTCGCGGCCGAACGGTTTCTCCAGCACCACGCGCGCGTTGCTGGCGCAGCCGGCGCTGGCCAGGCCGCCGACCACGGTGCCGAACAGGCTGGGCGGTATCGCCAGGTAGTGCAGCGGCGCGCGCGCTTCCCCCAGCTGCTGGCGCAGGCGGGTGAAGGTCTCCGGCTGCCGGTAATCGCCGTCGACGTAGCGCAGCAGCGACGCCAGCCTGGCGAATGCCTTGTCGTCATAGACGCCGTGCTCCTTGATCGAAGCACGCGCATGTTCGGTCAACTTTTCCAGCGTCCAGCCGGAGCGGCCGACGCCGACGATCGGCGCATCGAGCTGGCCGCGACGTACCAATGCCTGCAGCGCCGGGAAGATCTGCTTGTAAGCCAGATCGCCGGTGGCGCCGAAGAACGCGAACGCGTCCGAATGCGGGAGTTCCAATGCGCGGCGCTCAGCTGGCCGGCGCCTTCGGGTCAGCCGGCTTCTCGTGGTGACCACCGAATCCCAGCCGCATGGCCGACAGCGTGCGGTTGCCGAATGCGTCCTCACCGCGCGAGCTGAAGCGCGTGAATAACGCGGTCGCCAGCACCGGCACCGGTACCCCGGCGTCGATCGCGGCCTCCACCGTCCAGCGGCCTTCGCCCGAATCGGACACACGGCCGGCGAACTTATCCAGCGTCGGACTGGTGGCCAGCTGTCCGGCCAGCAGATCGAGCAGCCAGGAACTCACGACGCTGCCGTGGCGCCAAAGCTCCGCCACCTGGTCGAGTCCGGCGCTGATCGCGTGCGGCAGCTGCGCGCGCGTCGGCGCGGTCTCGGCATCGGCGCTACCGCTCTGCTGCGGTTGCCGGGCGTGGTGCAGCAGGTTGAAGCCCTCCGCGTAGGCCGCCATCAGGCCGTATTCGATGCCGTTGTGGATCATCTTGACGAAATGTCCGGCACCGCAGGAGCCGACGTGCAGGTAGCCGCGGCTCGCGGTACCGGTCTTGCTGCCGGCGGCGGCGTCGGGCTGCGCCAGCGCCGCCAGGATCGGCTCGACCTGCTGCACCGGCTGCGCATCGCCACCGATCATCAGGCAGTAGCCGCGCTCCAGGCCCCACAGGCCACCGCTGGTGCCGACATCGATGTAGTGCACGCCCTTGGGCTTGAGCTCCTGTTCGCGCCGCATGTCGTCGGCGTAGTGCGAATTGCCGCCGTCGATGACGATGTCACCGGACTTGAGCACCGGCAGCAACAGCTGCAGCAACGAGTCGACCGCCGCCGCGGGTACCATCATCCACACCACGCGCGGCGCCGGCAGCTTCGCCACCAGGTCGGTGACCGAGTCGGCCGCGGTGGCGCCGTCGGCCGCCAGTGTCTTGATGGCGGCGGCGTTGAAATCGAACGCCACGCAGTCGTGCCCGGCGCGCATCAGCCGGCGCGCCATGTTCGAGCCCATCCGTCCCAGCCCAATCATTCCGATTTTCACAGCTGCTCCTCGACTGTTGCCGCCGTCGCGATGCAGCCATCACAGCACAAAATGCGGCGGCGCGAAATTGCCGCGCACCCCATTCCCGCGCACCCCATTCCCCCATCCCTCAATCCGGCGTATCCCCAGCGCCGCGGTAAAAATTTCAGGCCGCGGCGCTGGAGGCGCGCTCGGCCACGGTGACGCGGTTGCGGCCGGCGCTCTTGGAGAGATAGAGCGCGCGATCAGCGCGCGTCAGCAGGGCTTCGAACGGCTCGCTGTCGCCGGCGGTGGCGACCCCGAGCGATACCGTGACATTGCCGATGCTCTCGTCGGTGTCGCCACGGCGGATCTTGCCGCTCTCGACCGCGGCCCGGATGCGTTCGGCCAGCTCGACGCCGCCTGCGCTGGAGGTGTGCGACAGCAGCAGCGCGAATTCCTCCCCGCCGATGCGCGCGATCGGCCCGCGCTCAGCGACGCAGCCGCGCAGCACATTGGCTACCGCCACGATCACCTTGTCGCCCAGCAGGTGTCCGTGGGCATCGTTGATGGCCTTGAAGTGATCGATATCCGCCATCACCAGCGTGCAGCCCGAAAGCCCGGTCTGCCTGATGCGCTGTACCTGCTGATCAAACCCGCGTCGATTCAACAGGCCGGTCAGCGGGTCGCTCAGCGCCAGCCCCTGGACCAGCTCGAGCTCGCCGCGCAGGCGCTCGACCTCGGCCGAGCTGTGCAGCAGGTGCTCGTGGTACACGCCGGTCCTGACGCGCACGCGCGCGGTCTCGCCGATCAGCGACTCGACCAGCTGGTCGAGCGTCTCCTTGCCGACCTGGTCGCGCAGCCGCTCGCGGTAGCCGTCGAGCTCGTTGCCGTACTGCTCGACATCCTGCCCGGCCTCGAGCGCCACGCCGTTGACCTGCTCGATCATGCGTGCGATCTCGGCCCGCATGCGTGCCGAGGACTCGATGTCGCGCAGCGCCACGTGGGCATCGAACAGCGCCTCGATATCGCGGTCGGTGAGCACACTGGCTTGCGCCAGCCGGGCGTCGATGGCCGCTCGCAGCCCCGGATTGGTACCGGCGGCGTACTCGTACCAGACGCTGTAGCTCAATGGGTGAAAGCCGGCGGAGTGCCTGGCCATCAGCGGCAACACCATGCGCAGCAATTCGGCGGACTGCTCGCGGGTTTGATTGTATCGCATGGCGCAAGCACCCCCCTGGCAGCCGCCTTACGGTACCGCTCGTAGCAATGTCTACACACTCTACCTCGTCATGACGAGGTAGAGATAGAGCGCCGCCGCTAAGAAAGCGCGCGGCGGCAGACATCGCGAGCCGCTCACTCGAACGCCACGCCGCTGGCCTCGAGCAGCCGGTATTGCCAGTAGCGCAGCTGCGAGGCGTCGGCATAGACGTCGGCATCGCTGCTGTACTCGATGCCGTCGGCGGCGCGGTTGTACCACAGCGTATCGAACCATGAGAGCGCATCGCTGGCGGCAACGGCGCTGGCCGGCAGGTCGGCGGCGAACGCGGCGGCGAGGTTGAAGTCGTCCAGGTCGCCGCGGCTGAACTCGGCGGTGCCGACCAGCAGCCAGGCGCGGCCGGCGCTGCGGATCAGCGCGAAGCCGGGACTGAACTGCTCGCCGTGGGTTCGGTACCAGCGCACGCGTACCGCGCCGTCGCTGGCCGCGACCAGCTCCGAGGCCACCTGTCGGTTCGGCAGGCCGGATTGCTCATAGCCGTAGCCATCCTTGCCCGGATCGAGCAGCACCCGCACCTTGGCGCCGCGGCGCGCGGCATCGATGAGCGCGCGCACCAGCTCGCGTTGCGACAGGTACAGCGCCGCGATCTCGACGCTGTCGCGACTGCCGAGCGTGTCCAGGCGCTGCACCAAGGCGTCGGCGATCGCCGCATCGCTGAGCACGCGCACCTGCGCCGCGTCAGGCGTGTCGACCGGTTGGATAGCGCCCGCCGCTTCCTGGTGGCGCCGCTCGAACAGCCGTTGCGCGCGCTCCTGCATGCCGCCACCGCCGGTCCAGCCGGAGAACTGCGCGACCACGAATTCCGACTCGAGCAGCGGTTCCAGGCTGCCGCCGGTCAGTTGCAGCGCCACCGCGGTGTGCAGCGACGCTTCGGCATTCAGCGGTCGCGAGAAGATCATGCCGGTCAGCCGGCCAGCGCCGTTGTCGCCGATCAACAGCTGCCGGTGGCTGCGCTGGTAGCCCGGCGTGCCGCCCCAGAGCCCGAACGAGACGCCGGCGGATCCGACCCCGAGGGGATTGGGCCAGTCGCCGTCGTCGACCATCGGGCTCCACCAGCGGCAGCACAACTGCCACAGGCCCACGAACGCGGCATTCGGCGCCCGCAGTCGATCGACGTCGACCGGCACTACCGCGACGCCGGCGTTGCGCAATCGATCCAGCGCCAGGCTTCCAATCCGCGCGCGGGTGCTCGCCGGGTCGAGCAGCAACAGCACCTGCAGGCCGGGCTGCTGCTGCCTGGCCTGCAGCAACGCATCGATCAGTGCCGCGGCCACCGGCGGCGCGGCACGCATGCGCGAGGCTCCCGGTCCGGCGGCCGGCAGATCGCCGAACAGTCCGGTGTCGATGACCAGGAATTCGCGCGCTTGCGCAATCATGCGCAGCAACTCGGCATTGATCTGGCGCTGATGCAGCGGCGCGCCGCTGGCATCGGCGGCTGTCAGGTCGCGCAGGAAATGCACGTCCAGGGCGGGTACGGTGTGCCAGGCACCTGCGATATGCAGGCCCGGTGGCAGCCGCTTGTGCGTCTGCCACAGCGCGATCGCCGCCCAGGCGATCAGCAGCGCGATGCCCAGCGATCGAAGCAGCCAGCGGTACGCAAACCAGCGCATGCGCGCATGCGGCGCTCAGGCCGATATCGGCTGCAAAGCGGCGGGTGCTTCCGGCAGCAGGCTGGCGAACGCCGGCCGGCCGGCCTGTTGCGCCTGCAACAGCTGCAACAATTCATCGATGCTGCGCGCCTGGCCGAACAGCTGGCCCTGCGCAAAGTTGCAGCGGCTGAGGTGCAGGAACTCGAGCTGCCGTACCGACTCGACGCCCTCGGCCACGACCTCCATGCCGAGGCTGTGGCCCATGTCGATGATGGTGCGCACCAGTACCGCATCGGCAGGATCGTCGGCCGCGTCGCGCACGAACGACTGGTCGATCTTCAGCGTCCCGATCGGGAACTGCTGCAGCGCCGACAGCGACGAGTAACCGGTGCCGAAATCGTCGATCGACAGGTGCAGCCCCATGTCGTGCAGCTGGTTGAGCATCTGCACGGTGCGGCGCGGATCGGCCATCAACGTGGTCTCGGTGATCTCCAGTTCCAGGTTGCGCGTCGGTACCTCGTGGCGCTCGAACACCGAGCGGCAGTTGAGGATGAAGCTGGCCTGCTTGAGCTGCTTGAGCGACAGGTTGATCGAGATGCGTCCCGGATCGGCGACGTGGCGGCGCAGCGCGCGAAAATCCATGCACACCCGCTCCAGCACCCATTCACCGATGGCGCTGATCAGGTTGTTCTCTTCCGCGATCGGGATGAACTGCGCCGGCGGAATGTCACCGTGTCCGGGCAGCCGCCAGCGCAGCAGCGCTTCCGCGCCGACCACGCGGCCATCGCGCATGTCGACCTTGGGCTGGTAGCGCACCACGAACTCGTCGCGCTCGACCGCGCGCCGCAGCTTGCTCTTGAGCATCAGACGCTCGACCGCGGCGGCGTTCATCTCCGGGGAATAGAACGCGTAGGTGTTGCCGCCGTTCTGCTTCGAGTAGTACATCGCGGCGTCGGCGTTGCGGATCAGGTCGATGACGTTCTCCGCATCGCGCGGGCACAGCGCGATGCCGATGCTGACAGTCAGGAACACCTCCTGCCCGTTGATGTGGAACGCCTCGCCGGCCGCGTGCAGCACGGTGCGCGCCAGCTGCGACACCTGGCCGCCGGCCTCCTCGGCATCCTGGCTGATGCTGTCCACGAACAATGCGAATTCGTCGCCCGCCAGCCGGCCCAGCACCGCCTCGGCATTGAGCACGCGCGTCAGCCGCTCGGTAAGCACCTCGAGCACGCGATCGCCGGATGCATGACCGAAGGTATCGTTGACCTCCTTGAAGCGGTCCATGTCCACGTACAGCATCGCCACGCCCTGGCCGCTGCGGCGCGAGCGCGCGATCGCCTGCTGCAGCAGGTGCTGGAACTGCATGCGGTTGGGAATCTTGGTGAGCGCATCGTAGCGCGCCAGGTAGCGGATGCGGCGCTCGGCGCGCTTGCGCTCGGTGATGTCGCGCGCGACGTAGATCTCGCCTTCGAACTCCGGATCCTGGGTGGCGACGGTGGAACCGATGAACGATACCGGGATGGTCTGGCCGGCGCGGGTGCGCAGCACCGTCTCGCCGGTCTCGCGCGCCACCTGCAGCGGCTCGGGACCGAGCTTGTCGCTCTGGTCGAGCAGCGTCACCAGGTTCCTGCCGATCAGTTCGTCATCGGCGTAGCCGGTCAGCCGGCAGGCAGCATCGTTGGCAATGCGCACGCTGCCGCCAGGCGCGGTCACGAACACCGCGTCGGTCATGCTGTTGAGCACGCTGTGCAGGTAGTTGCGGTTGAACGTGGTATTGCGCAGCGCCAGGCGCATGTTCTCGAACGCGTGCTCGAGTTCGCCGATCTTGTCGGTGCGGGTGCTCACCAGCGCCTGGTGGAACTCGCCGCGGCTGAACTGCTGGGCGGCGCCGATCAGTCCGCGCACCGCGCGATCGAGGCGCTGGCGCTGACGCCAGGACCAGAAGCCCGGCAGCATGACCGCAAAGGCGGCGAACAGCGCCGACAGCAGCAGTACCGACAACGGCACGTCGAAGCTGCGCGCCAGGTAGCCAAGCAGGGCCGCCACTCCGAGAAACACGCTGCACAGGATCAGCATCAGGGATTTGAAGCGCGCGCCGTTCATCCGGTGTCCATGCATAAATAACTTTAGGATAATGCCGTATGTACAGCGCGCCGGCTACCTGAAATGACCGCCCTGAATGCCGAACAGCTCACCGGCCGGGTGCGCACTCACGTTCGGGATTTGGCCGATGGCAGCGGCTGCGCGCTGCACCCGGATGCGGCCGCGGCGTTCCAGGCGCTGCGCGCCGAGGCGGCCCAGGTTGACATAGATCTGGTGGCGGTCTCCGGCTTTCGCAGCTTCGAGCGCCAGCTGAGCATCTGGAACGAGAAGTTCCTGGGCCGCCGGCCATTGCTCGATGATGCGGGCCGCGCACTGGACGTGGCCGCGATGAGCGAGCAGCAGATCGTGTCGGCGATCCTGCTGTGGTCGGCGCTGCCGGGGGCGAGCCGCCACCACTGGGGTAGCGAGATCGACGTCATCGATCGCGCCGCCCTCGCGCCCGGGCAGCGCGCGCAGCTGGTTGCGCAGGAGTATTCCCCGCACGGCGTATTCAAGCGGCTGGCCGAGTGGCTGCCGCGGCAGTGCCACGAGTATGGCTTTTTCCTGCCGTACGACCGCGACCGCGGCGGCGTGCGACCGGAGCCCTGGCACTTGAGCTTTGCACCAGTATCGGGCGCCGCCCTGGGCGCGCTTACGGTGGCGGTACTGGCGGCAGCGCTCGAACCGGTGCAACTGGCAGGCGGGGTGCTGGTGCGCTCGCAGCTGGCCGAGCTGCACGCGCGCTATGTGTGCGCGGTGGCAGCACCGCCAGCGGCAGCGCTGGCCGCCAGGCGGCTCAATCCTGCAGCCAGGCCTTCTTGAAGTAACCCAGCATCAGGCTGCGCACCTGGCCCAGGGTATTCGGATCGGCCGCATGCAGCGGCGGGTTTCGCCGCAGCATGCGCCAGCTCTCGCTGCGCAGGATCTGCTCCAGGTAATTCATGTTGCGATCGATCGCCTCGATGTACGGATTGCGGCCGTCGAACAGGATATCGAGGTAGCGATAGGCGGCACCGAAGCGCTGGTCCAGGCGCGTGGCGCGGGTGTTGGCGACGAACGCCGGGGTCTGGCGCAGCAGGTCGAGCCCGGAGGCATAGCGCACCGCGCGCGCGCCATCCAGGGTCGACATCGCCACGCCGCCGAGCACGAATTCCGGATACAGTCGGTCGCGGCACTTTTCCAGGTAACAGCGATCCGCCAGCTGCGCGATCATGTCGGCGGTGCCAAGCAGATGTCCGAGCGCAAGGTCGCGCGCATCGTTGGTCACGATCTGTTCGAACGGCCGCTCATAGCCGGTGAAGTGAATCACCTGCGCGGCCACGTCGGCCCATTGCGGCAGTCCGATCTGCGGCAGGTAGTGCGCCAGGAAATCGGCGCCGCGGCTCACGTGGTTGAGCGTGAATTCCGCCCCGTTGGCCTGGCCGCGATCGCTGCTGCGGCGCAGGTAGCCGACGTCATGGAACAGCGCCAGGATCACGCCGGCGGCGGCCCGCTCCGCGGTGAGCTGACGCGCTGGCTCGACCTGGCGTTCATAGCCGGCCAGCAGCCGCGCCATCGCCAGCGTCACATCGAGCGTGTGCTGGCGATCGTGATAGACCGTATCGACGCCGGAGAATCCGGGCATGCGGCCGGCGAACAGCGCATCGAAATCCGCGAACGCGCGCTCCACCGGCGCCAGCGACAGGTTCGGCCAGGTGGCGATCAGCAGCGGTTCGACCGCCTGCAATACGGCCTGCGGCGAGCTGACCCGGACGGTGTTGGTGATGTCGTAGTCGCTGCGGCGGATGCTGGCCATGTCTGCGCCAAGATATCAGGAAGGCGGTTTGCGTTCGTTGGGCAGGGCCGTGAAACGCGCAAAGTCTAGGGCAGCCCGTGGGCCGTACCTGCGACGCGACGCACACTTTTGCGACATAATTTTGCGACATAAGTCGTCGACCGCTGTCGCCCGACCGCTGCAGCGCTGTGCTCACGATGCCGGCGACCACGACCGCGCTGCTGCGGCGCCCGCGCTATATGTCAAACACCGCGATCACCGGCGCGTGATCCGAAGCGCGCTCGCCGCTGCGTGCCAGCCGATCGATGCGACTGGCGCTGCAGCGCGGCGCCAGCGCCGCCGAGGCCAGGATCAGGTCGATGCGCAGGCCATGGTTGCGCCGGAACGAACCGGCACGATAGTCCCACCAGCTGAAGGATTGCGGCGGCTGCTCGAAGCGGCGAAACACGTCGCTCAAGCCGAGCTGCATCAGGTCCGCCAGCGCCGCGCGCTCCGGCGCGCTCACCAGCACCGAGCCGTCCCAGGCTTGCGGGTCGTGCACGTCGCGATCCTCGGGCGCGATATTGAAATCCCCGAGCACCACAAGCTGCGGGTACTGCTGCAGCTCGACCCGCAGCCAGGCATGCAGTGCCGTCAGCCAGCGCAGCTTGTATTCGTATTTCTCCGAGCCGACCGCCTGGCCGTTGGGCACGTACAGGTTCACCACCCGCAGCTCACCGCAGCTCACCGCCAGCACGCGCCGCTGTGGATCCTCGAATTCCGGAATGCCGAGCAGCGGCTGGGTCGGCGGCGAGCGCGCCAGCAGCGCCACGCCGTTGTAGGTCTTCTGCCCGTTGAACACCACCTGGTAGCCGGCCGCACCCAGTGGCGCTGCCGGAAACTCGGCGTCCGGCACCTTGGTCTCCTGCAGCGCGACGATGTCGGGCTGGTTGGCAGCCAGCCATTCGAGCAGTTGCGGCAGCCGCACGCGCAGCGAATTGACGTTCCAGGTGACGATCTGCATCGGTGAACAATAACGCCGCGCGCGCCTATCTTTACGACATTTTTATGCGCTGCGACCCAGCATCTTGCGCCTTCGTGGCGCGGGAGCCGGGCATGGATCTGTGGTTCATCGGACTGATCTTGGTGCTGACGCTGCTGACCTGGGGCGGCATCGCACTGTGCCAGCGGCTGCGTCAGCAGCCATGAGCGCGCTGTACTGGATTGCGTTGCTGCTGACGCTCGGCCTGTTCGGCTACCTGCTGTACGCCATTCTCAGAGCGGAGCGATTCTAGCCATGAGCGCGTCGGGCTGGCTGCAGCTGGCGATCTATCTGGCGCTGCTGCTGGCGTTGGTGAAACCGCTGGGACTGTACATGGTTGCCGTATTCGACGGCCGCGTCAGCGCGCTGCGCGGGCCCGGAGCGCTCGAACGGGCACTGTATCGTGGCTGCCGCATCGACCCGTCGGCAGCGATGAGCTGGCAGCAGTATGCGCTGGCGATGCTGGCGTTCAACGCGCTGGGTGCGCTGGCGCTGTATGCGCTGCAGCGCTGGCAGGCGCTGCTGCCCTGGAATCCGCAGCACCTGCTGGCCCTGACCCCGGACTCGGCGT
>Ga0116229_10014096_pt1 | contig 11164 bp, 10 predicted proteins | sample S1TSphgellanicum_3_FD_87313 | JGI IMG/M metagenome (GOLD analysis project Ga0116229, IMG submission 87313) | Host-associated microbial communities from peat moss isolated from Minnesota, USA - S1T2_Fc - Sphagnum magellanicum MG | ecosystem: Host-associated > Plants > Peat moss > Unclassified... | reverse complement strand
GCAAGATCGTGTTGCTCTCGTACTACGATCCGCTCACGACGCCGTTCGTCGATCTCTTCGTCAAGGAAGCGACGCTGCTGGTGAGCCGCGAATGGGCGCCGCCGGATCTGCCGGCCGCACGCGACGCGGCCGATTCGGGCGCCGTGAATCTCGAACCGCTCGCGCGTCACATCGTGCCGATCGCGAGTTACGATCAGGCCTACAAAACCGCGTTTCAAGACCCCTCGATCCTCAAGGTGGTGCTCCAATGGGCGTAAGCAAAAATCTGACCGTCGCTATCTACGGCAAGGGCGGCGCCGGTAAGTCGTTTCTGACGAGCATGGTCGCGCGCGAGCTGACCGCTCGCAACAAGCGTGTGTTGCAGATGGGCTGCGATCCCAAGCACGACAGTGTCGTGACGCACTTCGGCGGTGCCCTGATCCCAACGGTGCTCGGCACCTGGGCGAAGTTCGAGGCCGACGGCAAAGCCGAGGATCTGCAGCCCGAGGACGTGATGTTCAAGGGCGACGGCGTGTACTGCATGGAGCTCGGCGGGCCGGAGTCGGCGCGCGGCTGCGGCGGGCGCGGAATCACCTTCGGGTTCCAACTGCTCGAGAAATGGGGGCTCTCCGAATGGAACTTCCATTACATGCTGCTCGATTTCTTGGGCGATGTCGTCTGCGGTGGCTTCGGTACCCCGATCGCGCGCTCGATGGCAGATAAACTCATCATCGTCTGCAGCAACGAAGTGCAGTCGATGTACGCCGCCAACAACATTGCCTCGGCGGTGCGCTACTTTGCGAATAACGGCGGGCGTACGCGCTGCCTCGGCCTGATCGTGAACAAAGACGACGGCATCGGCAAAGCCGACAAACTCGCCGAGGCACTCGGTATTCCGGTGATCGCGCACGTGCCGCTGATCCCGCAAGATCGCGTCGTCAACGACGGTACGCCGCACGAAGCGCTGGCGCGCGCGGTCGAGGACGTCATCAACGCGATCGACCACAACGAGCCGGTGATTCCGAACGAGGTCGGCTTCGTCGACTTCATGATGTCGCTCCACGGCAACGCTTCGACGATGGACGGCACCGCCGTCACCTCCGACGAACTGTGGTCGCTCGGCGAAAACGATCCCGTCCTCGCCGGCCTCCCCAACGGCGGCTCGCTCGACCACCGCTACCTCCAAACCGAAGACGACGGCATGAAACTCATCGGCCCCACGATCGTCTCGGTCGGCGGCGGCGCCGTCCCCGCCGGCGCCTGGGAATCCTAGCCGCCGTGGCCTCCGGTGGCAGGCTTGGCCGCACGCCCATCCTTCGACAGGCTCAGGATGACACGGTAGCCCGCCGTGCTTCGTCCAATGCCGACACGGTAGCGAGTGGTGATTCGTTCAATGTCATCGCAGGCCGCTTCAATGCCGTCGCAGGCCGCTTCAATGTCATCGCAGGCCGCTTCAATGTCATCGCAGGCCGCTTCAATGTCATCGCAGGCCGCTTCAATGTCATCCTGAGCCTGTCGAAGGATGGGCGCGCCGAGCAGGTTCAGTTATGAGCAAACAGCCCTCATCGATGTGCCCGGCCTTCGGCGCCGTTCGGAACTTGCTGCGCATGGAAGATGCCATGCCGATCGTCATTTCTTCGGGCGACGGTTGTCTCTACGGCCACACCTTCGTCGCGCACTTCTACGTTGCCAACCGCCCGATCTATTCGCCCGGCGTCTCTTCGGAGATTTGGGCCAAGGGCAGTGCCTTCGACGAGCTGCGTTCGATGGTGATCAGGATGGCGGAAGAACACCAGCCTTCGATCATCCCGATCTGCTCGCTGTGCGTCTCGGATACCGTCGGCCTGCCGTTCGATCTGCTGCCGAAGCAAATCGGCAACACGGAAGTCATCTACGTTCCGCTGCCGGCGTACAGCGTTCACACGCACGCCCGCGCGAAGGACATCGTCGTCGATTCGCTCGTCTGGCGGCTCCCGCCGCAGCGCAAGGCGCGCGCCGGCGTGAACCTGATCGGGGAAATTTTCCCGTCCGATCCGATCGAGATCGACGAAGTTCTGCGCAAGATCGGCACGCACGTGAACACCCACGTGCCGGGACCGCGCTGGGCCGACTACGTCGCGATGGTCGACGGCGCGCTCAATGCGCCCGTCCATCCGTTTTACAGCGAGAGCGTCAAGCGCATGAAGATGAAGCAGGGTCTGCCGTTCATCGAAGGCGCGCCCGTGGGGGTCGACGGCACCTATACCTGGATCACCGCGGTCGGCCGCGAGCTCAAACTCGATCCGGCGACCGTGGAAGCCGTTGCCCGGCAAGAACAAGCGAAGGTCCGTGCCGTGCTCGATCAACGCTCGCTCGACGGCCTCACGTTCATGGTCGCCGGGTACGAAGGTCACGAATTCTTGCTGGTGCGCCTGCTGATCGAAGCCGGCGCCAAGGTGCCGTATCTCTCGACCGCCGTCAACACGAACCCGCTGGCGCGCGAAGAAGAAGCGTGGCTTGCCGAACGCGGCTGCAAGGTGCTCTACGGTGCAAACTTCGCCGACGAGATCGCCGCGCTGACCGACCGGCCCTACGATTGCGTGATCGGGACGACCCCGCTCTGCGCGCACGCAAAAGAACTCGGTATCCCCTCGATCTACTACACGAACGCGATGGCGACGCGCTCGATGATGCTCGCCAAAGGCGCCGCCGACGTGATCGATCTCGTCCGTCAGACCGTCGGCGCCAAGGTCCGCTACGATCGCATCGCGCGGTTCTTCGCCGAAGACGAGACGCGCCTGGAACGCACGTACACATCGTGGGCCCCGAAGCTCGATCTGACCGAACATCTCATCGCGAACCAGGCGCTCTAGTCCGTGGCCGTCCGCGAGAACATCCAGGAAAAAGAGCTCCCGTCGGATGTGGTCAACACGCCGATCCGCAAGCAAGTCACCGATCTCGATCACGCCGGCGGCGACACCGGTGCGATGCAGGTCTTTGCATCGCTGAGCGACGCCAACGTTGTCCTCGACGGCCCCGTCGGCTGTCACGTCATGCCGGCGGTTGCGGTCATCAACTACACCGACTCGGTGCCCTACTTGCAGAATGTGACCTGCTCGGAGCTCTCCGAAACGGAGGTCACGCTCGCGGGCACGCTTGGCGTCCTCAAGCAAAAAGTCGGCGAAGCCACCACCGCCGGGCGTCAGGTCTTCATCGTCTCGACGCCGGTCTCCGAGTTGATCGGCGCAACCTGGACCACGGAACACGCGCACATCCCCGGCTCGGCGGTGTTCTTCGATTCCCATTCGCTCGACGACGACGAATGGAAATCGCGCGACCGCGCGCTGCTCTTCTTGTGGCAGAACCGCGATCACTTCGTACGCCGCGCCGATGCGCCGGCGCGCTTGCCGAAATTGCGCCCGTCGGTGAACATCATCGGCCCGACCTACGGCAACTTCAATTCGTATAGCGACCTCGCCGAAATCAAACGCCTCGTCGCGGGGATCGGCGCGGACATCAACCTCGTCTACCCGTTCGAGTCGGCCTCCGGCGATACGAAACACCTGGCCGATGCGGACGCTTCGATCGTCATGTACGCGGAATATGGCCGCTCGCTCGCGCGTGAAGTCGGTCTTCCGACGTTCTTCGCGCCGATCGGCCTCGAACCGACGACGCAGTTCTTGCGCAATCTCGGCAAAGCGCTCGGTCTCGAAGCCCAAGCGGACGCGTTCATCCGCCTAGAGAAAAAGACCACGCTCGCCGCCTGGCACGACATCTGGCGCTCGACCCACAGCGATTTCTTCGCCAACGCCCCGGTTGCCGTCATCGCACCGCCGACGTACAAAGACGGCTTGACCTATTACCTGGGCGAGGAACTCGGTCTGCCGATTCTCTACTCGGCGTATCGCACCGGCCCCGAGAGCGCGCCCAACGAGGAGGTCCGCAAGGCACTCGCGGACGCCAGCCCCTCACCGATGGTCGTCTTCGGCTCGATCAACGAGCGCATGATCATCGCGCAAGAGAAGATGCCCTCGCTTTTCTTCCAGTGCTCGTTCCCCGGCGCCGTCGTGCGTCGTGCGACCGGCACGCCGTTCGTCGGCTATGCCGGCGCGGTGTGGCTCTTGCAGTGTATCTGCGAGGCGCTCTTCGATACGCTCTTCGCGAACTTGCCGACGTCGGCGGCCCCGCCGGCTCGGGCCACGGCGACGACCCGCGACACGATGCTCGCTGCGTCCGACGCCGTTTCAGCGAGCGGCAAAGGCCAAAACAGCGTCATCAACTGGACCGACGAGGCCAAAGCGCTCAACGAAAAGACGCTCAAACGCGTGCCGTTCTTCGTGCGCGTGTCGGTGGCGAAGAAACTCCGCGCGGAAGCCGAGGCGCTGGCGCGCGAGCGCGGCAGCGACGTCGACGCCGGGATCATCGCCGAGCTGACCGCCCGGTATTCACCCCGCAAGTAGCCGCGGCCGGCCATCGCAGGCCTGCGATACCACGACCAAAAAAAGCGCCAGGTGATCAAACCGGTGCTTCTCTCCGGCGCGCTCGTTGCCGCCGCGCTTCTGCCCGCGTTCGTTCGGTCTGCGCCGGTAACCGAAACGCTGATCCTCGATGCGACCGACGCGCCGCGCCAAGTCTGGCACGCTGCGCTGCACGTGCCGCTAGCGGCGGGTGGCGAGGTGACGCTCGTGTTTCCAAAGTGGAAGCCCGGGAACCACGCGCCGACCGGTCAGATCGGCAATCTCGGGATGCTGCGCGCGACCGCATCCGGCGCCGCCGTTCCCTGGACGCGCGATGCAAACGATCTGTGGACGTTTCACTTCGCGGTCCCGGCGAACGCGACGAGCATCGACCTGACGTACGATGTCTATGAAGGTGCGCCGGCCGGTGGCGATATGTCCGCGCACATCGGCGTGCTTGATTGGAACCAGGTCGTCTTCGCGCCGCAGGGCGCGGCGATGCGCGACGTGATGGTCGCCGCGACGATCGACCTTCCCGCCGGCTGGACGGAAGCGACGGCGCTGCCGCTTGCGAACGCAGGCCCGGCCTTCGCGATGCCCGGCGGCACGGTCCGCTTTGCGCCCGTCACGCTCGAAACGCTCATCGATTCGCCGCTCTACTGCGGCGATGAGGAACGTGTCGTGCCGCTGACCAGCGCGAACGGGATGACGAACGAAGTCGATCTCTTCGGTGAATCCCCAAGCGACATCGATCCAACCTCCGCGCAAGTCGGGCGTTGGAAAGCGCTCGTGAGGGAGACTGACCGGCTCTTCGGCGCGCGCCACTGGACGCACTATCACTTCTTGGTTTCGCTGAGCGATACGATTCCGCCCAACGGCGTCGAACACCATCAGTCGAGTGCGGACCGCGTCCCGGAGCGCTACCTGAGCGACCCCGACATTTATCGTGCGGTGGCGGATCTCTTGCCGCACGAGTTCACGCATTCGTGGAACGGCAAGTATCGCCGGCCCGCGGGGCTCATCACCGACACGTTCCAGCAACCGCAGAATACCGAAGGCTTGTGGGTTTACGAGGGGTTGACCGATTACTACGGTGTCGTGTTGGCGCAGCGCAGCGGCCTTGCCGAACCGGGCCAATTCGAGGACACGCTTGCGAGCAACTACGCGGAACTCGACGCCGAACCCGGCCACCGCACGCGCTCGCTCGGCGACACGGCGAAGATGCAGGTGATCAATCGCGTCACCCCCGGGTCGTATGCGTTTTTCTACGAGCGGCGTGGCTCAGATTATTATCCGGAAGGCGTGCTCCTGTGGCTGGACGCCGACACGATCATCCGCCGGCGCTCGCACGGTGCGCGCTCGCTCGATACGTTCGCACAGCGCTTCTTCGGTGGTCCCGACGTGCCGGGCACGGTCATCGGCTATACGCGCGCCGACGTGATTGCCGCACTCCAGGCCACGGAGCCCTACGATTGGGCGGCGTTCTTTCGCACGCGCGTCGATGACGTGCTCCCGCATCCCGAGCTCGGCGGCATCACGCGCGGCGGCTGGCGGCTCGTCTATACTCCCGAGCGCACCGATTGGCAAATTCGCGAAGAACGCAACGGCGGCTCGCTCGACGCGACGTACTCGCTCGGCGCTTCGATCGGCGAAACGGGTAGCGTGCCGTTCACGATCGAGGGGATGCCGCTCGCGCGCGCCGGGATCGGCGGCGGGACGCGCATTCTCGGCGTCAACGGTCTGACGTTCTCCGTCGCGCGCTTGCGCCTCGCGATCCAGGCGGCGCAACATTCGGCACAGCCGATCGCGCTCGTCGTGGACGACCGCGGGGTCGTGCGCAGCGTCGACGTTCCGTATCACGGGGGCGAACGCTATCCGCGGCTGGTCCGCGATCCTGCCGAGCCCGATTTGCTCGCCGCGATCACCGCTCCGAAGGGATCCCGCTGATGCGCGTTTGCGCCGTTGTGCTCGCCGCCCTCATCGCCGCCTTCGTCCCGCTCCCCGCCGTGCGCGCCGCTGCACCGCTGACGCTCGTCGTCGATGCGCGCGACGTCGGTGAGAACATCCTCCATGTCACGCTCGACGTGCCGATCGCCGGCGGTCCCGCAACGCTCGTCTTCCCCAAATGGGTGCCCGGCGAGCACTCCCCGGCGAACCCGCTGGCCGACAATGCGTTGCTCGTCGCGTCGGTCGACGGCAAGACCGTCGCCTGGACGCGCGATCCCTACGATCTCTACGCGTTTACGTTCGCTGCGCCGCCGGCGGCGACGACGCTGCATTTGCAATACGACGTGCTGCTCGAGCCGGGCAACGCGACCGATCGGCTCGCGCTCGTGAATTGGAATCCGACGCTGCTGTATCCGGCCGGAACGGTCGTCGCGAACACGATGGTCGCTGCGGCGCTCATCGTGCCGCCGGGCTGGGAGACGGCGACGGCGCTCGACGGTCCCAAACGCACGGGCGATCGCATCGACTTTGCGCCGGTGAGCGTCGAGCGGCTCTTCGATTCACCGGTGCTCGCGAGCGCAAACCTGGCGCGTCTGCCGCTCGGCCCGACGGCGGAACTCGACGTCGCGAGCGACTCGCCCGTCGCGCCGGTCGTCGATCCGGCCGTGCTCGCGCACTTCAAGACGCTGGTCGTCCAAGCGCAGTCGCTGTTCGGCTCGCATCACTGGCGTGCGCCGTATCATTTTCTGATCACCGCGAGCGACGCGATCTCGTATACCGGCCTCGAGCACCACCAGTCGAGCTGGAACGGGGTCGATACCGATACGCTCGCGAGCGATGCCGCCTGCAAGAAGTGGGCCGGTGATTTGCTGACGCATGAATTCACGCATTCGTGGAACGGAAAATACCGGCGTCCCGCGGGTCTGGTGCGCGCCGATTATCAGGCCGATGAAACGACCGATTTGCTGTGGGTCTACGAGGGCCTCACCGAATACTACAGCGACATCCTCGCCGTGCGCTCGGGCTTCTGGACGCCGGCCGAGTATCGCGCGGCGCTCGCGGCAAAGTATGCCGAACTCGACGCCAAAGCCGGCCGCATCACGCGCTCGCTGGCCGACACGACCTTCGATGAGCGCCTCCGGCTGACGGCCGGTCCGCACGCGACCTTCGCTAGCGCCCGCCGCGTGACCGAAGACTACTACGATGAAGGCGAACTGATCTGGCTCGACGCGGACACGCTGATCCGTGAGCGCACGCACGGAGCGCGTTCGCTCGATGATTTCGCGCGCGCGTTCTATGGCGTCGGCGGCGATACCGGGCCGGCGGTTCTGCCGTACACACGCGCCGATCTCGTCGCGGCGCTGAACGCCGTGCTGCCGTACGATTGGGAGGCATTCTTCCACGCGCGCATCGACGTGCCGACCGCGCACCCACCGCTGGACGGCATCACGCGCGGCGGCTACGCGTTCGCGTTCGCGGCCAAGACGGACACGCCGAATCCGGCGACGCGCGCGGGCGGCAGTCCGACGGATTATCGCTACGATCTTGGCGCCAGCATCGGTGGCACCGGCGTCGTCAGCGACGTGATCCCCGGTTCCCCGGCGGCGCACGCGGGTCTCGCTCCGGGGATGTCGATCGTCGCCCTCGACGGCCGCCGCTTCAGCGGCACCGCGCTCAACGCGACGATCGTCCGCGACGCAACCTCGAAGGCGCCGATGACGCTCCTCGTGACCAACCATCAAGCCTTCTCGACGCTCACTCTCATGTACGACGGCGGCATCAGAATCCCGGTCCTGAACCGCGCAACGGGACTGGACCTCATCGAGGCGATCCTTAGCCCTCGAATCTAGGCGCACACGGCGGAATATGATACGATAGCTTCCACCGTTTGCGATTCTTGATGAGGTTTTTCGTTCACGTATGCGCCTCAAGTTCGGCTCGGCTTTGGTTGCTGCGTTTGCCCCCGCTGGCGGCGTCGACCTCGATGTAACGTGCGATCCGTCGCCGGCGCGCGGCACGGTCTTTGATTGAGACTCGTTGACGAGGGGCTTGTTGATCGGCCATTCGTCGTGAAGGCTGCCGTGGACCATGATCGATCAACCGAACGGAGAATGGTACGCGATGCCTGACGATGATACTCAAGCGCGAATTCTGAGCCTTCTCGACGTGCTTGCCGTCCAGGTGGGGGCAACAAATCAGAAATTCGATGCGCTCCAAGCCGAGTTCCAAGGGCTCTATACGAAGGTCGAAAGGCTCGACGCGAAGTTCGATGACTTTCGTACCGAAACGCAGCATGGCTTCCTCCGTGTGGAGCGACGTCTCGGCAACATCGAAACGCGCCTCGAGCGGCGAGAAATCGCGCACGCGGCGCTCGAACGCCGCGTCGCTACGCTCGAGTCCCGTCACGACCCGGCCTAGGAGACAAGCCGCCGCTGCTCATCAGACGTAGCGCAAGCGTACCGCTTTCACGCATGCCGAAGTCGCCCGCTCGAACGCCATAATCGAGCTGAAGGATGGCGTGGTACATCGCGCGGTATCGTGCGGTCGACCATGCCGATTCATCGATGGGCCCGTAAGCCGCGCGAAAGCGCTCGTGTGCCGCAGCGGGTAGCATGAGATAGGCGATCGCGAGGTCGAGCGCAGGATCGCCGATGTACACGTCGCCCCAGTCGATGATCCCCGTCGGCGAAACGCGATCGTCGATGAGGACGTGGCGAGCGTACAGGTCGCCGTGGACGCAGACGCAAGCGTCCGGCGCGAGCGCACGCGGCGGGTTTGCTGCGATCCAATCGACGCAGGGCGCGAGATCGGCATATCCTTCGGCGGAAAGGAACGCAACGCGCTCGCGCGTCACGCGCAGCCGCTTTTCGTGGTGGAGGCGGTCGATCTCGTCTCCGGGCAGCCTCGCGGCGGCGATCGTCGCGGGCGGAATCGCGTGCAGCGCGCGTAGGAACGTCGCGAGCGGCTCGGCGAGTCCGGCACGTGCGTCCTCAGAGAGTTCGAGCGTATCCGAAGGCGTGCCCGCGAGCAGCGGATAGCCGGCGAACGCGTGCGGAAACACCAGACTCGGAACGCCGATGAAGGTGGCCGCGGGAATCGGCAACGGCAACGCCGGCGCGATGAGCGGCAAGATCGCAATTTCGCGCTCGATCAGCGGCGCTGCGATGCGGCGCACGGGAAAGCGGAAGATGAAGCGGCCGTCGACGAGGAACGCCGCGTTATCCCAGCCGCTGCCGAACGGTGCCACCGCCGCATCGCGGAGCGCCGGAAACTGCTCGCCGATCACGCGTGCCGCGAGGGACGCGTCGACTTCGATGTCGCGCGTCCACTGCGGCTGCGTCATGCTGCGGGGTTAGGCGCGGACGAGTTCGTCTTCCGTGCCGACCCCGGCGCTGATCGCCATGCGCGTCGCGTGAACCGCTTGCTTCGCCGTGATATTCGGGGGCGCGGAGGCAACCGGCTTGCGCGGGTTCGTCCACCAGTTTAGGCTGGCGTAGACAGCGCCTTCGAAGGCCAGGTTGAGGTGGTCGAAAGGCTGCACGGTCGCCATGTCTTTGAAGAGATAGCTATCGAACGTGAGGCGCTGCACGGTGTTCACACGGCACATGTCGGTGAACCAGTCGCGCCTCTTGTTGCTCGTGTAGGCGATCTTCTCGAGGAACTCGAGGAAGTCGAACATCGAGCCGTATTTCTTCTGCCAGCGCTTGTCGTACGTCTCGAGCTTTTCGCCGTAGCCGAAGAGGCCGTGAACCGCGTTCGCGGCCATGCGGCCCGAGGCGAGCGAGAAATAGATGCCCTCGCCCGAGGTGTGTGCGACCATCCCGCCGGCGTCGCCGACGAGCAGCACGCGGCCATAGGTGAGTTTCTTGTTGCGGCTCATCGGCAGCGGATGGCCTTCGAGCAGAATCCGGCGCGCGCCGCGGAGCTTGTCGCCCGCGCGGGCTTTCACGCCTTCGAGGAAGGCGTACGAACGGTTCGCGTGTTCGGGCCGGCAGCCGGTGCCGACCGCGACGTGATCGCTCTTCGGGAAGATCCAGCCGTAGAAGTCCGGCGAGATGTCGTCGCCGAGATAGAGTTCCGCGCGATTCTCGAAATACGCCATCTGCTCAGGCGGAAGTTCGAGCCGTTCCTGGATCGCTGAAGCGTGTTTGACCGCCGGGCGGCCGACCGACTTTGCCACGCTCGATCCGGCACCGTCGGCCGCGATCAGCGCATCGCAGGTGAGGTATTCCTCGCGCTCGTCGCGGTAGCGCACTTTCACGCGAATCTTGCCGTCGCTCTGCGTCTCTTGCGAGATGAACGTCGCCTCGCGGAGCTCGGCGCCGGCCGTTTGCGCCTTCTCGCGCAGCGTGCGATCGAGCACTTCGCGGGTAACCATGATGATGTAGTCGTCTTCGCGTTTCTTCGTTCCGCGCACGTCCATCTCGACGCACGCGTTATCCGGCCCGATCACGGCGGCGCGCGTCACGCGGCGTTCGATGATCGATTGCGGGATGCCGAACTCGGTCATCGCCTTGGGCGGAATCGCGCCGCCGCAGGGTTTCTTGCGCTTGAGATCGCGCTCGAGCAGGATCACATTCGCGCCGGTCGCGGCGAGATCGCCGGCCGCGACGCTGCCGCCACAGTTGGCGCCGACTACGATAACATCCATCGTCTTAGAATCCTCCGAAGCGAACGGCGAGGGCCGAAGCGAGCATGGCGTAACAGAACGGGGGGATCGCGCTCGCGCAGTACCAGGGCGCATTCTTGGCCGGATCGGCCGCGAGTTTGCGTTGCATGGGGATCTGCACGAGAAAGAGCAG
>Ga0116229_10014095_pt1 | contig 11164 bp, 11 predicted proteins | sample S1TSphgellanicum_3_FD_87313 | JGI IMG/M metagenome (GOLD analysis project Ga0116229, IMG submission 87313) | Host-associated microbial communities from peat moss isolated from Minnesota, USA - S1T2_Fc - Sphagnum magellanicum MG | ecosystem: Host-associated > Plants > Peat moss > Unclassified... | reverse complement strand
TGGAATATCCCTGGAGCGGAACGGTAAGTGGACTAATTGCTGCGCCAAACCGAGGGTCGTTGCCAACGTCCAGAGATTGATAATCATCAAGGCGGAGTCAATGTGGTGAGTCGTACGGATGGTGTTCCAGACAAAAACCCCCAGAAATGGCGAAAATACGAGGCGAGAGAGCCAAGCACGCTGGCGTCGACGGCGTGGAAACCTCTTTGTGCGCCGATATTCTTTTCGCAACTCAGGGTCACTCCGCACCGTCTGCTTGATGCTGCGCTTGAGGGCTTTCTCGAACACCGGGGAATGCAGCCTCACGCGCCTCCTTCCCGGAGTTGGCGGAACATCTCTTCCAGAACGTTGTCCTTGTCCTGCGCCTCGGCGCGCAATTTCTCCATTGGGTCGAAGGCCCGGATTTCGCCTTTGTGAATTACGCAGACGCGATCCGAAAATCGCTCGGCAATATCCAGAATCTGCGTGGTATAAAGGATGGTTCTTCCCCGCCCTGTCGCTTCACGGGCATGTCTCTTGAAGGCCTCGATGCCATGCGGATCCATGCCCGAGGCGAAGGGCTCGTCCAGCAGCCACACTTCGCGGTCAGCCGCGATCAGCGCGGTCAAGCCCGCCTTATAAAGCTGTCCACGTGAGAGGGAATGCACGGGGCGCAATGCCAGTGGCAACAGATCGAACTCCCGGAGCAGCTCCAATACCCGCCTCTCTGCGCCCGCATCATCCGCTTGGTAGAGTCGCAAAATCATGGCGATGTTGCGAACGATGGAATGTTCCCAAAAGAGAAATGGGAAGTCGGGCATGATGTAAATCCGGCTGCGCAAGTCGAGCCGGTCACGCCGAAACTCCTGTCCGTCGAACAATATTTCTCCTTTATCGGGAGCGGCGATGCCCGCCAGACAGCGCAGCAGGGTGGTTTTGCCCGCGCCGTTCACCCCGAGCACGCTAATAATCTGTCCCGGTTCGATTTCCAACGAGACGTAATCCAAGGCCCGCATGGACCGATAAGCTTTAAGCACCCCCCTCAGTTCGATTTTCATGAGATCGTGCTTGGTTAGTGGTTCAGAAAGATCACGCAAGCATTGTAGGTTGCGTGGGTGAGGATGGGAGCCAGCAGGAAACCCGATCTTTGAAAACTTAGCGCCGTGGCGATGCCCAAGCCGAAGACGGGAATGACGGAAAAAGGAGGATGGACCATGGCGAAGAGAGCCGCACTGGCCAACACCGCCCAAAAGGGACCCGTACTACGACGCAGTCCCTGAAAGACCAACCCTCTAAAAATGAATTCCTCAAAGAGCGGAGCGGCGATCACGGCCAGTCCGCAAATCCAGAGGGGATTGTCTGCTCGGCGCAATAATGCGCTCATTTCCGCATCCTGCTTCCAGATGTGCCACTGCGGAACAAGATCGACGACGTGAAGATAAATCATGGCTCCCAGTGCCGCCGCTCCCCCATAAGCGAGGCCGATCACGACGGCTTTGCCAATCGGCATCACCGTTCCTGGGGCGCGGGATAAGCCAACACTTTGCCAGACATGGGGAATCTTCTGAGAAGAAAAAATCGCGAGGCACAGGACGAAGACCAGAAACCCAGCGATCACGTAGGTGAGCACAACCTGCATGGCCAAGGGCATCGAAGTGCTTTGTGAGAAGAAAAAGCCGAGTAATCCCTGCAAGACAAAGAAGGCCAGTGCCGCCATCATGCCATCGGCCAAACTTAGCGCCCGCGCAGGTTTTTCCGCCGGGTCGAGCAGATAGGGCGAGACATCCTTTACTTTTTGCCACAATGCGTAGGCCAGCAGCGTAGAAAGAACTACCTGGGCAAATTTGCTCCAAACCGATGGCGTGTAAATCGTGACGGCGTACATGGCCACAAGAATCATGTAGAGGTAGACCATCTCCGGTCGGAAACGGGCGCGAACTTCGGTCTCCAGTGCATTGGTGCCCATGATGCCAATTCCGGCCGCGATGAATGCGTAGAGACCAACGCCGTAGAGCGCAAGAAAGGCGTCCAATAGGGCGCTTGGGTGCAAGTGATGGTTGAAGTGGGCGAGGACCAATAAAATTGTCCCTGCATAAAGCAGGGCGAAGACAGCCCAAACCTGAGTCTTTTCGACTAAAATTGAGCTAAGTTCCCGTGGGAAAGTCATCAACTGCCATAAAGTCTTATTTTCGCGAGTGAGAACCGGCATGGCGCTGCTCATGAGAACATAAGAGCCAATCACAAAAGCCATCGTGGCAGCGTGATGGAAATTACCGGTGGCTGATGAAATCATGCTCGAATTCACAAGAAAGTAGTAGGCGACCACGATCAACGGACTGACCAGAACCTGGACGAGCAGATTGCGGTCGCGTCGCAGGAGGATCATCTCGTTGGCTGCGACGCCGCTTAGCCATCCAGCGGATTGGGTTGCGGTTTTCTGCCGTCGAATTCCCTGATAGGGACCGGACGATTTTAGCAGTCCCTCGCGGATGAAAAACTCGGCGAAGAACAATGCTACGGCGGCTGTTCCGAAAGCGATCACGGCCATAAGTGCCCCGACTGTCATGGCTTCGGCAGGATTACTGTGGGGAGCGCCAAGAAGGAGGTAAAAGGAAAGCGGATTCCAAGTAAATGAAGCAGGTAATTCTTTTGCCTGCCCCACTAAAAAGGCCTCGAGTGGCTGAGAGAATAGGCTGGCGAGATAAAGCAACAGGAAGATCGTTCCCAATACGGTGAATAGGGCCTGCAAGTTCTTGAGCTGGGACAGGCTCAGAAATTTGCGAAGCAATACTTCGAGTAACATCGTGGCGGAGCCAGCGAGGCCGGATAGGTAAAGGGTTGCCGCCAAGCCCAAAGGAATTGCGGCAAACCCGCAACCCGCTGTGAAATAAACCATGATCAAAAACGGAAAGATGAACATCCAGACCGGAGGGTTGAACACGGAGTAGACAAACAGCCGTGATGCCAGCAATGCACGTGTGGAAACCGGGAAGCCATAGAGCCATTCAAAGCTCCACTCGACCTGCCCGAGGTCCTTATTATTCATGCCAAGCCAAAGACAAACGAACATAGGGACAAACGTGAGCACCAATAGACCAAGGGTGTTTTGGAAAGTTAAAGCCGGGGCACCTGATCGCGGCCAAGTGTCGCCTCCAGAATAGAGGTGACTGCCGAACTCCACGGAAAAGGCCTCGGAACCTTGTTGATTAAACGCGTCATGCATGCGCTGCAATTTTGCCGCCTCCTCGTCTTCAGAGAGGGATTCGCGACTGACTTCATTCTGAAGAATTTGATCGAGATATCGGTCCCATAAACCTATATATTTTTGGCGTTCCTCCGCATCTGGTAGTTGACGCACCTGTTTCAGCGCCGCCTCAGTCTCGACCAATTTTTGACGGGTATAGGCACTGATCGCGATCTTGTTCGCGGACGCGTGGACGTTGTTTGCCAATGCCCCCAACCTGCCCAAGCCTTGGGACGCAAGGTTGAACCCATTGAAGAGCAGAATGCCCAAAAGAAAGACGCTATAAATGCTGCGACCAGTCGATTTTGGTGCGGTGCCCGTTCGTTTCGACGGATCGGTCTTCCTGCGGCCGAGTTGCAAACTTTGCCAGCGGTTGATCTGCCGACGAACGGCTAACCACGCCATCAGACGCAAAGCCTGTACGAACGAAACCGGCCGCGAGTCGATCATGGGGTTGAGCCGGAATTTGATTCACCAGCCACCGAAAAGAAAATTTCTTCCAACGAGCTATCGCTGGAGACACGGGCACGCAACTCCTCCAAGGTCCCGTGGGCCGCAAGGCGTCCCTTGGCGACAATGGCAATTTGACTGCAAAGTTTCTCTGCCTGATCGAGCAGGTGGGTGCTGAAGAAGATCGTTTTGCCCGTCGCCGCCTTCTCTCGAATCAGTTCGTGGAGAACGCGGGTTGCAAATGGATCCAACCCGTTGGTCGGCTCATCCAAAATAAGCAAAGCCGGGTCGTGCAACATCGCGCAGACCAGCGCGAGTTTCTTTTTCATGCCCTTGGAGTAATTGACCGCGAATTCTTCCAAAGCATCGCCGAGTTCCAAACGTGTAATGAGAGATTCAGTCCGAGTGCCGAGTTCCTGACGAGTGAGACCATGCATCTCCCCGGAAAAGCGAATGACTTCACTCCCCCTCAAGTAATCGTAGAAGACCGGTTCATCAGGCAGATACCCAACGCGACGCTTTACTTCCACTCGATCCTGGAAGCAATCCAGCCCGTCGATCCTGGCGGTGCCCGACGTTGGCACCAATATGCCCATGAGCATTCGGATGGTGGTCGTCTTGCCCGCGCCATTCGGGCCGAGCAGGGCAAATATCTTGCCGGCTGAAACCGACAGAGTGATGTCCTTCACGGCTTCAAACGATCCGTAAACTTTGGACAGGTTATTGATCTCAACCAGTGGAGGTGCCCCTTGCATTAGTTGAGCTATAGAGAGCAGTCCACCGGCGTCAAGGTGGTTACACCGGCCCCCGGAATGTGGTGTATCAAGCCGAATAACGTACACGGCACTACGCCAATGAATTGAACCTCCTGCGGTGTAATTCGCCGTCCAAGCCGCTGTAGTGATTGGGAATGATGTAATGAGGCGCCAGGGCCTTGACCCGTTGCAGGCTGGCTTCCAATTTTTCTGGGCAACTGTTGAGGAAGAAAGGTGGTAGGTGGGTGCTGAACCAGTAACTGGCGAAGAGATCGCCCGAGAATAGGAGGTTGAATCGTTCGCTGTAAAACCCACAGTGACCTTCCGTATGGCCCGGAAGATAAATGACGCGCAGTCCGCCCCAGTAGGGCAGTTCCGTGTCAGGGACGAGGTCGTGATCAAGGGAAACAGTTTTGTACCCGAAAAGCGTCCTCCCAACCGCCTCCATGAAACCGCATAAGCGGCTGGGCCCGCGGTATGGGAATGTACCGTCGATATGGGGTTGTTCCAGCGGATGGGCGAGGACTGGAGCCCCGGTGAACTCCTTCAGCCGGGCGAGATTACCGGTATGATCGAGATGACCGTGGGTCAGGAGAATGGCCTTGATGTCCGGCCAGGTTAGTCCCACCTCACGCAAGATTTTATCCAATCGAGGTATTTCACCAACCAGGCCGGTGTCGATCAGAACCGCTTCATGCCGGGTAGCATCGAAAAGGAGGTGGAAAGTCCCAGCCAAGCCACGGATGGGGTAAATACAAAAAGAGGGATCCAACGAAATACAGTTTGACATCATACTGTTTAATGTAATCGTGATGGCATGGAAAGCAAGTCCGAACCTCACGATCTTCTGGTCGCCCTCCTTCTAGTGCAAAGCTTATTGGAACGCCGCAGCGAAGCCTACTTTCAGCCTTTCGGCCTCACCGGCGCGCAGTTTAACATCCTCAATCTTCTGGCCTATCGTGACGGCAGGCTGAATCAGTCGGAGCTGGTGGATTTGCTGCTGGTGGGCAAGTCGAGCATTTCGATTGTGCTCAACCGCATGGTTCGTGATGGGCTTGTCGAACGCGAGGAACATCCCAAGGACCGGCGTCACACCATACTGGTACTGACGCCAAAGGGTCGAACCCTGTGGAGGAAGATTTCACCGCGCTACGAATCCAGTGTGAAAAAAGTCTTCGGTGCATTGCCTCCTGCCCGTCGCCAACGATTCCTTGACGATTTGAAAGTGCTTCACGACGCCTTTCTGGACGAAGAGGGAAGCCCCATTTCCGCCAACCGCTGGCCTTCCCATTTTACCGCGACAAATGGAACCCCATGATACGGATATTGCCATCGAATCGCGCCGGGCGGCTTAGACTGCTCACGCTTTTTATCGTCCTCGCCATCCTGGCCTATTTTAACCGGGCCCAATGCGCGTTCCTCATTAGCCGGGCCCCCGTACTCTACTACTATCTTCGCTACTCTCCCCAGGAAGGGGATGTTGTTTTCCAGTCATTGCCCCATGACGGGGACATTGTTGACGCCATCGAGGGTATTACCCGCTCGCCCTATTCCCATTGCGGCGTCGTCCTGCGCAACGACAAGAACCAATGGGTGGTCATTGAATCAATCATGAATGTACACGAAACGCCTCTTTTCCTTTGGATGCTGCGCGGTCGCGGAGGAGCTTTTGCTGCTTACAGGCTCGACTCGAAATACTCCTCCCTCATTCCGGAATTCAAAAAGGATCTGCTTTCCTACCTGGGGCATCAGTATGACTACAACTACGACATGACGAACGGCCAGACGGTCTACTGTTCCGATTTGGTTTACCTCGCTTTCGAGAAGGCCTCGGGAGAGAAGATGGGCACGCTGGAAAAATTAGGTGATCTGGATTGGAAGCCCTATGAGCACTTCATTGAGTACGATCAGGCAGGCAAATTGCCGTTGGATCGGGTGATGATTACGCCAGCCTCGCTGGCCCGTGCGCCTCAACTCCACGAGGTCTACGGTGCCGCATTCTATTAGGATATGATCCCTGTCCTCGCCTACATCAAGCCGGGTTGGCATTTCCCGGTCATCCTCAATTTCTGGGTTTGGCATGTGCCGATCCATCCAGTCTGCGACATGCTGGCCTACTTTCTGGGATTCCGACTCTACCTGTTTTTAAAGAGGCGCTCCACGGGACCCCGGCTTTCCTGGGAACAGAGCGCCTGGATTTTGGTCGGATGTATTTTCGGTGCGATCATCGGGGCCAAGCTGCTGGCGTGGGCAGAAGCGCCCGGCCTCTACTGGGCGTTGCGGAACGATCCCAACTTTTGGTTCGGCGGCAAAACCATCGTCGGCGGTCTGCTGGGCGGCTGGCTGGGTGTCGCCCTAGCCAAGAAAATGATGGGCATCACCAGTTCCACCGGTGATCTTTGCGTTTATCCCCTGATTCTTGGCATGTGCGTGGGCCGCATCGGCTGCTTTCTCACTGGTTTGTCCGACAATACCTGCGGTGTGAAGACCCAACTGCCTTGGGGAGTTGACTACGGCGACGGTATCCCCCGGCATCCGGCCCAGATTTACGAAATCCTCTTTCTGATCGGATTGGCAATCGTGCTTTGGATCAAGCGCGCGTCGTCGACCATGCCCGGACTTAAATTTCGCTCGTTTATGGTTAGTTACCTCGCTTTCCGCTTTTACATCGATTTTTTCAAGCCGCACTGGACTCTCTTCGGCGGCTTGAGCGGTATCCAATGGGGTTGCCTTGGGGGTCTGATTTTTTGCGCTTATTCGCTGATGAAACTTTCCGAACAACCCGATCCGGAGCATTCCCATGTCTGACCGCCCTTATCTCTACTACGAACTCACCAACAGCGTCTGCGCGACGTGCTACCGCAAAATGGAGGCCAAGATCGTCTTCCAGGATGAGTGCGTCTACATGCACAAACGGTGCCCGCATCACGGTTTTGAAAAAGTGCTGATCTCCACCGATATCGAATACTACAAGCGATCCCGCCTCACCCTGAAGCCAGGGCAGTTACCGCTAAAGTTCAACACGCCGATCAAATACGGCTGCCCCTACGATTGCGGCCTCTGCCCGGATCATGAGCAGCACAGCTGCCTGACCCTGGTCGAAATCACCGACGCCTGCAACCTGACCTGCCCCGTTTGCTACGCCGAATCGGGGCCGCATCGCCAAACTCACCGGACTTTGGAGCAGGTTGAGTTCATGCTCGATTGCGTCGTCCGAAATGAGAAGGAGCCCGACATCGTCCAAATCAGCGGCGGTGAACCGACCATCCATCCGCAATTCTTTGAAATACTCGATGCGGCCCGGCGGCGTCCGATCAAGCACCTCATGGTGAACACCAACGGCGTGCGCATTGCCCGGGAGCCCGATTTTGCGAAGCGGCTCAAGGACTACCTGCCCGGCTTTGAGCTCTATCTCCAGTTTGATTCGCTGGAGGAAGGGCCGTTGCGGGAACTGCGCGGCGCCGATCTTCGCCGCATCCGCCTTGAGGCATTGGATCATCTGAACAAGCACAATATTTCCACCACGCTGGTGGTCACCGTCAAGAAAGGCTCGAACGATGGCGAACTGGGCCGGATCATTGACTTCGCCCTCAAACAGCCGTGTGTGCGTGGTGTGACCTTTCAGCCCATTCAGGCGGCAGGTCGCCTGGAAAATTTCAACGCCGCGCGCGACCGCCTGACGCTGGCGGAGGTTCGCCAGAATATCCTGTCGCAAAGCGATCTCTTTAAACCGGAGGACATCATCCCGGTGCCCTGTCATCCCGACGCCCTGGCCATGGGCTACGCGCTCAAGCTTGGGGCCAAGGCTGTTCCGCTGACCAGCATGATCGATCCCAAAGTCTTGCTGCAGGGAGAAGGCAACACCATCGTCTACGAACGCGACCCCAGGTTGCGCGATCACGTCTTCAAGCTCTTCTCGACCTCCCATTCACCCGAATCGGCCACGGCCTCCCTCAAGCAATTGCTCTGCTGCTTACCGATGGTGCAAGTGCCGGAGTCGATGACCTACGACAAAGTCTTTCGTGTCCTCATCATTCAGTTCATGGACGCCCAGAACTTCGATGTGCGTTCGGTCAAGAAGTCGTGCATTCACATCGTCCATCCCGATGGCCGGATCATCCCCTTCGACACCTTCAACATGTTTTATCGCGACGATAAGGAGCGACTGCTGGAAAAACTGAAAGCCGAAATGGAGCCCGTCATTCTATGAGTGAAATAATCCCGCCATCCGAACCGAGCCAGGAACCGCCCAATCCTCTTCCAACCGGAAATACTCCCGGAATTGGGCCTCCGAGCAAGGCGCTCTGTACCTTTCTGGGGTTTCTTCTTTTTCTCTTCAGCGGTGGTCTGGCATTTTTGGCTCCGCCGATTTGCCTGGTTGGCTTTGTCGTAGCGGTTGGCTCCCTGTTTTTCGAGGGTTACCGGTGCATATTTGTCGGATACATCCTGACCGTGGGAATCCTCCTGCTAGCGGCCATCATCTACTGCGCAAATACTCCAATGCGCTTTGACTAACGAGTTCCAGTTAAGGCTCTAAAGAATGAACAGGTGGCTGCGCTATATCGCAAGAACGCTCGGCGTCATGGCCCTTTGCTTTATTGTGGGCTCCTGGAGTGCGGCCGATTATCTGATCGCGCCCGCTCCCAGCAAGGTATCCCGGCCGGCTGGGCAGGCCTACTCGCGGGAGGAAGTAACCTTTCCTGCCACCGATGGGATCAAGCTGAAAGGATGGTTTCTGTCGCAGGCAGGTTCCAAGAGCGCTGTGGTTCTTCTGCATGGCGTTCGCGCCAACCGCGATTCCATGCTTGCCCGCGCATTATGGTTACATGACCTGGGCTACAATGCTCTGCTCTACGACGCGCGCGGGTGCGGGGAAAGCGACCCGGCGGAGCTTTCGTTTGGATGTCATGAGACCCGCGATTTACTGGGAGCCTTGGGCTGGCTGCAAGCGCGTGGAATGACCAAGGTGGCTTGCATTGGCTGTTCCCAGGGCGCGGCCACAGTCCTTCTGGCGTCGGGGCAATTGCCGCAAAGCGTCTGCGCTGTCGTGGCCGAGGCCTCGTATGCAACCTTGCGGGACACTGTCGACGATCATTTTCGGGCCCATACCGGAATGCCCAGTGGTTACTTCGGCGCGCTGGCGGTCCCGATAGCGGAATGGAAGTTGGGGCTGAACATGGATGACGTGTCCCCCCTGCGGGAAATTTCCAAGCTAAAGGTTCCGGTCTATCTCATCGGGGGCACCTCGGATGATCTCGCTCCGCCCAAGGGCATCCATGAGCTCTACGATGCCGCTCGGAGCGAAAAGGAATTGTGGATGGTTCCTTGGGCTGGTCATGCGGACTTCTTTTCGTATGCCGAGGCCGAGTACAAGCAGCGCGTAGGGGATTTTCTGGGGAGGCATTTATGACCCTGCCGGTCGACGCTGGAGGCCAGCCTCAAATCAAGGTTCCGACAAAAGTCGGCCTCTACGCTGACCGACCTTGGTATTACCCAACGGCTCTCGCCCGGCGGCTGATCAACTATTACCTGCTGATCTGCGTGGCGCTGTTCCTGATGCAAAACAGCCTACTTTTCCCCCGGTGGATCACAGGAGCCGTCCTCTCCCGGGAAAAGGCAACCGAGAGTGCAGCCAACGTCGGCCTTGTGCCTTGGGAACACCCCTCGGGCGGAGCATCGTCGCCTCAGGGTTATATCAGCTCCAATTTTGCAAAGCCTGCGCCTCGCGGAACCATCGTAGTGTTTCATGGCAACGCCGGATGCGCGTTTGACCGGACCTATTACGTCGATGCCTTCACTCCGCGCGGTTTCCGCACATTTCTTTACGAGTACCCGGGCTACGGCGGTCGTCCGGGCAGTCCCTGCGCGGCTTCGATTGTTCCCGATGCCCGGGATTTGATTCGATCACTGGATAAAGCTGGTTACGGCCCCATTTACGTCTGGGGTGAATCGGTTGGCTCGGGCATCGCCGCGTCGGTCTGCAATGACCCCACCTTGCCGGTTCACGGGCTGACACTTCTCACCCCCTGGGATTCCTTGTCTCACGCCGCAGCCTACCATTACCCAATCGTGCCCGTGTCGCTGCTCCTTTGGGACAAGTATGACTCCGTCACCAATCTTGCGCGTTTTCAACATCCCATCTGCGTTGTCTGCTCCATGAATGATACGATTCTTCCCCTGCCGTTGGGTCTCAATCTCTTCGCCCGCCTGTCCGAGCCGAAGAAGTTAATCCTGCAGAAGGGCGTCGGTCATAACGATTGGCCGAATTCTCCGGAACTGACTTGGTGGGATGACGCCCTCAACTTCATCGCACCAAGGAATTAGCGAGAGACCAATCAACCACATCACATTCCCAAAGGAGCATCGCCATTATGATAACCTGGTACGTAGCGATAAAACTAACTGAATGGGTCATTTGGTGGGGAATAGGAGCCTACTGTTTTGTCAAAGCTCTTAGCCCGGAGAGCCGGCAGCCCGGAATCCGAATCGGCTTAGGTCTGGCTTTTATCTTTTTTGGCCTTGGCGATTTTGTCGAGTACTTCACTGCCGGCCGATTGCCCTGGTGGCTTTGGACGTGGAAAATAACCGGAGGCTTGACGCTCTTCGGATTGCTGGTCGCCAGCGACTACTACAAACGACGCGCGGCAGCCCTATCGCCCTGGCGCTTCATAGCGGCAGCGATCATCTTGGCGATTGCCTTTTATTGTTGGTGGCTTTCGAGCCAGCATCCGGAGTT
>Ga0116229_10014094_pt1 | contig 11165 bp, 6 predicted proteins | sample S1TSphgellanicum_3_FD_87313 | JGI IMG/M metagenome (GOLD analysis project Ga0116229, IMG submission 87313) | Host-associated microbial communities from peat moss isolated from Minnesota, USA - S1T2_Fc - Sphagnum magellanicum MG | ecosystem: Host-associated > Plants > Peat moss > Unclassified... | reverse complement strand
GGGCGAGGCGAGTCCCTGCAGGCCGTAGACGTCGGCGATGTTGTAAGCGTCGTGGTCCGGGTTGTAGCCCGCAAAGCGCTCGAAGGTACTGGTGCCTTGCAGCTCGAAGTCGTTGGTGGCGCTGAAGGCGGGCAGCGACCCGTAGCCGTCCTGCCCGACGATTTGGCTCCAGGTCCCGCCTTGCAGGATGAAGCTGCCGACCTGCACCGCGCCCGCGTCGGTGATCGTGCCCGCGGCGTTGAAGCTGACCGCGCCGTAAGACGAGATCGAGCCGGCCAGGGCCATCGAGCTGGCCGCGAGGGTGACGTTGGACGCGGTCGCGGTGAACGCCGAGTATCTGGTCGTCGTCAGCGCGCCGCCGACGGTGAGGCTGCCATCCAACGTGTAGGCGGAACTGTTGCCGTCCTGAAAGTAGTTCGTGTAGATGTCCATGTTCACCCCGGCGTTGGTCGCGAGCGCGGCCGCGTTGACCGTGTAGTTGATGCCGTTGCTGGCCGTGGTCAGGCTGCCCGCCGCCGTGCCCAGGGCGGTATTGCTGGCCGTGTCCGCCTGGACGCGCAGCGTGTTGCCGTAGAGATCGATGTCGGTGATGGTGGTCGCCGGCACGTTGGCCTGGTAAAAGGTATTACCCTTGTCGGTCGCGTCGGTGAGGAGGACGCCGCTGGTCAGGTCGCCAAATTGCGTGGGAGTCAGCGTGAAGCCAAACGCGCCCGATCCGCTCGTGGTGGTGGAGAGGAGCAAGGTGCCGCCGGAGATCAGATCGATCGTGACGCCGGGCGAGATCGTCACGCCGCTGTCAGTGAAGGCCGTTCCGCTGAGGGTGTCGAGCATGCCCGGCGTCACGCCGATCAATTCCGGCGTGGTCGTGTTGCCGTTCGTGGTCCAGGTGTTCGTGAAATCCCAATTCGGCACGCCCGTTCCGGCGGGCTGGAAGGTGCTTTGCTGCTTCAGGGTCGCGAGCGGTTCGCCCGAGGTGTAGCTGTCGACGTTGCCGGTGTTGGCGCCAAAGGTGGTCAGCGAACCGTTTCCGCCGACGTCGTCTGCCCAGTAGCTCGCGGATACCGTGGATCCACTAGAACTATCGCCCACCAAACCGCCGACATCCGTGGTGCCGCTGACCGCCCCGGTCGAGTAGCAAGTTTCAACCGTGCCACCATTATTAGCCCCCAACAGGCCGCCGACATACTGGGACGCGCCATTCCCCGTCACGGCCCCGGTGGCGTAGCTCGTCTCCACCGTTCCACCAAAGTTTTCCCCCACCAGACCGCCGACCTCACTGAGGCCGCTGACCGCTACGGTGGCGTAGCTCGTTTCCACCGTGCCTTCAATATTCAGTCCCACTAGGCCGCCCACTAGCTCGGATTCGCTGCCCCCCATCACCGTCCCGGTGGCGTAGCTCGTTTCTACGGTCCCTTCGCCCAAGGTCTCCCCAACTAGGCCGCCGACATTGACGAGACCGCTGATCTGGACGTTCGTCAGGCCCACATCTTCGATCGTCGCCGGATAGCCAATTTCACCGAACAGTCCCACGTAGCTGGCGCTGGGCGTGTTGATATAAAGATGGTTGATCGTATAACCCTGCCCGTTGAACGTTCCACTAAAGGCCACTCCGGTACCGTTGTTGCTGGTCGGGTCGGTCCCAATCGGCACGAAGCCCGTGCCGCCGTTGGTGGTGCTGGTGCCCCAGATGTCGGCGGCATTGGTATCGCCGGACAGATCGATGTTGTTGCCCAAGGTATAATTCGCCGCGAGCGTGGTCGAGTTGAGGCCGATCAATTGCAACTGGTGGGCGTTGGTAATGAGGCCCGTGGTGCTGGCTTCCATGCTCAGCAGCGGCCGCGTCTGGCCGTTGAAGATGACCCAAGGGTCGTTGAGATCGGTGCTGTCGATGCTCCAACCCGCGTTGGTATAGGTGCTCAACAAAAGCAGCGTGGCCGTGGGATCGCCCGTTCCGCCGGCGGAGGTCGCCTGGCCCGAGGTCGTCGTGTCCCAAAAGCTATTGGAGACGGTGCCGGAATTCGCGCCCACCAATCCGCCCACGCTGCCCCCGCTCGCGATCGAAACCGGGCCCGAGCTGTAGCAATCCGTGATCGAACCACCCTGGTTATACCCAACCAATCCGCCGACCGAGTTGGCCGACGCGTTGCCGTTGACCGACGCCACGCTGTAACTATTGCTGATGGCGCCGGCGCTTATTCCCGCGAGACCGCCCACGTAGCTCGTTCCGGTGATCGAGCCCGAAACGGTGACATCGGAAACCGTGGAGTTGCACACCCCGATCAAACCGCCGACGTAGGTCGCACCATCGATGTTAACATTGATCAAACTTAGATTCTCGACGGTGCTGCTCCCCGTGTCGCCGAAAAGTCCCGTGCCGGTAATATTATTCGGCAGGTTGATCGTCAGGCCGGTGATCGTATACCCCTGCCCGTTGAAAATGCCGGTGAGGCTTTTGGGGTCGCAGCTGCTGACGTAATCGTACTTCCCGATCGGCACGGAGCCCGCGCCGCGGTTCCAGTTGGCCGTACTCGTGGCGTCGATATTTCCTCCGAGCGCGTAATTTCCGGTGAGATTATTCTGCACGTTTTGCAGGTCGTAGACGGTGTTGACCAGCATGTAGGCGTTCAACGTCGCGCCGCCGGTGACGTCGCCGGTGAAGTTCTCCGTCGGGTTGACATAGCTGGTGCCATTGACCACGCTGCCCGGCGGATTGACCGACGGGTTATAGAAAATATTGACCGTGCCGCCGGTGGAAATTTGCGCGCCGTTACCGAAGGTGACCGTTCCGTTGCCGGTGGCGGAATTGTCCGCCCGCAAGGTTACGTTTGCGCCCGCGAAGGAGCTGGTGTTGGTGATGCCGGCATTCACGTTGATGTTGCGATAAGCGCTTAGGGTCAGTCCGGTTCCGGCGCTCCAGGTCACCGGATCGTTGACCGTAATATCGCCGGCCTGTGTGCCGGTGCTGCCCGCTGCGCCGGTGGTCACCGTGATGTTGGCGTTGGCGAGTGCGTTCTCGAGATCGGCCACGGTCAGGATGGAATCGTCGACCTGGCCGGTGAAGGTATTGCCCGAAGCCGTGGTGGTGCTGGGACCGGCCGCCTGGATGATCACGTTCTCCGGATCGAAGAGCAGATTGCCGGTCGTGCCGCCGGGCGCGGTCAAGTCCACTGTGCCGGTGAATTGCACCGTTTTGCCGGAGACTTCCGCGTTCCCTCCCGCGCCGCCCTGCCCGCCCTGGGCGAGAATCTTGCCGCTGTGCACCGTCGTGCCGCCCATGTTCTTAAGCGTCACTGTTCCACCCGTGCCACGCTTGACCGTGGCCGAGGCATCGAGCGTGCCGGAATTGGTCACGACGCCGGAAACAGCCGCCGACACCGCCGTTCCGTCGACCACAATCGTGCCGCCGTTACCGTTGGCGTTCTGCGCGGAAATCTTGCCGCTGTTGGTGATGCTGCCGCCATCCGAAGTCAAGTAAACCTGGCCGTTGATCTTCTTATAGCCGGTGGCCGCGATCACGCCGGTGTTGTTGATCGCCAGCGCGTAGGCATTGCCGCCCGCGGCCTTGAGTTCCGCCGCCGCGGCGCGGACCGTCCCCGCGTTGGTCACGCCCGTGGCGCGCTTCGTTCCCGCCGGAGTCGCCTGCACAAAAAGCTGGCTGCCCGCCGGTTGAAAAAGAATATCGCTGCCCGCGGCGAGTCCCACCGTGCCCTGCGCCGCGCTGATGCTGCCGTTGTTGGCGACCTGGTTGGCGATGAGATACACGTCGCCGGTCGCAGCGTGGATGACGCCGTTGTTCTCGACCGACGCGCCCGAGCTACCCGCGAATTCGAGGTTGCCGCCGGCGAGAAATTGCTGATTGGAAACATCGAGCGTCGAGGCAAGGAAGCTCGCGGTGTCGATGCGCCCGCTTGGGCCGATGACAATGCCGCCCGGGTTGACCAGATAGAGCGTGCCGTTGGACTGGAGATTGCCGTAGATGGCGGAGGGATTTCCCCCGGTCACGCGGTTCAGCGTCGCGCCGCTATTGGGCACGATGAACTTGGTCGTTTCCCCCCCCGCGATGGAAAACTGCTGCCAGTTGATGATGGCGTTCTGGGTCGATTGATGGATGGAAAGATTCGCGCCGGCCGGGCCGATGGTCGCACTGCCCGCCACGACCACGCCGCCAGTCGGATTGCCCAACAAGGGAACCGTTTGGCCCGCCAGCAAGAGCAACGACAGGCCGCACGCGGAAACAAACCGCCAAGGTTTGAAGCGTGCTCCTTTACTTTCCTGGGCGATGCGATTTGTGGTCACGGAGAGGGCGAACGTTCAGATTAAATTCGTGAAATGGGAGGGTAGAAAGAGACGACTTTAAGTCAAGCTTGGCCATTCGCGCCATTGTAATGTCACCGATTTTCATGAGCCGATTTAGTTCAGTCAGCGACTTCGTGACCGGTATCAAGCCGCTCCAGCGCGGGCCAGCAAGCGGCGTAGGCCGCCACAAAGGCAAAGCAAAATAGCGGCATGACAAATCCAAACCGCATCGAGAATACATCTGCCAGCCAGCCCATCAACAATGGCATCAATGCGCCGCCCACAATCGCCATAACAATGAGGGAGGATCCAAGCTTGGTATGTTCACCGAGGCCACGAATCCCAAGCGCAAAAATGGTCGGGTACATGATGGACATGAAGAAAAAACTTAAGAAAAGTCCGGCCACGGAAAACCATCCCAAAGACAGGACGATCAAGAGCATCATGATCACATTGCAGAAGCCGTAAATGGCGAGCGTGGTGTGCGCTTTGAATATGCCCAAGATCACGCTGCCGGTAAAACGGCCCGTAAGAAATAATACCATTCCGCCAAACGAGAGCAGCACGGGAGCGCCGCCATCGGAGATACGATAATTTCCATTCTGAAATACAGTCATCCAGGGCGGAAGATGCTTAACCATGTTTTCGCTGAGATGCGGCATGTCAGGACTAGTTACGTAACTAACGAAAAAATTCCAAATACCGGCTTGCGCGGCCACGTAAAAGAACTGTGCGGCAACGGCCAGGACAAAGTGCCACCGGCGCCAGAGCGGTTTTCCCTGGGAAGGAATAGACGAGGCGGTTTCGTCGGAGACTGACTCATCCTGAACCTGAATATCCGGCAAGTCGGAAAAATGAAATGCCACGGCAAGGACCGCGACCACGCAGGCAATCCCCAGGTATGGGAGGTAGAGTGTGTCATTGCTGCGGTTGGCTTCGGTCGTGGTCGAAAGCAGAAAGTGCCCTCCGATCAAAGGCCCGACGATCGCTCCGATCGCATTGCACGTCTGCGCGAGATTGATCCGGGTCGGACCGAGCTGAGGCGGGCCGAGAACGGTCGTATAGGGATTTGCGATGGTTTCCAATAAAGTCAGTCCGGTGGCGACCGTGAACAAGCCCGCAAGGAAGGCGATAAATGTGCCGATTCTGGTTGCGGGAATGAACCAAAGTGCTCCAGCGATAATTAAACCCAGGCCGATCATGATGCCGCCTTTGTACCCGAACCGTCGCGCGAGCAGCCCTGCTGGAATGGCCATGACGAAGTAACCCGTATAACCCGCAAATTGCACCAATGCCGACTCCATGTAATCAATCTGGAACGAATCCTTGAAATGCTTGTTCATCGTCTCAAGCATCCCGTTGCACACCCCCCATAGAAAAAAGAGCGTGCAGACCAAGGCAAAGGTAAGGACGTAATTTCGGCCACCGGCGCCGCGGAACAGGTCGAGAAATGATTTCATAATGCGTCGGGGGGCGCCGGATCGGACAAATGATTGACTTCGATCATAAAGCAAGACCCGCCGCTGGCAAGAATCTTGTCCCTTTGCGCGCCTGATTATGGCGATCACGGCGAAAATTGAGGCCCGCTACCGGACGCCGTAACCTTGAGAGATAGAAATCCTCCGGCCCTTCGGGGGCGGAAGAGTGACTGGGACGGTCCCTGGTGGTTAGCGCCACCGGCTCATTTCGATGAGGCCCCCGGCTCCAAGACAAAGGAGCGGGGACGATCGCCTTTGTCGGCCACCCGGTTTCTTACGGGGCCTTACTGCGCGAAATCTGCGCTTTCAGTTCCGACAGCTCGCGGCGCAGCAGGGCCACTTGCACGCACAGCACGGTGACAAAGATACACAGCGCCGAGACCGCCGAGTTGGGGCTCGACTTGGTCAGCACGATCGAAACGATGACGGCGCACACGGCCGAAATCAGGAGGTAAGCGAGGTTTTGTGGGTCAGATTTGCGCATACCTGTGGAAAGCTTAATTCGTGCCAAGTAAAACCGGCGCTCGGGTCGGGCCGAAAGGGCCGCAACGCGTCACGTCAGGGTCATTTTGAGCAACGAGAAATCGTCCTCGAACTCGTCGACTCCGTGCATCTCGCGCATCCGCTTGACGATCGCTTCGATCGGCGGACGGTCTCTCCCCAGATAGGCCGAGAATTCACCCCACGATTGCCAACTGCCATCGGGCCGGGCGATCTCGTAAACGCCGTCGCTAAAGAGATAAAGCTCGGCTCCACGCGGGATCTGGATTTTCGCAGCGGGATAGTCCAGGTCGGGCACCACGCCCACGACCGCCCCCTGGCTTTGCAGTCCGGTCTGACGACCGTCTTCGGTGACGAGCACGGCGGCGTGATGGCCGCCGCTGGCGTAGCTCAACGTGCGGGAAGGCCGATGATAAACGCCGTACCAGATGGTAAAATATTTCTCGTTATTGCGGTCCATGGGAAAGGCGCGGTTCAGCCCCTCGAGCACGGCACTGGGATCGTGAAAATCGGTCGCCGCCAGCAATTGGGTGCGAAGGACGTTGAGCACGGAAATGGAAAGCAGGGCCGAACCGACGCCGTGGCCGGAAACATCGAGGAGATAAACCGCCAGGGTGTCGGAATCAATCCAGTGATGACCGAAGCCGTCCCCGCCGAGATGCGAGCATGGCAAATAGCACCAATTCGTCTCGATCGCGCCGGTAAGCGGAACCGGCAGCAGACTGCGGACATACGTTGCCGCCTCGGCGAGTTCACCCTCCAGGCGAAGCTGGGTCTGCTTCAGCGCCTCGATCATACGCTGCAACTTCTCGCGCGCGAGTTTGAGTTCCGTGATGTCGTCGACCGTCCCCTCGTAATAAAGGAACGTGCCCGCCTCGTCGTGGATCGCGCGGACGTTTTCGGAAATCCAGATCGTCTTCCCGTCCCGGCGCCGCACCTCGGACTCAAAGTGGAGCACCTGCCCGTGTTCCTGCATCAGGCGGATGAATTCCGACCGGCGGTTGGGATCGACGTAAAGCTGGTCGGCGATGTTGTTGATGTTGGCGGCCAGTTCGGCGAAGGACTGATAGCCATACATCTTCACCAACGCCGGGTTGGCCGCGTAATATTTACCCTCGAGCGAAGTCTGAAAGATGCCTTCCAGCGCGTGCTCGAAGATGCTTTCGTACTTGTGCTCGGCCAGGCGCAAAGCCTCGTCGGCCTCCTGCCGTCTCTGGATCTCCTGCTGAAGTACGCGATGGAGGCGAATCGGCACGGCGCTCGATCCTTCGGCGGTCACGATTCTTTTTCGGGCCAGCTCGATCTTGTTGGGGGCGGCGGACATAAACCGCACCTTGTGGAGCGATTCCCATGCCCAGAGAGAACACTTCCGCACCGCGGCCTGAGACCGGCGCAAATTCCCCTTTCGTGGTTTTGCTCGGGATGGGGCGGTGGCGACCCGGCAAACCTTCGCCGAGCGCCCGGCCTAAGTCTCGCCCGGCGTTTGGCCTATCGTGGGATCACGGAATATTCAATCTCCGCGCTGACTCCCTCTCTCGTTGGCACGAGCGGCTTGGAGCATTTGGTCGTGCTCGGCTTCCTGCACTCCCTCATCAATCAGTTTCTCGCCCAGGCTTCGCCCGTCGTCGTCCTCACCATCGATGGAAACGGCCGGGATCATCCGGCCGGTCGAGCCGGGCACAGGGTCCCAGCGTTCGGATTCGGGAGCAGCTTCGAGCAGGGCTTCCTTCGGGTCAATGTCCAACCCGCCGGTCAATTCCCGCTTGGCCTGCTCCCAATCGGCTAACGAGACGTCCCGGGCGGAACGGCCGTTGATGAGGGCCAGTTCGGTTGCCCGCTCGCGCACCATTTTGCGGGTTACCGTGCCGATGCCGGTGGAATTGATGATCAAGGCAGCCTCTTTCGGTGAATCAGTTTTCATAGGAGAGATTATTTTTCGAGTGGGGAAAGGTCTCCGATTTATGCGTTGTCTTCATCTGGCGCGTGTCGCGGTCTTCCCGGACATCGCGGGATTGAGAGAACGTGTTGTCGCGCTTGGGCGGTTTCGGGCCGGGGTTGGCGTCCTTCGCCTTTCGTTGCAGCTCGTGGAGCGCCTTTTGGGAGACAGTTAGTTTGTTCATAATCGATTCGTCTGGTTGATGGGTTGATCCGGCTGAAAGGACTCCCGTTATTCGGCAGGAGCCTTCCCTGACTTCTCACCTGCATCGTATCGGAATGCTTGGTCGCGAAGAATGGGGTGTAGACCCCATGCGAAAGGTCCAACGAGACCGGCATGGCTGATGCTGCAACGTTGTGACCTGTCAATGCATCGATTCGAACTATGGCAAAGCAATTGTTCAGCATTCTTATCTGGCTGATTTCTTTATTTAACCCACCCGCGTTGGCTTCGTTGACAGTCGCGCAGAAAGTGGGTCGCATCCTTGCCGTCTCGTTGTCCTTGGTGGCGATGTGCTTTTTGTCCGCGATGGCGGTCGCATCTGGAATTTTTATCATGGAGCGGGCTTGCCGGGAGCTAAGCGCTTCGCCTGAATTGCTGAGAGGGCTCGGAATCGTCGTAGCCGGCATTTGCGTTAATTCGATTTGTTGGATGGTCCTGCTTGAAATCAGAAGGGCCGACCTCAAACTTCATCTCGCTTGCTGGCAGGGCGAAGCGGCTTAGAGGCTGTCCGGGAGGCCGGGAAACCCCGCCCGTGACGCTCGCGCGCTCCCGGACGGACGGAAGCGCGGCTTTGGTGTCGACACCATGGCGGTGGTGGAATACAAAGCCGGAAACCAATTCGATTTATGCGATCAATGGCACGGGCCCTTTTCCCCAGTATCCTGTTGGTGGCCCATCTCGGCGCGGAGGGTGCGGCTCGAGCGCAGACTGGCGACCCCAAACAGGGGAAGATTCTCTTCCAACAAAGCTGCGCGCTTTGCCACTCCGACGGCACGGAAGCGGGAAACACGCCGGTCGTGAAAGAAGGGCCGAGCCTGGCGGGTATTTGGGGTCGGGCCGCCGGCTCGAGCTCCGATTTCACCTACACGGACGCCCTCCGCAAATCAGGGTTGGTTTGGGACGCGCCCACGTTGGACCGTTTCCTCACCAGTCCGACCACGGCCGTTCCCGGCACCACGATGCCGATTGCCGTGGCGGGCGCAGGAGATCGCCAAAACTTGATCGCCTATCTGGCGACCTTGAAGGCCGCCGCCGCAGTCTCTTCCGTGGCCCACATCGCGCCGGCGCCCCCTCCTTCGCCGGCATCGGACCCCGGCGATTGGCATCATGCCGCCCCCGGCGTCCAACATCACCTCACGTTGGCGGATTTACCCGCACCCTACGTTACCCGCTCGGCCGGGAACGGGCCCAAGGTCGTGAAACCGCCGCCCGATGCCGCCCTGGCCGTTCCAGCCGGATTTACCGTCAAGCGGTTTGCCTCGGGGCTATCGAATCCCCGCCTGCTGCGGGTGGCACCCAACGGGGATATTTTCATCGCGGAAACGGGTCCCGGTCGCATCCGCGTGCTGCGCGCCGCGGACGGGGCGGATGCGCCCTCGGAAAACGAGATTTTCGCGCCAGGCCTCGACCACCCGTTCGGCATCGCCTTCTATCCGCCGGGCAGTGACCCGAAGTGGATTTACGTGGCGAATAACAACTCGGTGGTTCGCTTTCCGTATCACAATGGCGATCTCCAGGCGAGCGGCGAAGCCCAGGTCATCGTGCCGAAACTGACCGACAGCCACGGCGGGCACAGCACGCGGGATCTGGCTTTTTCCCTTGATGGCAAGCGCATGTTCATCTCGGTCGGTTCGGGCTCAAACGACGCCGAGGGCATGAGCAAAAAAAACCTCGATGACGCGCGGGCTTGGGAAGCGGAACATGGGCTTGGCGCATCATGGGATGCCGAGACCAACCGCGCCGATATTCTCGTGACCGACCCCGAAGGCCAGCAACCCCTCCACACCTTCGCCACGGGCATTCGCAACGGCGTGGGGATCGCCGTCAATCCGGAGACCGGCGACTTGTGGTCTTCCACCAACGAGCGCGACGGCCTGGGCGACGATTTGGTGCCCGATTACATCACCCGCGTCAAAGAGGGCGGATTCTATGGCTGGCCCTGGTATTACATGGGCAGCATTGAAGATCCGCGGCACAAAGGGGAGCGTCCGGATCTCGCCGGGCATGTGATCGTCCCGGATGTGTTGTTGCAGTCGCACTCGGCCTCGTTGGAGATGTGCTTTTATCCGGCGATCGCGCCGGGCGTGGCGGCATTTCCCGCCGAGTATCGCGGAGACGCCTTTGCCGCCGAGCACGGCTCATGGAACCGAAGTTCGCGCACCGGCTACAAGGTCATTCGCGTGCGTCTTGACCACGGCATTCCCACCGGCGAGTACGACGACTTTCTCACCGGCTTTGTGGTGGACGACCGGAGCGTTTGGGGCCGGCCGGTGGGGGTGGATGTGGCCCACGACGGGGCGCTGCTCGTCACCGAGGACGGCAATGGCACCGTGTGGCGTATCTCCTTTACCGGGCATTAATGTCTTTTCGGCCCTCCGGGCCTCACCTGACGGCTACAGTTTTCGTGAAAACGCTCGACCCCTGAAGCTGCGTTTTGATGTTGATGACCCGCCAAATGCATTCATAAAAACGCTTGGGTCAGGTTTTGTTCACCGGATGGTCCGGGCCGTAATGCGCGCGGGAAATGACGGGGGCGTCGCGACCGGTTCCACCCCCGCCGCGGGGCGGACGTTTCTTTCCGTCCTTGTCTTCCTCGTGATAGACATCCTCGACGTTGACGCTCCAGACGTCGTGCTGCGTGCCGCGCGCGATATTCTCCGCCGTTAACATCGCCGTATACATCGAGTGATCCTGGTTGTTGTACCGGTGCATGCCGTTGCGTCCCACGGGAT
>Ga0116229_10014091_pt1 | contig 11168 bp, 10 predicted proteins | sample S1TSphgellanicum_3_FD_87313 | JGI IMG/M metagenome (GOLD analysis project Ga0116229, IMG submission 87313) | Host-associated microbial communities from peat moss isolated from Minnesota, USA - S1T2_Fc - Sphagnum magellanicum MG | ecosystem: Host-associated > Plants > Peat moss > Unclassified... | reverse complement strand
GGCATCGTCTGGTATCTGCTCGCCTGCGCGAATATTTGGCGCGCCGCGCTGGAATCGCGCTTAGGGTTGGGCATGGCCCTGAGCCTCGCGTATTTCATCGGCTCCACGCTCTTGGAAATCCGCTTGTTGCCGGTAGCCTGAGCGCCATGCACGTACACATTCTGGGTGTGGCCGGAACCTTCATGGGCGGTGTTGCCGCGCTTGCCAAGGCCGCGGGCTTTCGCGTCACCGGTTCCGATCGCAACGTGTATCCGCCGATGAGCACGCAGCTCGAGGCCCTCGGGATCGAGATCATCCAGGGTTATGACGCGGCACAGCTCGGCTTGCGCCCCGATGTGGTCGTGGTCGGCAATGCGCTGAGCCGCGGTGTGCCCGTCGTCGAAGCGCTGCTCGATGGCGATATTCCGTATATCTCGGGTCCGCAGTGGCTCAGCGAGAACGTGCTCGCCGGGAAGCACGTGCTTGCGGTGGCGGGGACGCATGGCAAGACGACGACGAGCAGCATGCTGGCGTGGATATTGGCGGACGCCGGGCTCGCCCCCGGCTACCTGATCGGCGGTGTGGCCGCGAACTTCGACGCTACGGCGAGTTTGGGTGGCCTTGTGGGCGGGGCGCCTGGCCTGTTTGTGATCGAGGCGGATGAGTACGACACCGCGTTCTTCGACAAGCGCGCGAAATTCGTGCACTACCGACCGCGCTCGCTCGTGCTCAACAACCTGGAATACGACCACGCAGACATCTATCCGGATCTGGCGGCGATTCAACGGCAGTTCAACCAGCTGCTGCGTACGGTGCCGCCATCCGGCCGAATACTCGTCAACGGCGACGATGCGAATCTCGCCGCGACCTTGGCTGCCGGCTGCTGGACGCCCCGCGAGACGTTCAGCTTGAGTTCCGACGCGGATTGGAGCGCCGAGGTCGCGGCGGATTCGGCCAGCCGCCGCTTCGTCGTGCGCCACCAGGCGCGCGTCGTGGGCGCGGTGACCTGGCCGCTGCTCGGCACGCACAACGTGCTGAACGCGCTTGCGGCGATCGGCGCTGCGGCGCAGGTCGGCGTGCCGCCGGAACGCGCCGTGCTCGCGCTGAACCGGTTCCTCGGGGTCAAACGGCGCATGGAATTGCGCGGCATCGTGGCCGGGGTGACCGTCTACGACGACTTCGCGCACCATCCGACCGCGATCGAAACGACCTTGCGCGGCTTGCGCGCGCAAGTCGGTCCCGCGCGCATCATTGCCGTGCTCGAGTCGCGCTCGAACACGATGCGTCTCGGAGTGCATCGCGATCAGCTGGCGGCTGCGCTCGCGCTTGCGGACGTTTGTTGGTTCTACTGTCCCGACAACCTCGGGTGGGATCTGCCCGCGGCGGTCGCTGCGCTCGGCGATCGCGCGCGGTTCGCAGACACCGTGGATGGCGTGGTCGCGGGGCTTGCCGGCGAACTTCGTGCGGGCGACCACGTGTTAGTCATGAGTAACGGCGGATTCGGCGGCTTGCATGAGAAGCTCTTGAACGCGTTGCGGAACCGATCATAACGAGTTGCCCGTGAAATCAATTCCTCTGTTTCCGCTCAATATCGTGCTGTTTCCGAACGGGCCGCTGCCGCTGCGCATCTTCGAGACGCGCTATGTGGACATGGTGCGCCGCTGTCTGCGCGAGAACGAGGGATTTGGCGTGGTCGCGATCCTATCCGGCCGGGAGGCGCAGGGGCCTGCCGAGACTTGCAGCGTCGGCACGATGGCGAAGATCGTCGACTTCGATCAACTTCCCGATGGCCTGCTCGGTCTCACCTGCGTGGGCGAGGGGCGCTTCCGGATCCATTCGCGCAGCCGGCAGGCGGACGGCCTGCAGCTCGCCGAGGTCGAGTGGCTGGCACCCGAGCCCACCGTGAGCGTGCCGGCCAAACATCTGCGTCTCGCGCAACTGGTCGAGAGCGTCTTACCGCAATTGGGCGAGGGCTATACGGGTATCACCATGCATGTCGACGATGCCGCGTGGGTTGGACATCGACTCGCTGAAATCCTGCCGATGGATCTCGCCGACAAACAATTCTGTCTGGAGCTCGACGACCCGCTGCGGCGGCTCGATGTGCTCAGTCCCCTGATTGAGATCGTCGACGAGTCCAACGCCGATCATTGAGCCGACGCGTCTCCGGGAGCGCGCGCGGCGCCCACCCAACGCCGGCGCGTGAACCAAAGCGCGAGACCAATCGCAATTGCCCAGGGCAGCACCCAGTAACCGACCAAACCGTCGAAGCTGCCGAGCCAGCCCTCATGGACGCCGCCTGGGGTGCGCACGGTGGTCTGCTGCATGATGCGCAAGACGACGACCCAGCCGGCGTGCAGGCCGACCGCGACCGCGATATTGCCGGTCAACACCCGCGTCAAACTGAGCACGATGCCGATCGCGAAATAGCTCAGGAAGGAATCGAAGACCAAACCGGGATTCCCCAGGGGCGCGAACGAGAGGGCGAGCACGTCGAAGCCGCTGCGCCATGCGAGTTGATCGGCCGGAATCGCGGCCTTCGCAAAGAAATGCAGGAAGGCAAATAAGAATGCGGTCAGCAGCGTCGCGGTCCAGGAGCCCGACTCGCGGGCGATCGCCGTATGCATGGCACCGCGCGCCAAGGTCTCCTCGAAGAGCGCAACGGCAATGCCCGAGGCCACGCCGTTGCCGACGACGCGCAGCAGACTCGTGGCGGATGGCAGGAATTGTGGATCGCCACCGCGCAAGCCCGCGCCCATGATGAATGCCGCACCGCAGGCCGCGGTCAGGATCCCGATCGCCGCCCAGACGGCGCTCTCGCGCAGAAATTGGCGCCGGGGCAGGCCGAAGCCGAAGTCACGTTTGGTCCGGATATCGAGATGCCGAAACAGGAACACCAGGAGCAACGCGACAACGAGCATCGCGAGCCGGCCATAGACGCGGTGAAATGGCCAGACATGCAGCGCAGAGACGCCCAAATAGACGGGGTACGCGATGCAGCCCAGAATCAGAGCGGCCACCAACAGGACGGCCAGAAACCAGGCGGCTGCGCGCATTCCCGTCAGGCGGTGAAGGCGCGTTCCGCGGCGGCCACGGTTGCGTCGATATCCGCGCTCGTATGCGCCGCCGACAAGAAGCCGGCCTCGAATGCCGAGGGCGCGAAGTACACGCCCGCCGCGATCATGGCGTGGAAGAAGCGGTTGAAATGAGCAACGTCGCTCGCCATGACCTTCGCGTAAGCGTCCACGACCGGCTCCTCGCTGAAGAAAAAGCCGAACATGCCGCAGACGTGATTGGTCGCGAGCGCGACGCCGGCACGCGCCGCGGCGGCGCGCAGTCCGGCGATCAGCGTGTCGGTCTGCTTGCCGAGGCGTTCGTGAAAGCCCGGTGCAGACAGCAACTCGAGCGTGGCGATTCCGGCGGCCATGGACACGGGATTCCCCGACAGGGTGCCGGCTTGATAGACCGGCCCCAAGGGCGCGAGTCGTTCCATGATGTCGCGTCGACCGCCGAAGGCGCCGACCGGCATGCCGCCGCCGATGATCTTGCCGAGCGTCGTGAGGTCGGGTCGGATGCCGTAAAGTGCCTGCGCGCCGCCGCGCGCAACGCGAAAGCCGGTCATGACCTCGTCGAAAATCAGCAGCGCGCCAGCCTTGTCGCATTCGCTGCGCAAAGTCTGCAGAAAGCCCGGCGTCGGCAGCACGCAGTTCATGTTGCCCGCGATCGGTTCGACGATCACACACGCGATTTGGTCGCCGATCTGGCGAAAAGCTTCGCGCACTTGTTCGGCGTCATTGAACGTGAGCGTGACGGTGTGCTTGGCGAGCGATTGCGGGACGCCCGGCGACGTCGGTACACCGAAGGTCAGGGCGCCGGATCCGGCTTTGATCAGCAGCGAGTCCGAATGTCCGTGATAACAACCCTCGAATTTCACGATCGTCTCCCGGCCCGTGAAACCGCGCGCGAGGCGAATCGCGCTCATCGTGGCTTCCGTGCCGGAACTGACGAAGCGCACGAGCTCGATCGACGGGACCAACTCGATCACGCGCTTGGCGAGTTCGGTTTCCAGTTCGGTCGGCGCACCGAACGACAGGCCATCGGCGGCGACGCGCTGCACGGCCGCGATGACCTGCGGGTGCGCATGCCCCAGAATCATCGGGCCCCAGGATCCGACGTAATCGATGAATTTGCGGCCATCCGCGGAATACGTGTACGCGCCCGCAGCTTTCTTGAAGAAGATCGGGTCGCCACCGACGCCGCGAAACGCGCGCACGGGCGAATTGACACCACCGGGAATGTACTGACAGGCTTCGCTAAATAGGCTCAACACGGATCTCCCGCTACGACTTGGTAGCCGGTTATCTTAAGCCGAATGCGCGCTCTGCGCCTCGGGTAAAGCCGCCAGGGGCATCACCAGGCGAACCTGCAAGCCGCCCCCGAAGGCATTCTCCGCGGTCGCGGAGCCGCCATGGGCTTTGAATACCTGGGCAGTGATTGCAAGGCCGATGCCCTCGCCACCGCTGTCCCGGTCCCGCGACTCGGCGACGCGGAAAAATGGCTCGAAAATGCGCTCCAAATCGCCGTCCGGAACTCCGGGACCGTGGTCGCGTACCAGGATCTCGAGCACCTCTTTGCGCCGCTCGACGGTCACGTCGACCGTCTGCCCCTGCGGGCTGTAGCGAACCGCATTACGCAATACGTTTTCGATGGCACTGTGCAGCAGCTCGCGATTGGCGTAAACGCTGAAATCGACGCGCCCGAGCAGCCGCACCGTGCACTGCTTCATGGCCCCTTCGAAATTGGCGTCTTGTACGATCTCCTGCAGGACCTCGTCGACATCGAGATTCTCGCGTTTGAATTCCGTGTCCGTGCCATGCAGCCGGGCGAGCCGCAGTACCTGGCTGATCAGAGCATCCAGGCGTTCGATTTCCCGCTCCAAGCGATCCAGCTGGAGCGCGGGATCCGTCTGCGGCTGACGGGCGAGGCCGAGCGCGACGCGCATGCGCGCGAGCGGCGAACGCAGCTCGTGCGAGATGTCGCGCAGCAGTTGGGTGCGCGCACTGCGGGTCGCTTTGAGCTGATCGGCCATGGCGTCGAAGTCGCGGGCCAACACGGCGAGTTCGTCCTTGCGCCCGTCGAGTCCGTCGCTGACGCGTACGTCCAAGCGCTCCGAGGCGACCGACCGCGCGCCTTCCTGCATACGACGGATCGGCGCACTCAGATGTTGCGCCAGGGACCAACTGGCGAGTGCGCTGACGATCAAGGCGATCGCAAGAACGGCGAGCGGTATGCCCGGCAGCGCCAAGGCACCGAACAGACTCGGCCGCCGGGGCACCAACAAAATCGTATAAATGCTGCCGTCCGCGGCGATGATTTGCGGCGCCTGGCGCGAGGGGCGGAAATTCAGCGGTGGCCGCGCATCGGACTGCGCGCGCGGGCCCATCGGCGGCGGCTCGTCGGGCGGGGGCGCATCGCCGCCCGGACCCCGCGGATCCGCGAGGCTGCGGGGGTCGTTCATGCCGCGTGCGTCGCTGCCGGCTTGGGACTCGCGATTGATGAACTCCAAACGCCGTGCGGCCGACTCCGTGAGGCGGCGGCCGAGGATGTCCGCACCGTCCGGACCCACGATGAAGAAGTCACGGTCCGGAATCGTGTTCTTGTTGTTCTCGAGCCAGCGCCGCACGCCGGCAATGCCGCTCTGCGCAAGCACTTCGGACGCGGCGATGGCGACCGATGGACGACGCTGCCATTCCTGCGATTCGTATTCGCGCGCCGCCACGGTGTACGTGACCGCGATGCTGCCGACGACGATCAGCGCCATGGCCAGCCAAAACAACATGAAGATGCGGGAAAATAGGCTATGCATCGCTCAAGGTCAGCGTATACCCCGAGCCGCGCACGTTCTTGATCTCGGGATGCGTGCCCGCCTCGAGCTTGAGTTTGCGGCGCAGATTGCTGATGTGCGTATCGATGCTCCGGTCGTAGGGCACGAGCTTGCGGCCGAGCGCCTGTTCGGTCAGCGAGTCACGCGACAACACCTGACCCGCGGAGCGCATCAGCAATTCCAACACACGAAATTCCGCTCCGGTCAGCGGCACCGGTTCGCCGCCATGGCGTACCTGATGCATGCCGGTGTTGAGCACGATGGGGCCGAGTTCCAGGACGTCGAGCACCACGCCGCGACCGGACCGACTGCTCGCACGACGCAGGATGGCGCGCATGCGCGCAACCAGCTCGCGCGGGTTGAACGGCTTGCTGAGGTAATCGTCGGCACCGAGCTCGAGCCCCACGATGCGATCGACGTCGTCGCCGCGCGCAGTCAGCATCAGAATCGGTGTCGTATAACTCGCGCCGAGTTCACGCAGCACGTCGAATCCGCTGACGCCGGGGAGCATCACATCAAGGATCAGAATGTCGTACTGCTGGGCACGCAGTGCAGCGAGCGCGAGGCCGCCCTCGTGCACGCTGCTGACGTTGAAATGCTCGGTGACGAGGTACTCCGTGAGCATTTGACACAATTCACGATCGTCGTCGACGAGCAGTACGCGCGCTTCTTGTTCGCTGTCCATCGGCATACTTTGGCACAGTCGGCGGGGCGGCATCGAGCGGCCTGCGGACTTCACACAACTTTGCATGCGATTGAGCCTCGTTGACACATTTTTCCGGTCACTCGGACTACAGTTCCGGCATGTCTCGCAACTCACTGACTGGAGAACTGTAATGACTCGCATGCGTTATTCCGCGGTGGCCGCTATCGCCGCCATCCTGGGCTTGGGCGCTTTGCCGCTCGTCGCGGCCGCAGAAGACGCCGCTGCCGCGAACACGGATACGTCGCCGCCTCCCGGTGGTCACCACGGCTGGGGTGGCCATGGTGGTCCGCACGGCTGGGGGCCCGCCCACCTGTACCGCAAGCTTGGACTGACGGCCGATCAACAAGCATCGGTGAAATCGATCATGCAGGCGGCCCGTCCCGGATTCGAGTCTCTGCACCAGCAGATGCGCGCCAATGACGCGAAGCTGCGCGCAACGACGCCCGACGACCCGAATTACGCATCGATTGCGAGCGAGGTCGGTCAGACGCGTGGCACGCTCACGACGCAGCTCGCCGCGCAGGAGGCTGATTTGCGCGCCAAGCTCTACGCGGTCTTGACGCCTGCGCAGAAGACGCAGCTCGCGACCCTCGAGGCCCAACACCACCGTGGTCCGCCGCCGGCGCCGTAGTCGCTCGCGCTTGCGGCGGCGCTCAGCGCTGGGTCGCGGTGATGCCGTCGTGCTCGAGCAACTCGAGCACGCTGCCGTGACCCACCAAATGCCCGGTGCCGACGATGACCAGATAGTTGTCGTCGGCATTCAACAATCTCTCGATCTTGGGCAGCCATTTACGATTGCGTGACGTGATCAAGGAATCGTAGAGCCCGGGTTCCTGGCCGAACTCATGCTGGATTTCCGCGGTGAACCAGCTGCCATCCCCCACCTGCCAGGCATGCACCATCGCGTCGAGTTGCGCCGGCAGTTGCTGCGCTTCCTCCAGACTCGAGAGCAGGTAGGCGGATTGCATGGCTAGCGGCATGTTCTCGAATAGCGAGAGCTGATCCTGCACGGTCTCGAGCCCGCTGATTGTCTTGCCGTCATGGCGTGCCTTGCCGAGAAAGAACATTTCAACGCCGGATTCGGCTGCGAATCCTTGCGCCGCGAGTTGGCGCTGGGAAATCATTTCGGCCACGAACCAGGGCGCAAAGCGATCGTAGTCGGCGAGATCGATTTGTAGCTCCTGGCTGAGCGCCCGGGCCCGTTCATAGCGCTGCCGCCCGAGGACCGACTCGAGCGTCTGGCCGTCGCCGAGCAGCGCACCGCGCAGCATTTCTGCTTGCAGAGCGCCGACGTCGACCGCGTCCAAGTCGACTTCCATGACCAGTGCTTTGGCTCTTGCATAGGCGTCCAAGACCGGTTGGGCGAGCGGGTAGTCCGCCGGCCGCAGCACGTGCACGGAGCCCAGCAGATAGACCGTATTATGCTTGCCGTGCAGTTCCCAGAGCGTGTGCTGGGCTTGCGCCTCGGGGGCCGCGTGCGCGCCGCATGCAAACCCCATCAGCAGCGCGCAGGACGCTGCGCGCAGCCATGGCGCGACTGTGCTCAGAGCGACGCAGCCTTTGGCAGGGAAACATCCGGCACCCAATGGACGCGCGATTCGAGGCGTCCATCCGCGTGCAGCTGAAAGGTTCGAAACGCGGGCGGCCGGCGATCGACCGCATAGCCGTCGCTCGCCGGCAGGAACTGCGCTCCGGTCGACGGCGTCGCAAACAGCTTCACGCCGTGGCGCTCACCCTCGTACACCTGATGCACATGTCCCCAGACGACCGCCTTGACGTGCTTGTGCGCAGCGAGGACACGCCAGAAATCGTCGGCGTTGGCGAGCCCGATCCCGTCCAACCACCGGCTGCCCATGGCCACGGGATGATGATGCAGGCAAATCATTGCGTGCTCATCGGCGTCGCGCAAGGTCTTGTCCAATCGTTCGAGTTCCGCGTCGCTGAGTCGTCCGCCGACATGGCCGGGGTCGAAACTGTCGAGCATCACGAATTGCCAGGCATCGAGCTTGCGCGTGCCGCAAACCTGAAAAGGAGCCATCGCGAGCTCGCGCGTCATGATCTCGGGGATATCATGATTGCCGGGCACGCACAGCACCGGCCGTTGAGCATCGGCGAGAATGCTGCGAAAGCGCAGGTAGCCCCCACCGTCGTCTTGCACCAGATCGCCCGTGACCAGCAGTGCCGCATAGTCCGGAACCAAGGCAAAGGCATCGTCGAGTACTGCGCGAAAACTCGCATCGGTCGCCACGCCGCGCAGCTGGCTGTCGGCGCGACCGTACAAATGGGGGTCGGTGAGGTGCAGGATGTTCATGCAGGCATCCTAGCAAAGCAGTTTCGCGCCAACGGTGAACTGGATCATGACGGCGGTCGAACGAACTGCACATAAGGCGGCGAATTTCACTTGTCAATCGCCCCGAGCGGGCCTCCTATTGACAGAAAAACAGGGTGGCGTTGCTGGCGGGGACCGCATCAAGGAGAATACGCGCTCCTGAAATTACCAGAAGAGTCGTATGCCCACCCGTCGCCAGCTCGCCAATGCCATCCGTTTCCTCGCCATGGATGCCGTCCAGAAGGCGAATTCCGGTCATCCGGGCGCACCGATGGGCATGGCCGACATTGCCGAAGTGCTCTGGCGCGATGTGCTCAAGCATAATCCGGCGAACCCCGGTTGGTGGAACCGTGACCGATTCGTGCTTTCCAACGGCCACGCTTCCATGTTGTTGTATTCCCTGTTGAATTTGACCGGCTACCCCTTGTCGATGGACGAGCTCAAGCGGTTTCGCCAATACGGTGCGAAGACCGCGGGACACCCGGAGCGTGAGGTGCATCTCGGCATCGAGACGACCACCGGACCCTTGGGCCAGGGTATCTCCAACGCGGTCGGCATGGCGCTCGCCGAGCGCGCGCTGGCGGCCACGTTCAATCGCCCCGGGCATGCGATCGTCGACCATCACACCTACGTGTTCGCCGGCGACGGTTGCCTCATGGAAGGCATCTCGCATGAGGTCGCCTCGTTTGCCGGAACCCAGAGACTCGGCAAGCTCATCGTGATCTACGATGACAACGGCATTTCGATCGACGGCAAGGTCAAGGGTTGGTTCGCCGACGACACCGCCAAGCGCTTCGAAGCCTATGGCTGGCACGTGCTGCCGCACGTCGACGGCCACGATAGCGACGCGGTTGCGGCCGCGCTTGCCGCTGCACGCGCGACGACCGACCGTCCCTCGCTGATCTGCGCCAAGACCATCATCGGTTGGGGCGCGCCCAACAAGCAGGGTACGGCCGCCATGCACGGCGAGGCGCCCGGCGCCGCGGAAATCGCCGCTGCGCGCGAGCATCTCGGTTGGACTGCACCGCCGTTCGAAATTCCCGACGATATTCGCGCCGCCTGGGATCAGCGCGAAAAGGGCGCGCGCGCCGAACAGCAGTGGCGAACGCAGTGGAACGCATACAAGAGCGAATTTCCCGCACTCGCTGCCGAGTTCGAGCGCCGCATGGACGGTCATCTGCCGGCCGGCTTCGACGAACTCGCCAAGGCCTATGTCGCCAAGACTCAGGCCGAGGGCACGGTGCTCGCGACTCGCCAATCGTCCCAGGCCGCGCTCAACGCCTTCGGTCCGAGCCTGCCTGAGTTATTGGGCGGATCGGCGGATCTGACACCGTCCAACGGCACGTTCCGCAAGGATTCGGTCGTACTGACTCCCGACCAACCCGGCGGCAACTACCTGCATTACGGTGTCCGTGAATTCGGCATGTCGGCGATCATGAACGGCATCGCCGCGCATGGCGGCTTCATACCCTACGGCGCGACCTTCCTGACTTTTTCGGACTACGCCCGCAACGCCGTGCGCATGTCCGCCTTGATGCGTCTCGGCGTGATCTATGTCTACACGCACGATTCCATCGGCCTGGGCGAGGACGGCCCGACTCACCAGCCGATCGAACACATCGCGAGTCTGCGCATCATTCCGAATCTGGACGTCTGGCGCCCCTGCGACGGAGTCGAGACGGCCACCGCATGGCAAATCGCGATCGACAATCGTGCGGGTCCGTCCTGCCTGATTTTCACGCGTCAGGCGGTGGTTCACCAGCCGCGCACCGAATCGCAGGTCGCGAACATTGCGCGCGGCGCCTATGTGTTGATCGAGCCGGACGGGAGCCCTGAGGCGATCGTGATCGCGACCGGTTCCGAGGTCGGCATCGCCTCGGAGGCCGTACGGTCCGTGAACGCCGCGGGCCGGCGCGTGCGCCTGGTATCGATGCCGAGCACCAATACCTTCGAACGTCAGGACGAGGCCTACAAGCAGAGCGTGCTGCCGCCCGCGATCACGAGGCGGGTCGCGGTCGAAGCAGGCGTGCGCGAGCCCTGGTGGCGCTACGTGGGTCTCGGCGGCCAGATCGTCGGCATCGACCATTACGGCGAGTCGGCTCCCGCGAAGGAGCTGTTTGCGCATTACGGATTTACGGCAGCAAACGTGGTCAAGGCCATCGAAACCGTGCTGGTTTGAATTGAAGATCAAAAAAAGAGGCTTGTTAGAACATGGCTATCAAAGTAGGCATCAATGGTTATGGGCGCATCGGCCGCAACGTACTGCGCGC
>Ga0116229_10014088_pt1 | contig 11169 bp, 7 predicted proteins | sample S1TSphgellanicum_3_FD_87313 | JGI IMG/M metagenome (GOLD analysis project Ga0116229, IMG submission 87313) | Host-associated microbial communities from peat moss isolated from Minnesota, USA - S1T2_Fc - Sphagnum magellanicum MG | ecosystem: Host-associated > Plants > Peat moss > Unclassified... | reverse complement strand
TTTTTTGCAAATATCATTTAAGGTTTAAAGTTCATGTGTCTTTGTGTCCATTGTTTTTTTTGTCTTGTTTATGCTTTTGCAAAGTATGTATTTTTTTAGATCTAATGTTTGTTTCTAGTTTTGGGTTTGGGTTTTAATTAAGGGTTTATGTTTAGCTTTAAGGTTTATGTTTAGTATTTCAATTTTTCTTATTTTTCTAATTGATTTGTGTTTTTGCATGAGATATTTTTTTGTGTTTGTTGACTCGATTTTTTTGCAACATTCAATCCTTGATACGTGATATTGGGAAATTTATTAGACAAAGGCAAGGGCAGTGCATTATGGAATCAAGTAAAGCACTTAGTTCCTTTTAATATATTCACAAATGCAAGGTACCACCACATGAAAGTTGTTAAAAACAAAACAACTTTTCGAGCCTCAACAAATGGTCTTGGCAAATCAATCAAGTTTGGCTATTTTTAAATGTGAATTTTTTTTATAAGGGGGTGTTTTAAACTCCACAATGTTGATTTTGATGAATTCGGTTTGGTTTCATTGCCCACTAATGTTATTATAAAGTTTTGTCAAAGTGTTTCCAAAAACTAGAAAATTAACATCACATGTTGTTCTGTTGATTGATTTTGCCTTGATGTTGACTATCCAATTATTGATGTTATTAAAACTTTCAAAGAACTTGATTGACATCATCCTATTACATGGCCTACTAATAAACCTATACCACATTTGTTATTTTTGTAGTTTAAATCAAAATGGGGGTTTTTAAATGAAGTTTGGTTATTATTGTCCCTATTAATTAGAATCAATTGTGGTTTATTGTGGACAAATTCATTTGTGATTTTCTAAATTTGAGAGATGATGTCGCAACCCCACTTTGGGGCTAAGTGTGAGAAGGCAACTCACACTCCCAAAAATGGGAAAATGGAATCCTCCGGGACTCCCGAAAACTCAGAAGACGATTTGAGGGGCCAAATCTCCTCGCCTTGGCACGTTCCTTATATCAATGGAAAGCTCTTGAAGCTTAGATGTCCAAAATGGGCTCGCATTGCCCATTTGGACATCTGCAGCCCAAGTTATGGGCAAAAGAAGGGTCGGGAGTCAAACTGCCAGTTTGACTCCCGACCACTAAAAGTCAGGAATCGACCTCTTTCCGACGTCTCCTTGAGGAGTGCGACATGGCGTTGGAAAGCTCTCCACGAGAGCTACAACTTTGGTTCAGAGCTCGTCCCGATCCGAGTTCAGGGCGAGGAGCTATGACCATCCAAAGTCCTGGGACTCCAACCCGGGACTCCAACCCGGGATAGTTTCGGGACTTCAACTTGGGAGTCCCGGGAAAAAGAGCCATTTGAATGTAGCCTCGGCGGAGAGCTGCAGAGCATACTATATGGGGGAAGGTGGTGGCTTCCCCCGAGTCCAGGCCGTGGTGAGTCTTGTGTGTAAAAGTGCTTGTGGCTTGTCCAACACCCAAGGGTGTTCCCGAATGCGAACTAACCCTCTTATGGTTGGTTTTGGATGCAAATTCGTGCTTGATCTTCTAATCCATCTTCCTAGTCTAATCCCGGGACTTCTAGCACGCCCCTCTACCCCTCTTTAGTGCTGGAAGTTGAGAGCGCCCTTCAAGTCCCAACTTTCCGCAACTACACATAGTTGGACCCTCAAGTGGGTTCAACCCGAGACTTGGGAATGCGTCAGATAAAGTACTATGCAATAAGATTGGCCAAGGTGTTAGAATCACCATGATGGAGGACTTGGCACTTGTGCCATGAGAATACATGATGGAACTAATTGGTCATTGGGATCCTATTTCATATCGAAAGTAAGTTTTTAATTTTTTTTTCTTGTTTTGTTTTGTTTTGCTTTTGCTTTTAGTTTTTCTATTTGTGTTTGTGAATTTTTATTTTATTTTATTTTATTTTTCATTTTCCTTTCATGTTTCTGTTGTTTGTTTTATGTGTAAGTATAACTAGATAAGATAAGCATCTTTGAGATCGGGCAATGCAACAGATTATTAGCAACGAATTAAGATATGGTAGATTGTTGCATGATGAATAAGCATTTCATGAAGAAATGGCTATCTATGAAAAGACCATGGTAAGTAATTGCGTTCTTATTTTTAAGGTCATGTTTTTCATTAACAAGTTTTTGTAATTCATGTTCTTGAAAATTGCATGCATAAATCAATATCACCTATAACATGTTCAAATTCTATTACATATACCTTCCAAGTTTATGCGAAAGCTCAAGAAAAAGCACATATGGTTCTTTTTTCAAAATCATTTATTTTAAGGTTTCAACTTTGATAATGTTTGTCATAATGGGCTTTAAAAGATACTATAATGTTTTGTCTTTCATTTTATTTATTTATTTTTGAATACAAGATGTCATTTTGAAAAAGACATAGTTATTGATGGAGCTAGTGATCTTGCCTTTGTTATTATTTCTACTATTGTGACAATTGGTGTTCATCCTACGAATGACGTTATGTTGAGTTCTAGAATTGCAAGTGGTCTTTTTTCTATCAATGTTTCTACAACTTCTACTTCTACGGACCAATTAGAAAAAACCATGAACAATATCTCATTTACTATTGCTTCTACAAATCAAAAGAATGCCTTTATACAACTACCAAATACAAGTGGACCCATAATTGATCTTGAAGACACATTCTGGAACATGTTTGAAAATGAGTTGCCCAAGTATAAAGATAGGTTAGATGCCATCTTTTTTCTGGCCACCGCTTCATAGTGTCAACATTAACATGACATATGGCCATGTCTTCAATAACCTTCAGAATTGTCCTATAAACATCATGTATGTTGTTGATCCAAAATCAATTTTTGCCTTAGCATTACTAGGCATAGTTGATAGTTTTTGATTTTTTAGCTTTCCAACTTCATCATCATTTTGTAGGCTTTCCAAGATCTTCAATTTTTTTTATTGTTATTGCAAGTGGATGGACAATAGTCTAACTTATTTTATTGAGACAAATTGTTGTCTCAACAAAAATTTGCTTGTTGTAACACGTGTGCATAATAAAGATGTAAAAGGAAGAATGTGGAAATGATGACAATGTGAGGGAGGATCTAGATTTCATGAGGATGCCAATTTGAGATTAGGTATGTATTTGAGTTGAAATTGAGTATGTTTCTATAGGTCCATTTTTTATTTAATTTTTTGAATTGTTTAATTTCGTTGTGTTGAGTTCTTGAGTTCTATTATGTTTTGTTGATTTCTAGAGTTCTTGAGTTCTTATGTGTTTTGATCTATTTTGTTGTTTTGAGTTCTTAAGTTATTGAACTTTGCTAACTTTTGGAGTTCTTGAATACTTTATATTGTGTCTTAATGTGTTTTGTTATGTTGAGTTCTTGAATTGTTGAACTCTATTGATTTATGGAGTTCAATTCTACTAAGTTATGGGTTCTTAAGTTTTTTTATGTTATGTTGAGTTTTGGTATGTTGATTCTGGAGTTCTTGAGTTTTGTTGTGTTGTGATTAATGATGTCGTGCATTTGTTTTTTTTGTTGTTGGTTTCAAAGGATGAATGACTTTCGACACAAGTTTTCTTGGGGTTCATTTGTGCATTGTTTTTTTTGTTGGGGTTTTGGAATTGGGATGAGTGAAATATAGATACATGAACACTAAAAATGTCAATCCGCACTTTTGCCTAAAAATCTACTTTGTGTATGTGTATCCAAAAAATGATCTCTTTAGTTTCTACTATATTTGTAAAATTTACCAGTTTTGAAAAATAAATTTGAATTTTTGAATTTTTTTTCATGCATCTAATAACATTTGTTTCAACTCCATTTTTGAGAAAAATCATTTCTAGATTTTATAATTTTTGAATTAAAAAAAGTAATTTTTGTGAATTATATGGATTTTTTAGCATATGTTTCATTCCATTGAAAACAAAAAAAAGAGAAAAGAAAAAGAAAAAGATGAATAAAATAAAACAAATATATATATGAAAAGGGGAGGAACTTCCACTGGGTGGACGTTACTTTGACAGCATGGAGAATAATTTCCATGTGTCAAAAGCTTATTTGCTAGGCTGTTTTCGATTTTGGATTTCATAGGGCAAATGAAAAACCGAAAAATACAAGCAAAAAAATTTGCGATGTTTTACTTATAGGAGAAGGGTTTATTAAAAAAACCCTTATCCTATGTAAAATGCCACCATTACAATGACACCTAAGAAGGATAATGCTGTAATGACAAGGATAGTGCTGCAATGACAAGGATAGTGAGGAGAGACAAGCTAGTGGGTAATTTCCACTTAGTGGAAGTTACTCTAATAGGTTGGAGAATACCTTCCAAATTATGTAAATTATTGTTCTTGCGATATCATTGTGATGTCAACAAACAAGATTCCCTTAGCCCAATGAGGGACCAAAATATACAAAAGAAAAATTGCAATGATGTTTTATGTTTTAGGAAGTTATAAATGGGTGATGAAATAAATTAATGTTTGGTGGAATTTTATTTTTTTTAATGCCCATTGAAACTTCAAATTTCAAATTAATTTTAAAGAATTGACTTGGTTTTTTTTTAATTTTTTCAATTTATGATATTCTGATAGGGCATTAAACAAATTGAAAATTTTAAAAGATGGTTCTCAATGTACCAAATATTCGACAATTTAATATCAATTAGATATTCAAAGTAATTCTCACATCCCAAACATAAAGGCCAATAATTTTATTAAGGACAAATGGTCATAAAAGGGGATGAAATAGACACTACATCAAAATGTGTCCTAGTTCACTTTGCGTTTCACTAAAATTTGAATGAATTTGGACATTTTTACCATGGTGAAACTGGTCAACCCAATAATGAATTGAGATTGTTGTTACGGACAATGAATTAGTTCACTAATACCTAGTGAAACAAGATTACTTTCAATTGAAATACAAATTTACCAAATCATTCACTTGTTAGTTAATTAATTAGGTAGCATGGAAATCAATAAAATTTAAATTATTTTATATATGATTTATTGATAATTTCATGATTTTTTTAACCTATGATTTATTGACACACGTCACTACCTAAGTTCAGTTAAAAGCCTAATTTAGGTTCATAGGCAACGTAATCAACCTAGGCACCTTCTCTAAAGAACTAAATAGGAAAATAGTCGATCAACTAATCATTGTTGATCACGCACACACCATTTGTGAAATTTGATCCTTTGATTTTTAAAATGGAAGCAAACACCCCTACCATCAAGCCACCCCACTTGTTGTGATAATATGTTACATTGTATTTTATTTATCAAATACTTCATTTTAAACGTTACAAAACATAAACTTTGAAAATTCATATCTTATTGAGATTTTGTTCAAATGGAATTATTTGAATTTACATTTTTTTCAATAATGTACATAATTACATTTATTTACTTTTGAAAGTGTAAAATCATTTGAAAAAAATAAAATTCGAATATCATTATTCAATAACATTTCAATGACCATTTTTTAAAAAAAAATGTTTAATAAATGGATAAGATTTTTGTGAATATAATAATACTACGTATGATAGGCTATCACTTTTTTTTACTATTTTTGGTTATTTTAATTTATTTCACCTTAGGTTATTTTCGACTATTATAAATTATTTTTGGCTATTGTAAATTATTTCATTTTAAGCTACTTGCAGCTATTATAAGTTACTTTTGGTTATTTTAAATTATTTCATTTTAGGTTATTTTTTACTATGTGAAAATACCGTTAGTTATTTTTGGTTATTTAAACTTATTTCACCTTATGTTATTATTAGCAATTCTAGGTTATTGTAGGTTATTTCACCTTAAATTACTTTTGTCTATTATAAATTATTTCGCCCTAAATTATTTTTGACAATTTTAAACAAATTTAATATATGGCTATTGGTGGTTATCTATTGGTGGCTATTGGTTGTTCTTTTATTAGGGTTATTGGTGGCTATTTTATTGGTGTCTACTAGTGGCTATTTTATTAATGGCTATTGGTGGCTACTAATGGCTATTCTATTAATGGCTATTGGTGGCTACTAATGGTTATTCTATTAATGGCTATTGGTGGCTATTTTATTAGTGGCCACTAGTGGCTATTCTATTAATGGCTATTAATGGTTATTTTATTGGTGGCCACTAGTGGCTATTCTATTAATGGCTATTAATGGTTATTTTATTGGTGGCCACTAGTGGCTATTTTATTAATGGCTATTGGTGGCTATTTTATTGGTGGCCATTAGTGGTTATTTTATTAATGGCTATTGGTGACTATTTTATTGGTGGCCACTAGTGGCTATTTTATTAATGGCTATTGGTGGTTATTTTATTGTTGGCCATTAGTGGCTATTCTATTAATGGCTATTGGTGGTTATTCTATTGGTGACCATTGGTGGTTAAATTACCATAAGTTATTGGTGGTTATTTTATTGGTGGCTATTGGTGGCTATTCTATTGTACACCATTGGTGGTTACTTTATTAGTGACTATTGGTGGTTATTTTATTGGTGGTTATTGATGCCTATCCTATTAGTGGATATAGATGTATATCCTATTGGTGGTTATTGATGGATATCCTATTGGTGGCTATTAATGGCTATTGGTGGCTATTAGTGGTTATTTTATTAATGGTTATTGGTGGCTATTAGTGGTTATTTTATTAATGGTTATTGGTGGTTATTCTACATTATATTATGACTATTGGTGGCCATTGTATTATAAATTATTGTTGGTTATTCTATGTTATATTACAACTATTGGTGACTATTTTATTAGAATTTATTGTTGGATATTCTAGGTTATATTATCATAGGCTATTGGTAGTTATTCTAGTTTAGGTTATTTTAAATTATTTTTCATAGGTTATTATTGGTTATTCTAGGCTATTTTACCTTAGGTCATTATATTATATTTTAGATTATTTTAATTTATTATATTTAGGATTAAATAATTTATAATAACATAAAGTATAATGACCTTAAATAACCTAAATTATAATTTGAAATAACATATATTAATTAAAAATAAAATAACCTAAGGTATAACCTAAAGTTAGTTGAATAATTTAATTTAAAATAATTTAAAAGCTTATAATAATTAACTAAGATACCTTAAGGTAGAATAATGTATATTAGTTTAAGGTATAATAATTTATAATAACTTATAATAATGTAGGGTATAAGTTAGAATGATTAAAGTAACCTAAAATAATATGAAATATATCATAACATACAATATATAATGTATTGAAAATAACATAACAATAAACCTATTTACTACAGTAATTATAATAGTGAATTATGTCAACTAGTAATGAAATACAATGTTTACATAATGATATTATAATGAAATAACTTTAATTAGGGTGAAATCATTAAAATGCAATGAACTTATTTCACTTTTAAAGTCCCATAGTGATTTAAACTAGTGGACAGCACCCCACATTTGTAATAGTGTATTTAATCATTTAATATCAGTAAACAATGTAATTTCCTTTGACAATTACATTATTTGGTTGTTGAATGACCTTATTTTGAGTATAATTTATGAACAATTCTTTTAATATTGGTTTGATGGAAGTTGAAATTCACAATTTTGGAAAAAATTATTTGTGACAAATTTTTGGATCACCATAATGTTCTTTCACCTTATTTTAAGTTATTATAGGTTATTCTACATTTGGTTATTCTTAGTTATGTTACTTTAAACTATTTTAATCGCTTCTACCTTAAGCTATTATAGATTATTTTACCTTAAACTATTATAGGTTATTATACCTTTGGTTATTTTTTGTTATTTAACCTACATTGTTTTTTGCTATTATTGGTTATTTATCTTAAGTTAATTAAAATCTACCTACCTTAAGCTATTTTTAGTTATTTTACCTTATATTATTTTAAATTATTTTAGGCTATTTTATCCAAAATTATCTTAGGATGTTCTACCCTAGGCTGCTTTTGGCTATTCTACCCTTAGGCTAGGCTATTATCGACTATTCTTGGATATTGTACCTTATAATATCTTAAGGTATACTTAAAGGTTGTTGAGATTAGCCAAAATATCTAAGGGTGTACCTTAGGGTTGTTGATACTACTTTTAAGGGTTACCCAAGCCTAAGTTACCCAAGTTAACACAACATGCTACATGCATTAACTAACTATATTTGATTATCACGATTCATCATTTTTGTATGGGAAGAGGAGAATCTTTGCCATATGTAGCTTGGGCATTATGAATTTATTATCAAATTGTATTGGAAGGAGCATTTTTAAAAATGTTCTTGTAATGTATTTTTAATCTTGAATGTCAATGCGTATAATTTCAAATCCATGTTTATTGTTTGATCAATGGTGATGGAATGCGCTTCTACACTATGTATCACCATTTGTCCAAAATATGTGATGTGTGTACAAAATTTGTTAAACATGATGGTGAAGAATGGTGTCTTGACATCATAATACTTGGGAAAGTTAATAAAGAATGTAATTTTGATTTTACTTTAGTTTGCAAGATAGTACCATCACCAAACCCTTTTATTGTTACAAAATTCCAAAACCTATTCTAAATTAATAATTTTAGTCACAAAGTAATATTTTGTTAATTGCATGGTAGTTTAGATTCTTGATCATAAATGGTTGCAAGTTAGTATCATGAATGTTTTTAGAACCTAACTTGCATGTGGATGACAATGTTAGAAAAACTTGCACATGCTTTGGTTTGAATCATAGCTTTTGAAAGGTGCGACCCAAGTTTTTGAAAGAAGTTGGAATGCAACTTTTGTTCCAAACATTCCACACAATGTGCACGTTTCAAATCATATATGGTTTTCTTGAGTTTATTAACCAATTTATTCTATTAGCAATTTTGTATCCAATTGGCTATTTCATGTAAATGTTTTTAGCAAGTTCTTCTGTGACCGAACAGCAGGTCACCGCACAATGGAGCTATATTGTTTCTGATCCTGATTTTTTTAAACCATCATTGGTTTGGCTGCGCATTACTCTCATTTATTGCAGAAATGCATGGCGGCTGCTTCTGAAGGACTAAGGAGGATCATCACGCGTAAGGAAGACGGCACACAATTATGGTTTGAGGAGGCGCTGCAATTATGATTTGAGGCGGTGGAGAGCACATGGCGGCGGAGGAGCTAGCAACTCAGAGGCTAGGAGAAGAGTTGTGGAGTAGCAGATGGTGGTAGTGCGAAGGGAGAGCTGCAGAGGAGGTAGTAAGGTTTTGGAGAGACCATGTTGTTGGAGAGAAGGAAGGCAGATTGTGCTAGATGATCACAGAGATGTGTAGATTGAGGGGTAGATCGGTTGGTTTGGAAGAGATTGGACTAGTTACAGACTTTTTCCGTTGCGCTAGTAGCCAGCCAAGTACTTGCAATTGGCATCAGGAAGCATAGTTTGAGGGAGTAACGGAGTGAGACTAGAAACCAGAAATAGATTGAAGTTGTTGTGCACGAGCTGTTAGGATTTGTGAGGAATGCTGAGAGGATGTACCTCAACTGTCTGAGCATTTTGACGTTTTTGTACATATTCGTACCTTCAATGTTTGCAGTACATGAACTTCGGGTCAAGAAGAGTGTTGTCAAAGTCTTGCTGTTGCATTCTGTTGAGGAAACAAGTCTGTGATCTTGTTGAACATGTGTATGCCAAGAGTCACTGGTTGAAAGGCTCTAGTCCTGTGAGCTGTCCGATTGGTGGTAGATCGGCAAAGATCAAGGCAATTCGAGTCTGTACATGTTGTGAATAAAATTAAAGTTCTAAGTTCCATGATCAGGGCGGTGAATGTCTCAAGAATGCAAATTGTGTATATTTGAAGATCTAGGTGTGCATACAGATTGAGTCTTGAACAGAGTCTGAGAGAGAAAGAAGATTAGGGGCCGCAATCTAGTTTCGAGACCTCAGAATTTGAACTCTGTGAAGATCTGTGTTTTGCCAAGGTGTTCGATTAGAGTGTGCACCCTCCTTTTTGGTATCAAAGTTGGTTCAGTAGTTTTGGTAGAACTTGTAGAGGACTAGGTAGAATGTATCATGTCTTCATTTGGTGCAAATGAGGTAGTAAAAGAACAATTAACGCAAGACGTTCATGAACAACGAATCATTAATAGGTTTGATTATTGCACTATTCGGGGTAGACCACAGAAAGGAACTGTGATCCTGCGCTTCTTGGGTTTTGGGGTGATAACACTTGTAGGTGTAGATCCAGAGGAAGCTCGAATCGGAGACGTAGCAGTAGAGATAGCTCATAGTGGCTTTCATACGCGCGTTGAGGTTTGGTTGAAGGTGAGAAATGGAATAGAGGGATGGATGTCAGTCTCACAGTTACAGACGCAGTACTACTACGCCTCATATCTTGCGTAGAGTAACTCCCATATTCGCCGAGAGGCAGCGTAGTGTGCCGAGGTTGGGAGACATCTGGATTCCCAAGTCTCCTGTATCACCTAACCATTTTCCCCAATTCTACATTCCTGGGGTAGAATATCTGTTCCAGACCGGAGATCGTGTTATCAAAGTGGAACATGCTGGATCAAGGTCCCGCCTCATAAGCTGGAAAGTGTGGTGCGATCTAGAAGCAAAGTGGCAATTCCAATAGGAATCCACAGATGAGCAATGTTTTTCTACTTTTCCATCCAATTTTGAACCTTTGAGACCAGTGGCTGAGGGAGCTCAATCTGAGTTTGATGTGTAGCTCGGATGACACCCGTTTTTTTCAAAAGTCAGAACTAAGCTGCAAAGACTGAGAAGCTTGTTGATTCTGTTAACACCTGCTTGCTGTTGAAGGACCACGTGATTATAGGCGGTGTTACAATTTTTGTTTATTGATTATCGCGTGTTTGCAAAATGACTAGTCCCCAGGGAATGGATGAGCTGTTCTGGGGACGAAACCATGAAGACGTTAACGATTGGGCAGACAAGCTCACCATGGCCGCTAAAGTGCGCGATCTGAATGCAAACAAACTCTTCAAGATTGTGAAGCTGAACCTGCAGGGTAGAGCCAAAGAGTGGTTCAAGAGACTACAGCCGGCATTGGCCGATTGGCCGGAATTGAGGATGCTGATAGTGCAGAAGTACGGGAATGTGGACGCTGATGACATCCGAATGAGGTTCGATGCCATCAAGCAGGAACCCAAGGAGAGGGTTCAAAAATATTTTGAGCGGCTAGATAAACTGTTCCAGAAG
>Ga0116229_10014087_pt1 | contig 11169 bp, 10 predicted proteins | sample S1TSphgellanicum_3_FD_87313 | JGI IMG/M metagenome (GOLD analysis project Ga0116229, IMG submission 87313) | Host-associated microbial communities from peat moss isolated from Minnesota, USA - S1T2_Fc - Sphagnum magellanicum MG | ecosystem: Host-associated > Plants > Peat moss > Unclassified... | reverse complement strand
GTTCTGCACCGCAGACGCAAGCTGTTACGTTGCCAGAAACCGGATCAATAACGATTGCCGTCAAACATAGGAAGAACGTACTTGAGTCTTCGCGAACTAAGAGTGATTGGCAAGCAAAATGGTTCAAACGGCTTACCGCATCGGCTACATCGCCACCTTCGAGTAGATAGGCGCGAAACGTGAACTTCATCTCGGCAGTTCGCGACGCTGCTTTCAGACCCTTTCCTGAAACATCGCCTACAATCAAGCAAGCTTTTCCATCTTTTAGTCTGACAATGTCGAAATAGTCACCGCCGACCTTCGCCTCGGCCCATGCTGGCTGATAGAGCGTTTCAATTTCAAGCTTTGGGAACAACTTTGGGTCCGGTTTGCTTAGGAGCGACCGCTGCAGGTTTTCGGCTATACGATGTTCACGCTCATAGAGACGTGCCACTTCTTCCTCTGCTCGCTGCCTTTCGGTCACATCCCGAAAGACAAGCACTACTCCAACTACTTCTCCCACATCATTTCTAATTGGGGAGCAGCTATCTTCAATGAATAGCTCTTTCCCATCTTGCCGAATCAAGATTGCGTGATCGGAGAGTGTCACTGTACTCCCCTCTTCCGCAACTCGTTTGATTGGGCTTTCGAGCCTTGTACGGGTAATGCGGTCCACTGTTTTAAAGACCGCGTTCGCATCCATGGCGTAAGCATCTGCAAAATTCCAGCCTGTCAGATTCTCAGCCACTTTGTTCATCTGCTGGACTCTGCCCTGAGCATCGGTCACGAGGACGGCATCACCTATTGACATAAGCGTTGTCGATAAAAGCGTCACATTCCTTTGACTAACTGTGAGAGCTTCCTCATACTGCCCAGCAAATTCTTGCGTATGCTTAATCCAAGCCAGACTCAAACCAAGTGCGAAGAGGACGGCGAGCAGCGCGGAGAATATAAGAGTAGCGCCAGCGGCTGAATGCGTCGAATTCGCGCGCTGATCGCGCAAACTATTTTCATTGGTGATGAAATCCTCAAAGTCAACCCTGAGGATGTCCATTAGCTGTTTTTCTCTGCCTTGATCGAAATACGCCCGGTAATTGCCTGGATACGCTGAAGACAAGTTCAACTCATAGGTCGCCTCGGACTGCCAGCGCTCATAGGCATCGTGCATTTCGTCGACTCGCTTTGATTGGTCTGGAGTCTCCGAGACCATCTGGCTCAGCCTAGCAAACTCGGGCTCGATAGCCGCGCTCGCTAGCTTATAGCGATCGAGGTAATCCGTGTTGCCGTCAACAAAGTAACCACGCAAACCGGTCTCTTCATCGATGGCTAACAGAAGAGTGTAGTTCGCGGTGGCGATCACCTTATCTGAATGGTCAACCCACACAGAAGCGTCAAGCACCACAAATAGCCGCCAGGCAATAATCGCGGCAAAAAGCGTGAGAATTACTAACGGATAAACGATGGACCGGGTTACGAAAATTCTGAACTGTCGAGCACGCTCGGAGATTGCAGGCATTTAAAACGATTATTTCCACTCATCTAGGCGGCTCCGTTGACGCTCTGCATAAGAAGGGCCCCAATAGCTATTGGACGCTTATTCTTTGGCTTAAGTTCCGAAACCTCTCGGCCATTTTCTTAATTACCCATATGACAGGTCTTATCCAAATCCTACGTCAAAAAAATACTATCTCGAAAACCAACTCGTACACACAATAATGGACTCATCAGGACTGCCAGTAGGATTACTGGCCTTTGAATGGGATGAATCAACCATGCTAGATACGCCAATCATGTCGGTGCTAGAGACCTCACTCGACTATTCATCGACTCAGCAAGGAGCGATATCTTCGAATCTTGCAAACCTTAACACGCCAGGATATCAACGGAAAGATGCGTCTTTCGCAACAGTTCTTGCAGAAGCAGGGGACGCAGACCATGGCCAGCCGCTTGGACTTGCGGCAGACACAGTCGGCCAAATGACCAATGTCGGCGAACCAAGCAGCGGCTCGGTTCCGCTCGAAACGGACTCATCGAGCCCTATGCGCGTAGACGGCAACAACGTTGACGTCGATATTGAAATGTCGAAACTAGCAGAAAATCAGATCTACTTTCAGGCTGTCTCTCAGTTCTTGGGAGGTCAGATATCCAGCCTTAAATACGTTATCGGGGGAGGCTAAATTAAATGGGATTTATGGATTCATTAAACCTCAGCGCGTCCGGCATGACCGCCGAGCGCCTGCGAATGGACGTTATTTCCAACAACCTTGCGAACGTCAACACAACTCAAACACCAGAAGGTGGCCCCTTCCGCCGCAAGGAAGTCGAGCTCGCAGAGGGCTCACCTTCGTTTAACGATACTTTAGAAGAACTCGCGAATGGAGGCGGACTAGCCGCTGCCGCCGGCATGAATGGCTCGACCCTTGGCGGAGTCAGAGTGACCGGCATCGTCTCCGATAATTCGCCGTTCTTGGAAGAGTACGACCCAAGCAGCCCGGACGCCGACAAGCGAGGATATGTCAAAAAGCCGAACATTAATGTCGTTACCGAGATGGTCGACATGATGAGTGCATCGCGCGCCTACGAGGCGGATGTCACCGCCGTTGATGCCGCGAAGGGAATGGCTGAAAAGGCGCTCGACATCGGCAAATAGGCAGCCCTTCTTTAGGGTTTTCGGAAAAAACCTTGTGAGTGGCAAATTGCTATATGGAATAACAGTTGTACAGGCAGGAAAAAACCAGTATAAATATTGGGGCTTTCCAAACTGAATTTATTCCAACTACGAGCTTAGGAGAGCAATATGATTACTTCAGTGACAAGCGTTCCGATAACATCGCTACTGACACCGCCAAGTGATTCGACGAGCCAAGCAACCACAGGCAACGGCAGCCTTGGCTCGTCCTTCTCCAATATGCTTGGACAAGCCTTCCAGCAAGTTAACCAACTGCAAAACTCCGCATCCTCCTCAGCGGAAAACTTCGCACTTGGTCGTTCCAATGATGTACATTCGACAGTGATCGCCGCACAAAAGGCGACGATTGCCCTGGAGCTGGCAACACAGATCCGTAACAAGGTTCTGGACGCTTACCAGGAAGTCATGAAGACATCTATGTAGTTCTTTCCGCTCCGTCTCTTTGGTGTTCGTTGTACCGGCGTTGCTCGATTGAAACGGCAACCTGTCCGACACCTCTTGTCACAACTAAACGAAAGTTATTAAATGCCTTCCAGTCCATGGTCTAATTTGGCCGCGCAAGCGAAAAGTTGGTGGGATGCTTCTTCTCCCGCAACCCGCATGGGAGCCCTCGCCTTCGCAGCAGCCGTGATTGTCGCCTTAGTAATGGCGAGCATGATGGCTACTGCACCGAACTACGAAGACCTATTTACTAACCTTTCTCAGGACGACGCTGCAAACATTGCTTCCAAGCTGGACGACGAACATGTCAAATACCAATTAGCGGATAACGACACGTCGGTTCTGGTTCCGGCTGCAGATAAAGACCGGCTCCGTATGGAAATGGTGCGCGACGGTCTTCCTGCCAAATCGGGCAGCGTCTTGGGAACCGAATGGCTCGACAAAATCGGCATGAGTACCACGTCAGATGTCCAGGAACAGTACATAAACCTTGCCAATGAGGGCGAACTTTCCCGAACCATCTCGACAATCAGCAGTATCGAGAGCGCATCTGTTCACATATCACCTGGGGACGACACACCGTTCGCCGTACAGACCACTCCGACAACAGCCAGCGCGGTCATCGGTCTCAAACCCGGCGCGGTTCTCACCTCGGATCAGATTGAAGGGATTGCCGCTCTTATTTCAAAGAGCGTTCCTGGCCTAGATATCAAAAACGTCGCGGTCATCGATACCGACGGCAACCAGTTGTGGGACGGTGGCGATGATCCTAACGGCCCTGGCGGAATGGCGTCCGGCAAACTGCAAGCCGAGCAGAATTACAAAGAGCAGATGCAAAAGGAAATGCAGTCTTATCTCGATGAAGTTCTTGGGCCGAGAAAGTCGTTGGTCAGCGTTGCTGTTGAATTAAACTATGATCAAGTAAAGAGCGACCAGGTCACGTACGGAAAAGGTGCGGTTCTCAGCGAGCAGGACACCGATGAAAAGTATACCGGCGGCGGTGGCGCATCGCAAGGCGCAGTCAGCGGATCGTCGGCGAACACTCCTGGCGGTGTCGCAACATCCTATCCTTCCGGCGGCTCGACCGGTAAATCGGGAACGTATGCCAACGATGGCAGTACGACAAACTATAGCAACGACAAAACTGAAACCGAAACACAGCAGGCTCAGGGTTCGATCCAGCGACTCGCGGTAGCAGTCCTGATCGATAACAGTGTGCCCCTTGCCACCGTTTCGTCTATTCAGAACTACCTTGCTACCCTGGCCGGAGTCGTCCCAGGCGACACAAGTCGCGCCGTTACCGTGCAGCAGGCCGCCTTCTCAAATGCGGTAGAGCAGTCTCAGGTCGCTGAGGCAGCCACAGAGACCGGTGCCCAGAAACAAGAACTTCTTATGAAGATGGCGGCGGTTATCGCCTTCGTCGGGGTCCTCCTCTTCATCTTCATGCGGTCTTCAGGAGTAAGAAGGACTGAGCACCATGCAGCACAGAACGAGCTTCCGGCTTTCGAGCATCAGGACTTCCTCCTGTCAAGCGACCGTCACGAAAATGCTCTACAGGAAGCACCCGTTCGACTAGAGGACGTGCTCGACGAAATGCCGGAGCCAGAACGACGGCCACGCAGACGAACGCCTATACCTGAAATTCAAGAGCATCAGGACGTTAAGCTTGAAAGCATTCGGGAAATGATCTACAGCCAGCCAAGTTCGGTTGCACTTTTGCTCAGGGGATGGATGTCTGAGGATCAAGGAGCCTAAACGATGGCAGTACGTACCGCAACACTCACCAATAAGCAAAAGGCCGCGATGCTCCTTGTCGCCCTGGGACCCGAGAGTTCAGGAAAAATCCTCGAGAACCTGACTCAGGACGAAGTTGAGACTCTGACACTGGAAATTGCCAAAATGGGCAAGGTGACTTCCGAAACTCGAGAAGTCATCGTTGAAGAGTTCTACAGCCTGTGTGTTGCACAGGAATTCATTGCAGAAGGCGGCGTCGAGGCGGCCCGTGATGCCCTCTCGGCGGCATTTGGCACCGATCGAGCCGATGCGATTGTCGGCAGAGTGCTGCAAGCGCTGCAGGTCATGCCGTTTGACTTTGTCAAAAGAGCCGATGCCAGTCAGATTATCGCCTTTATTCAGAACGAACATCCGCAGACAATTGCGTTGATCCTAGCCTATCTCTCTTCTTCACAAGCCGCCAATATCATTCAGGGCCTTCCCACAGAACTCCGAGCAGAAGTTGCTCAGAGAATCGCCACTCTCGACAAAACGCCGCCGGAAGTCATACGCGAAGTGGAGCGCGTGCTGGAGCGAAAGCTCTCATCTGTAGTCGCCCAAGACTTCTCCCATGCTGGAGGCGTCAAATCTCTCGTGGATGTCCTCAACTTCGTGGATCGCAGCACCGAAAAGAACATTCTCGAATCTCTCGCAGAATCGGCCCCGGAAATCGCCGAAGCAATCAAGAAACTCATGTTTGTCTTCGAAGACATTACGCTGCTAGACGACCGGGCAATTCAGCAGGTCTTGAAAGAAGTCGATGCAAAGGAGCTTGGCATCGCACTCAAGGGGGTTGGCGAAAACGTTCAGCTCCGTATCTACAAAAATATGTCCGAAAGGGCGGCGGCAATGCTCAAGGAAGACATGGAGTATATGGGCCCAGTCCGCCTGCGGAACGTCGAAGAATCGCAGCAAAGGATTGTCAATATTATTCGCAAGCTAGAAGAAGCTGGCGAGATCGTCGTCGCACGTGGCGGCGGGGAAGAAATGATTGTCTAATTTGCATCAATCCACATTTTGGGACAAACTCCCAGACCTCAAGCGGCCAAAGCCAGCATCGGTCCCTCGATTCGAATACGATCCAGAACTCGCCGAGAATGAGGCCATCGCCATCCTAGAACGCGCGAGAGCCGAATCGGCGGCGATCATTGCAGACGCAAACGAGGCGGCCGCGTCTCGGCTCGCTTTGGTAGAGATAGAAGCCGAGGAAATTCGTGAACAAGCGAGAAAAACTGGAGAAAGAGAAGGCTTCGAGCGCGCTAAGGCGGAAGTTCAAAACGAACTTTCCGTTGCTTGGAACCAAACTGTCGACTCCCTTCGCGCCGATGTGCAGATGTTGATCGACTCGATTGCCGAACAACGTCAAGCTCTATGGGAGCAAACCGAGCTGGAAGTTGTTGGATTTGCGATTGAAATGGCCAAAAAAGTGGTCAAAGTCGAGATTCAGCAGAATCCAAAGATAATCGGCGAAATGATCCGACATGCATTGAGGCGGGTTGCCGATAAGGACAATATCCGGATTCGAGTCTGTCCGGAAGAGCTTCAAGAGATCCGCAGTGACCGCAAAGATCTACTGCTGGTACTCGACGGGGCGCGACAACTTGAGATTGTAGACGATCGGCGAATAAGTCGCGGCGGGTGTGTCATCGAGACGACGGCTGGTACTGTTGACGCGCGGATTGAAACTCAGTTTGAGCAGATTGCCGACAAAGTAGGTGCCTTACCATTTGGAGGCGAGGAATCCGAATGAGCACCGGAACTTCCTATCCTCCGCCGCCGCCACTCAATCTTGGCCGTTTTCGCGATATGGTTCGCCGAACTGATCCGATTCGCTGCAACGGCATCGTCACACAGGTGATCGGCCTCGTTGTCGAGAGCTCAGGACCAACGGCACAGATCGGCGAAATCTGTAATATTCACTACAGTCGCAGCAAGCCGCCGATGCGTGCGGAAGTCGTTGGCTTTAAGTCGCACCGTGTTCTCCTCATGCCGCTTGGAGAGATGGTCGGCATTCGTGCCGGGGCCGAAGTTGTCGCGACTGGCCATACTCACCAAATTCTTGTGAGCCACGATCTTCTTGGAAGAGTATTGGACGGTCTTGGCGACCCAATGGACAACCGACCGATCCCGCGTTCAACGCAGCCAAAGCTATACGATGTTAACGCATCACCACCCAACGCCCTCACACGCCGGCGTATTACTGAAGTGCTGTCCGTCGGCGTAAGAGCCTTGGACGGAATCCTCACCATCGGCAAGGGCCAACGCGTTGGCATCTTTGCCGGATCGGGTGTCGGCAAGAGCACCCTACTCGGTATGATTGCCCGCAACACTTCCGCAAGTGTCAATGTCATCTGCCTAACCGGTGAACGAGGCCGCGAGGTTCGCGAATTTATTGAAGAAGACCTCGGCCCCGAGGGGCTCAAACGGAGCGTCGTAATCGTCGCCACCTCCGATCAGCCGCCGCTCGTCAGGCTCAAGGCGGCTTTTATCGCCACAACCATCGCCGAGTATTTCCGTGATTGCGGCAAGGATGTCCTGCTGATGATGGACTCTGTCACGCGCCTCGCATTGGCCCAGCGCGAAGTTGGGCTTGCCGTCGGCGAGCCGCCCGCTACGCGCGGTTACACTCCCTCTGTGTTCGCCCTACTGCCGCGTCTGCTGGAAAGATCAGGAACCAGCGATGTCGGAACCATCACCGGACTATATACAGTGCTGGTGGATGGCGACGATATGAACGAGCCGATTGCCGATACGGTTCGTGGTATTTTGGATGGCCATATTGTGCTAAGTCGTTCTCTCGCTGCACAAAACCACTACCCGGCAATCGACATCTCCTCATCCGTTTCGCGAGTCATGCCGAAGGTGACCAGCAGTGAACAGAGAGAACTGGCTGGGCAGCTCAGAACGGTTGTCAGCACCTACAAAGAGGCCGAAGACCTCATCAATATCGGAGCCTATGTTGACGGCTCTAATCCTCGCATCGATAAGGCGAGGCGCTTCATCGAACCCGTCACGACTTTTCTCAAGCAAACTATCACAGAAAAGTGTGACTTCCATGAAACTTTGAACATGTTAGGGAGGATTTTTGACCATGAAACGGTTCCAGTTTCGTCTTCAGAAGGTTCTTGAACACCGACAAAGAAAAGAAACGGTCGCTCATCTCAATTACGGAGAAGCACAAAATCAGCTTAATCAGGCAACGAAAATGCTGGAAGAGCTGGAAGAAGTTCGTGATGCAATTATCAAAGAATTAAGTGACATCCGCCTCTCGGGGTCATTTGACCCGAACGAGACTCATCTCTATCATGAATATCTTAAAACCATTAAGCAGTGTATTATCGATCAAAACGAATATGTTTCCGACCTGTCTTCTACTGCAGAGGCCCTTCGTTTGCATCTTGTCGGGGTTGCCCAAGAGCGCCAGGTGCTCGACCATATGAAGTCTAAGGCTCAACTCGACCATCGTAATTCCGCGAATAAACAAGAGCAGAGCGTCAGCGATGATATGTCGGCAAGTCGTCGTCAGTTTCAGCAGCTTCAGGCCGCTCAGGAGTAGTAAGTAAAGATGGATATAGCAGCAATTCAGGAGCGTATCAGTTCCATACAAGACCGAATAAATCAGATTAGTGACTTTGGTTCTCCGCAGCCCGACACGCAGAGCCAGTTTCCCGATTCACTTGCCGCCGCTCAGCTTTCGGCGACCGGGGACACAAGCGGTGTCACAGCGCCAGATGGTGAAGCGATCAGGCCTCTGAGTGCGGACGATATCAATATCGCGCGCCCGGTGACAATGTCACCTGCTGAGCTCGACCCAATCGTCAACTCGGCCGCTGCAAAGTATGGTGTTGATCCGTCTGTAGTCAAAGCGGTGATACAAACCGAGTCGAGCGGCGATCCGACCGCTGTCTCCAAAGCAGGCGCGGCCGGCTTGATGCAGCTTATGCCAAGCAATGTAGCCGACAGCGGGATTACCGATCCGTTCGACCCCGTACAGAATGTCGATGCCGGCGTTTCGCAGCTCTCAGGCTATCTGAAAAAGTACAACGGCAATCTCGACCAAGCGCTCGCGGCGTACAACGCCGGACCTGGCGCTGTCGAAGAGTTTCATGGCGTACCACCCTATCACGAAACGCAGGAATATATTAAGAAGATTAACGGCCTTCTTGGCCGGTAGTTAAAGAGAACGCATTCTATGAAATTCGTTATTGGATTTGTTGTGCTGGTTGTGTTGATAGGGTCTGCCTATGGGCTGGCGAAGCTGCACGTCATTCCACTCGACGGCATTGCAAAATCTTCGCCAATTGCTGCAAAGCTTCTCAACGAGATGAAGCTTTTGCCGCCTACCCCAAAGGCTCCAATCGTCGCTGCAGCCCCGGCTGTTACTGTCGATCCCTACGCCGCCGAAAAACAGCAGCTCGCCGCACAGCAGGCTCAGATTAATCAGGAGAAGCAGCAGCTTGCCATGAAGCCAGTCGTTGCCGCAGTTCCACCACCTCCGCCGATCGTACCGACTGCGCCTCAGCTAATTGAGATATACGAAGCGATGAACAGTGACGATCTCGCGACTCTCTTTGCCAAGCAGCCGGACTCAGCCGTCGTTTCCGCGCTAATCGGTATGGACACCAAAAAAGCAGCGAAGGCTCTCGCCGCCATGCCGCCGGATCGGGGCGCAAAGATTACGGCGATGATGAACCGGTCCATGGCTATGGCCGCCAATACGCCCCAACCGACAACACCTTAGTGTCGAAGTATTAAAGCAAAGCAAAGATAGACGGAAAGATAAGCGTACGAGTTTTGGAGGAAGTGCGAAAACATACTCGGTACCAGCGACTTTCGGAGGAAGGCCATCCAGGCGAAGACCGCTCCAAGCGATGCTAGGCCAAGAGCTTGTACAATTCCTACGGGATGGATTGCCCCAAAGAGCAGACCCGTAATGAGGCAGGCAGTTACCGGCTTAAATCTAAGAAGCAGGCCGTTTAGAAGAACTCCTCGGAAGAATGTCTCCTCGAAAAACGGCGCTGCGATGGCCGCGAGGCCATAGAGGGCAAATCGCGACAGCGTGTCCGGTGCAAACGCCAGCATCGGTAGCGCCGGATTTTCCGGATCGGGCAGCTTATGAAGGAGCGACGTTGAGACGAAGTTTACTGCGAACATTAAGACGATTGATGTCCCCCAACCCAGTGCGCCAAAGCCAATATTCCGGAATACGGACGTTGTATTGAGACCCAGCTCCTGAGAAAGTGATGCCCCGCGCTTCTTAGCACAGGCATTCAGTATCCAAAACGCCAGTCCGCTCGCGCCAATATAGGCAGCCAAAGCCAGGCCGATATTGAAATAGTCCAGCTCTCTATCAGAAAGCTTTGCTACCTGCGGATGCGGGATGAGCTTTAACAAGAGACTAAGAACAATCCCAAGTCCGTTGAGCGACAGAAGGTAAAGCGCAAAGCACTCCAATAGATCTCCAGCGCGAAGCTTACGGTCTGCGTTTGCTATCAGCTCAGGTTTTGGGATGATAAACCGATCAAACGCATCTGGCAGCAATTCGGCTTCTGTTGCCGTGCCGTTCTGCCTCGCCTGATAACGAGGAATCGCACCAATTGCCCAGATCCATATTCCAAGACCAGCAAACAACAATCCAAAAATCACAAAACTTAACAGGGCGAGGACGCTTACCGAAATGAGCGCGCGGTAGCGCAAGTAGTTTTCTAGCCGAGCCGCCGGTACTGGCTCTCCAGCAGCCGCATACAGGTACTGACTGGCAATCAGGTTGTAATAGAGGAGCGTTGGATGCTGGCGAAGTACTTCCAGTTTGCTCTGAAGCTCCGACTTCGGCAGTTGGTCTGTAGTAAAGATCGATCTCCAAAATGCCTCTTGCTCTCTGGCCTGCGGAGCAATTTCGGGATACTCTTTTGCCGTTAATTCAAATGAGACCAGCGGTGAGGAAATTCCGGCGTGGGAGCGCGTTGGTGGAATAGCTTCAAGCGGAGGAATCTTCAAAATTGAGCGAAGAAGCATCACCCTGCGGGCAAAGTAAATCGAATCAGGAGTGCTGCGTTCAGCATCTATTGCATCATGTAATGCTTTTTCGATACCGGAATGAAACATTGAAAGCGGCATTCCGCCAAACGAACTCTTAGGTGTTGAGCTGGCGACAATTGGGCCGAGAGAGCTCAGTGCGGATCGCTCGATATAATCGTACGCATAAGCTTCCTTCACTTCGCCGTCGATCTGAATCAGCTTCGTAAAGTCAGTAGTGGTGATCGCTGCTGTCGCCACCGACTTATGCT
>Ga0116229_10014086_pt1 | contig 11171 bp, 9 predicted proteins | sample S1TSphgellanicum_3_FD_87313 | JGI IMG/M metagenome (GOLD analysis project Ga0116229, IMG submission 87313) | Host-associated microbial communities from peat moss isolated from Minnesota, USA - S1T2_Fc - Sphagnum magellanicum MG | ecosystem: Host-associated > Plants > Peat moss > Unclassified... | reverse complement strand
GTTGGCGGCAGATCGGCCACCGGGGGCAGTTCCGGCGCTGTGGGCGTGTGCGTCCACCCGATCACGGCCAGCACCAAGCAGGCGGCCGCAGCCACCCAGCCATACATACCCGACCGGGATGCGCGCGGCGCGGCGCCCGCTGCGGGCTGGGTACCCACATCCGCGCGCGCGGCGCGCGCGTCGTCCAGGCGGGCCACGGACGCGCCGCGCGCTGTACCACCCGCCAGAGCGGCAAAGTGCTCGTCGGCCTGTCGTGCGATGCGCTGCGCCAGCTGCGGCGGCAGCACGTGGCCGTTGGTCCCCGCCGCCAGCGTCACGGCCGCGGCCGCGCGTTCGAAATCCCGCAGGTACGCGCTCGCCGTCTCGGTGTCGAGGACATCGAGTTCGCGCTGCTCAGCGCTCGACAGGCCCTGGGTGACTTGCTTGATGAGCAAATCGACCATGGCCTCATCGGGCTGACCTTGCGGGGGCGTCTGCGGCATCAAATCCTCGCGGACACGCCTTCGGCGGCAATTTTCATGTTCTCACGCACCTTGATCAAACCTCTCCTCATGAACGACTTGACGGTTCCCAACGGCATATTCAATCGTGTTGCGATCTCGGACTGGCTCAAGCCATGCAACAAACCCAATTCCAATACCTGGCGCTGCTCCGGGCGCAGCTCCGCGAGCGCCCGGGTCGCCTGCTCGGCCTCCATCGAGGTCTCGGACGATGTGTCCTGATCGCCCGTGGCCACCAAATCCAGCGCTTCCATGGTATCCATCGGCGGTTCGGCGCTGGTCTTGCGCAGTCGGTCGATCAAGCGTCGCCGGGCGATCATGGCGACGAAAACCTTGTCCGAGCCTTGCGACGCGTCGAAACGGGCAGCACTGCGCCAGATGTCCAGAAAAATTTCCTGGGTCGCGTCCTCCGCGTCCGAGGGAGTACGCGAAAGACGTCGGGCAATGCTCCATATCAATGCACCATACTGCTCGATGCACTCGCGCACAGCGGCGGAATCGCCGCTTGCAATGCGTTGGAGCACGGACGAACTCATTTACTACCTTGTAAAGGAATTCGCCGCAAATGCACGGGCGGATGCACGTGTTGAGCAATGCTTTTGTTTTGGAATGTGCAGCAAGCCAGCATTTGGCCGGATTCTACCGGATATTGGTAAACCGGCGCCCTGCTTTCGCGTACTCGGGACCGGCTGTAGGAGCCCGACTACTTGCCTTGATTGGCGACCTTCAGCACGGGCAGCCGCTGCGTGTCGCCGAGCGGCACGCGAATCTGGCTCTCGCGGCGCAGCTTGGGGACACCCGCGCGCGGATTCAAGATCACGTAGCGCCACTCGTTGAGCTGATGCTTCAGCAGCGGCAACAAGGATCGCACCGACGCCGATTCCACGTCTTCGTAGCGTGGAAACAACGTCGAGCAATACAAATGGAAATACTCGGTGTACAACGCCTCGTACTGCTGCATCGGATCGAGGAACGTGGGGTCTGAGACCAGATCGGAACCCAGATGACTCGTGCACAGGAAGCTGCCGGCCTTGCGCAGGTACGAACCATGCTCTTGCACCACGGCGTACTCGTACAGACGCGTCGGGTGGAAGTAGGTGAGGATTTTCACGCGCTCATCGCCGCGGACCTTGTTGACGCGCAGATACTCGAACAGCGCCTTGCCGTGAATCAGCCGCAAGGCGGCGTGCCGCAGCGCGAGGGCTTGAGTCTGTATTTTCCCTTGTTCGGCGACCTGCCGCATCAAACCGGAATGTTCGAGTTCCCAGGAGTGGAATGATCGCGTGGTCTCGAGCAGGCGATGCGCGATGTGGTGATCCTTGTCATCCTCGCTGCGCAACGCGCTTTCGATGCGATCGGTGGACTCACGCATGAGTCTCGAATGACTGATGGCGCTGCGTTGCACTTTTGCGATTCTCCCTAAACGCTGGCCTACAAAGGAATATGTCGAATGGAACAGAGCTTATGCGACTTCGGTCGCAAAGTATGCTCGTCGCAATGCGACGACAGTCAGATTATATGCAATTAGTTTTTTTTGCATCTGAATTGTGGGGTTTATCTCACATCATGCGACGGATGGCTGCGCTACGTGCAGGCGGTTGCGGCCGGCGCGCTTTGCGCTGTACACGGCGGCGTCGGCATGCGCGATCAGATGCTCGCCCCACACCCCCAGCGTGTCGCTGGCGGCGAGGCCGATACTGCAGGTGAGATGGATGGGAGCGCCGTATCCCGTCACTTGAACCTCCGATACGCGCTCGAGAATACGCTGCGCGATCGGCGCCGACGCGGCAGCATCGGCGCTGCTCAAGATCACGACGAATTCTTCGCCGCCGTAGCGCCCGATGACATCCGATTGACGCAGTTCGGCATGGATGGGTGGAATGACGGCACGCAGACACGCATCGCCCGCCTGATGGCCGTACGAGTCGTTGATTTGCTTGAAATGATCGAGGTCGATGAACAGCAGCGCGATCGGCAGACCGCGCGCCTGGGCGCGCACGCACGCCGCGTGCAGCCGCTCGATGAAGGAATTGCGGTTCAATACGCCGGTCAGCGGATCGATTTGCGCGCGCCGTTCGGCCTCGGACAACGCCACGCGCTGTGCGCGCAAGGTGTCCGCCACCCCGAGGGCGATGAGGATCGACGCGGCCACCATAGACAACGGCAACCCCTTGAAATACAGAAGGTCGGAGGCCTTGGAGGTGAGCAGGAACGCCGCCGCCGCCGCGATCGTGAAGCCTTCGAGCAAGGCCCAGGCGATCAAGAACCATCCAGCCGCCCGATTACCCCGCCGCCACGCCACGAAGCACACGACTGCGGTGAAAATCGCCACCCCCACGAACGTGATGTTGCCGGCGGCGTTGACCAGCGGCCCGAATCCGAACAGCTTGGCGACGTTGGCAACCGCCAGCAGCACGAACGCCGTGCTCAACCAACCAAAAGTCGTATAAATCCGCGGCGATGTGCGCTTCAGATCCGCGATTTCGCGCGTGAACAGACATGCCACGGCGCCGCTCAAGGCCACCGGGACGTTCCACGCAAAGGAAGCGAGCGGTACGGCCAGCGACAACAACGGCCAATCGAACGCCTGCCCCGACAAATAAGCGATGTATAGGGCCTGCAGCGAAAACATGGTGGCATAGAGAATGAACAGCCGATCCTTGAGCACGAACCAGATCAGCAACGCCGCCGCGGCCACCGCCATCAAGGCCCCGAATGCGAAGCCGATCATGCGGGTACGCTCTTCGCCCCGCGCGAGTACCGCGTCGAGACTCGAGGCCGTGAAGCTCAAGGATTGCGCTTGATCGCCGCTCGCCACGATGTGGACGTACACCGGATCGCCGGGCAACCGGCTCTCGGGCAGGGTAAAGACGGCATCGCGTGCGCCCAAGAATCCGGACAAATTGGCAGCCAGCGGCAGCGAGGCCGGCACACCGGCGTGCAAGATCATCAGCTCGGCGTGCAGCTGCCGCGACGAGTGCACGACGATCGCCGGCAGACCCGACAGCGCCGGGCTGACAGGAATGTCCAGTTTGAGCCAGTAGTCACGCGCCCTGACCGCGGCGGATCCTGCGGCAACCGGCTCGAACTGCTCGTCCAGGGTACCGCTGACCACCGCCTGCGCCGTCGGCGCGGCAACGCCGGCGTTGAGCCGTGCGACCGTTACGCCCGCAGACGGTACATCGGAGGCCGCCGCGGCGCTCGTGTGCCAAGACACGGCGGCGGCAGCGCACACCAACAAGCCCGCGAGCCTGGAACCACGCACGCTGCTGGATTCAGTACTGGCGCGACAACAACCAGTGAGCCAGGGAGCGCAAGGTATCGGCGCGCGCGCCGAACGGCGCCAGCGCAGTGATAGCCTGGGTGTGCAGCAGTCGCACCCGCTGCTGCGATGCAGATATGCCGATGACCGCGGGGTGAGTCGGTTTCGCGCGCTCGCTGTCAGCTCCGGTGGCCTTACCCAACGTCGAGGCATCGCCCGTGACGTCGAGCAGGTCGTCCTGAATTTGAAAGGCCAGTCCCACCGCGTTCGCGAACCGGGATAGTGCCGCATACAGCTTGGGATCCATCGGCGGCGCGCACTCGGCCGCCATCAGGACGCTCGCCCGGATCAGCGCGCCGGTCTTGCGTGCGTGCATGTCCTCGACCTGGCCGATGTCGAGGCGCATGCCCTGCACCGCCAGATCGATGGCCTGGCCGCCCGCCATGCCGAAGGTACCGACGGCCTGCGCCAGCATGTCGATCAGCTTCACGCGAATCGCCGGCGAGGGCGGCAGTTTCGAGTCGCGTGCCAACAATTGAAAGGCGAGCGGCTGCAGCGCATCGCCGACCAGGAGCGCCGTGGCTTCATCGTAGGCTTTGTGACAGGTCGGCCGGCCGCGGCGCATGTCATCATCGTCCATGGCCGGCAAGTCGTCGTGCACCAGCGAGTACACGTGCACCAGCTCGATGGCACACGCCACCGCCTCCACCTCATCCTCGGTCAAATCCACCGCACGCGCGGTGGCGAACACCAAGGCCGGACGGATGCGCTTGCCGCCGCCCAGGACGCTGTAACGCATCGCGCCATGCAGGCGTTCGGGGATGACGTCGGACGCGGGCAAGCGCGCCGCCAATGCCCCTTCCATCCGCACCCGCCAGGTCTCGAGCTGTGCGCCGAAATTCTCGACGCCCGACCCGACGCCCGCGGCTTCATCGTCCGTCACGAGGCGGTCGGCGCGCTCATTCACGAAGCTTGGTTCCAATACAGACTATGATCATGTGCCATCTTAGCAATCTTGGGCGGTCGCCGCCCAATGCCGATGTGTTATCGCAGGGCAAGGACTTCGGCGCGGTGATCACGCCAGATCCGAGCCCACTCCAACATGAACCACGGCGTGAAGGTCCGGCCACCCTCCGCGCCAATCTCACGAATCAGTGTTTCAGGAGCGATCCAGCGCCAATCACGGATCTCGGCGCTATTGATTCTAGGCGGCTGCGTGGCCCGTCCGATGAACACCGAGCACAGCTCATGTTCGGCGCCGGTGGTATCGAACTGCGCCTGGTACTGGAATTTGAACAAGAACCGCAGCGGGCACGCCATGCCCAGCTCCTCACTCAAGCGGCGCTGCGTGGCTGTCTCCATGCTCTCCTCACCGCGCGGGTGGCTGCAGCAGCTGTTCGACCAATAAAGCGGCCACAAGCGCTTGGCGGCAGCGCGCTGTTGGATGAGCAGCTCGCCGTGCTCATTGAAAATCAGCAATGAAAATGCCCTGTGCAGGACGCCGCGCCCCTCATGGCACTGCGCCTTGCTCATGAAGCCGACATGCTGATCCTCCTCGTCGACGAGGATCAGCGTGTCCGGGTCATGGGGCCTGCCGGCAGATGCCGCGGCTCCCCGGTCGTTGGTCAGATCCATGCCGCGAATGATAGAGCATGCGAACCTTCGCGACCATGCAGCGACCCCGGCGTGTCAGAACAGGCGTTTCAGGACAGACGGCCGGTGTCACGAAACCAGCGAATCGCATCCTCGAAGGCGAGCACGGGTGCCCTCCAGGAATAGCCCAGATCGCGAACCGCCTTGGCACTGGAGAAAAACATCAACTTGCGTGACATGCGCACACCCTCCAGCGTCAAACGCCCCGAGCGGCCGGTGAGTTTCGCGAAGCCTTCGGCCAGGTACGCCATCGGCAGCACGGCGCCATACGGCAGGCGGATGCGGGGCGGCGAGCGCCCGACCAACGTCGCGATCTGCGCGAGGATCTCGCGCAGCGTCATGTCCTGCCCGCCCAGGATGTAGCGCTCGCCCGGGCGGCCGCGCTCATAGGCCAGCAAGTGACCCGTGGCCACGTCATCGACGTGCACGATGTTGAGTCCCGTGTCGACGTACGCCGGCATTCGTCCCGCGGCCGCATCCAGCACCAGCTGCCCGGTCGGCGTGGGCTTCACATCGCCCGGCCCCACCGGCGTCGAAGGACTGACGATCACCACCGGCGCCCCGGCGCGCGCGGCATCGCGCGCCACTTCTTCCGCCAGGAACTTCGAGCGCTTGTAATGGCCGATCATGTTCTCGAGCGCCACCGGCGTGCCTTCCTCGCCGGGCGCTCCGTTCTTGGGGATGCCGACGGTCGCAACGCTGCTGGTGTAGACCATGCGTTTGACGCCCGCCGCGCGCGCCGCCGCCAAGATCGCACGGGTGCCGTCGACGTTGGTGCGATACAGTTGCTCGGGGTCGCGCGCGCCCAACCGATAGTCGGCCGCGACGTGAAACAGCGCCTCGCAGCCCTGCAACGCCGGCAGCAACGAGGCGGGCTGATTCAGATCACCCTCATGCACCTCCACGGAAAGTGCGCGCAGGTTGCTGCGGTCCGAACCGCTGCGCGCCAGCACCCGCACCTGCCAGTGTGCGTTGAGCAGCGCGCGCGCGACGGCGGCGCCGACGAAGCCGGTTGCGCCGGTGACCAACGCCCTCAAGCGAAGCCCATTTCAGAATCGAGCGGCGCCAGCGGACCTGAGCGCGCCACCACTTTCAAGGCACGCATGGCGCTGCGATAGCGTTGCGTCAGGCGCATCAGCGCCCCCAGCTCGCCGGGGGCGATGAGCAGGCCGGCGAGCAATCGCGAGAGCTGCACCCGTCCGCCGGCGCTCGCCGCCACCACCGCGCGCGGCAGCGCATCGGCGGCCGTATCGACGATGACCCGCACACAGATGAAAGGCAGCTTGTGCTCGGCCGCGACGCGGGCCACCGACACGCTCTCCATGTCGACCGCCGACGCACCGGTCGCGCGAAACGCCTCGCCCTTCGCCTGCGGCGAGTTGATGCTGCGCTCGGCGGTGAGCATGACGCCCGCGCTCACGGCGCAGTGCGGACGCAGCGCAGCACTCAGGCGCTCACGCCACAGCCGCGATGTGGCAAAACGTGTGCCGTCGCCGGAGATGACTTCCACCGGCAGGAGTACATGGCCCGGCTCGAGTTGCGGATCGAGACCGCCCGCGAGGCCGAAGGTCATGAGCGCCGCGACGCCGGCATCGATCAGGGCTCTGGCGGCCGTGGCCGCCGCGACGCCGCCGATGCCGCTCACCGCCAGCATTGAGCCGTCGCTCAAGAAGGCTAGATTGCCGAAGGATGCAGAGGATTCAGCTCGGTGTTGCCGGGCCCGTCCCAACGCGCGCGCCTCGGCGCGCAGCGCCGCGACGACGCCCACTGTTTTCAATGAGCGGTTCCGCGGCGCGTCAAGGTGCGGTAGGCCGCCAGGGCCCAGAGCGGAAAGTACGCACAGTAGCCGTGGTACTTCAAATAGAACACCCGCGGGAACCCCGGCGCGGTGAAGCTGGGGTGGCTCCACAAACCATCCGGGTCTCGATGCTTGATGAGCCAGTCGGCGGCGCGCCGCAGCGCATCGGACTTCGCCTGGCCGGCGGACAACAACGCCAGCATCGCCCACGCGGTGTGGTACGGCGTGCTCTCCATTTTCACGAATTTGTGCAAGGCGTAGCCGTCATTGCTCTCGCCCCATCCGCCGTCCTCGTTCTGCACGCGCTTCAGCCACGTGACGGCGCGCGCCACGCTCGGGTCATCATGGCTGATGTGGGCCTGAGCCAGCGCCATCAAGACCGACCAGGTGCCATAGATGTGGTTGGTGCCCCAGCGGCCGAACCATGAGCCATCGTCTTCCTGCTCATCACGCAGGAAGCACAGCGCGCGGTCCAGAGCCGCCTTGTCTTGCGGCCGCTGCGTACGGCACAGCAAGGTCACGACGCGCGCGGTCACATCGCTGGTGGGCGGATCCAAGAGTGCGCCGTGATCCGCGAAGGGAATCTTATTCAAATAGAAATGCGTATTGTCGGCGTCGAAGGCGGCAAAACCGCCGTCGCGGCTTTGCATCGCGACCAGCCAGTCGAGCGCGCGCGTCACATTTTCCGTATACCGGTGCGAGTCGCGCGACTGATGCATCGACCAGGCAACCACCGCGGTATCGTCGAGATCCGGGTAGTAATCGTTGGCGAACTGAAACGCCCAACCACCGCCCGCCAATCCCTCGCGATTCACCTGCCAATCGCCGGGCTCGTGCAGGAGTTGTTTGGTTTGCAGCCAGTCGAGGGCGCGGCCGACCGCCCGGTGCGCAACTTCATCCCCCGTTTCCTGCAGCGCGAGCGTGGCGAGCGCGGTATCCCAGATGGGGGAGACGCAGGGCTGGCAATAGGCGCTCGAGCCGGTGATGACGAGCAGCTTCTGCAAAGCACGTTTCGCGGTCAGCAGCCGCGGATCGTCCGGCGCATAGCCCAGCGTGACCATGGCTTCAACGGCATTGACCATGGCGGGAAAGATCGCACCCAATCCATCTTCGCCGTTCAAACGCGCCAAGACCCAGCTCTCGGCTCTGGCGATGGCCGCCGCGCGCATGCGCGCCGGCACGAACGGATCGATCAAGCGGCCGACATGATCCAGAACCAAGAACGCCTTCGCCAGCCAGCCGTCGCGCTTGAAATAATGCCGTTCCTCATCCGGAGGCGTGATGAACAGCTCGGCGACGCCGATCTTGAGCGGATTCTTCGCCACCGTCCTCAACGAGCACAGGATGAACAAAGGCACCATGACCGTTCGCGACCAGTACGCCACCTTGTTGAGATGGAACGGAAACCAGCGCGGCAGCAGCATGATTTCCACGGGAATGTAAGGCACCGCACGCCACGGCAGCTGCTCGAATTGCGCCAGTGCAATGCGGGTGAACACGTTGGATTTTGCGGCTCCGCCGCGCTGCAGAATCGCCGCGCGCGCCCTTTGCATGTGCGGCGCGCTCGGACTGTCGCCGGCGAGCTTCAAGGCGTAATAGGCTTTTACCGTGCCGCTGATGTCCAGATCGCCGCCTTGGTACAACGGCCACCCGCCATGTGCGGCTTGGCGCGAACGGAGGTACGTCGCGATCTTGGCCTGCAGCCCGGCATCGATCTCGTCCAGGAAGTGCATCATCATGATGTACTCCGCCGGAATGGTGCAGTCCGCTTCGAGTTCGTACAGCCAGTAGCCCTGAGGATCCTGCGCCCCGATGAGCGCATTGCGAGCCTCGCCGATGGCACGGTCGAGCGGCGAGGAATCCCCTACCCGGCGTAATGAGTGCGCAACGAGTTCGCCGCGCGCGCCCTCGGCCTCGGCAGGAGTCGAGTTGGGTTTCGACGACATTCGAGTCACGACCCCGAGCCCCCGTAAGAACGCCGCAGTGCCGGTTCCGGCTCATGCGCAGGCTCATTGCTTGCCTTGGTGGGAAGCGCTCGCGGGCGGCGCACATCGGTGATGGTGCTCAAGGGAACGCCGCGCGATGCCAATGAAAACAGCCGCCGCAGCATCCAATTGCTGCGCAAGGTGGCGTTGGTCAGCCCGAGCGTCACGCGCACGGCCGTGTGCGACACCTTGACTTGGGCGCCGGCCGTAAAGCCCGGATGCTTGGCGATTTTCCTCAAAGTGAGGATGGCAAGTCCAATCGCCCATAGGCAGAAGCGCCGGATTCCAGTCTGGCTGGCGGGGATTAATAATGTGTAATCAAGCGCGTTTTTCAGATGCGCGTGCGCCACACCGACCAAATCAGCCATCCCGGCGGCATAGCGGGGATCTTGGGCTTCCTTGGAAACTTGTCCCAGATCCACCCCGTAGCGGGTGAAAACTTCCTGCGGCAACCAGCAGGCACCCCGGCTCCGGTCCTCCCAGACATCCTTCAAGATGTTGGTCATTTGCAGCCCTTGTGCGAACGATACCGCCAGGGCGGACAGGTCCGCGCGACGGCGCCCGATATCGGGCGAGGACTCGCAGAACAATTCGGTCAGCATCTCGCCGACGACGCCGGCCACGTAGTAGCAATATTCATCGAGGTCGGTGCTGCGGGCGAGGCCGCGCAAACTCGCATTGAATTGAAAACGCGGCATGCCGTAACACATGAGCTCAACACAACGCTGAATCGCTGCGCGCTGCGGTTTTCCCAGGGTTTCCGTGACCCGGATGACGCGGTCCATGTGGCGGACCAGGTCGCGTTCGGTCGGCAAGGTACGGTCCGACAAACGATGTTCCAAGTCTCGCGCCAACGCGCAAGCATCACCCTCACCGCCCACCAGGGCGCTGAAGCGTTGCAGAAAAGCCAGAGTCTCAGGCGGCGTGAGCGCCGGTTCGTCCTCGATCGTGTCGGCGATACGACAAAGCAGATAGGCGCTCGTCACCGGCGTCGCGAGCGACGCAGGCAGTTGCGGAATGGTCAGCGCAAAGGTGCGCGAAACATGCGGCAGTATCTCTTCCTGATAAGCCTCATCTGAGGTCACAAAGTCCATCCATCGAGTATCTCGGAGACCCTGAAAGATAGCATCATGTCAGCGGGCTCGCTGTGGTGCAAATTTGCAACATGTGGGCGGCGCATTGGCGCAGGCGGGGTTACGCAGTATAAACTCATACAAATGTCCGCCAATATTGCTAGTTATAAGCTGCTGGAATCCATCGAAACGCCCGCCGACCTGCGCCGTTTGCCGCTCGGCCGTTTGAGTGAATTGGCCGATGAATTACGCCAATTCCTCATCCACAGCGTTGCCACGCGCGGCGGCCACTTCGCCGCAGGCTTAGGCACCGTCGAGCTCACGATTGCCCTACATTACGTGTTCAACACCCCATACGACCGATTGGTCTGGGATGTAGGGCATCAAGCATACCCACACAAGGTATTGACCGGCCGGCGCCGGCAATTGCACACCATCAAGCAACCGGATGGCCTGGCGCCGTTCCCGGCCCGCAGCGAGAGCGAATACGACACGTTCGGTGTCGGTCACTCCAGCACCTCCATCAGCGCCGCGCTCGGCATGGCCGTCGCGGCGGCGCAACGCAAGGAGTCGCGGCGCGTCGTGGCCATCATCGGCGACGGTGCCCTGACCGCCGGCATGGCCTTCGAGGCGCTCAATCACGCGGGCTCATCGCCCACCGACCTTCTGACCGTGCTCAACGACAACGACATGTCGATCTCGGAAAATGTCGGCGCCCTTTCCAATTATCTGGCCCGGGCGCTCTCCGGCCGCATGTATTCGAACCTGCGCGACACGGGCAAGAAAGTGCTGACCAAGATGCCCACGGTGTGGGAATTGGCGCGCCGCTCCGAAGAACACCTGAAGGGAATGGTATTGCCCGGCACCTTGTTCGAGGAAATGGGCTTCAACTACATTGGG
>Ga0116229_10014085_pt1 | contig 11171 bp, 4 predicted proteins | sample S1TSphgellanicum_3_FD_87313 | JGI IMG/M metagenome (GOLD analysis project Ga0116229, IMG submission 87313) | Host-associated microbial communities from peat moss isolated from Minnesota, USA - S1T2_Fc - Sphagnum magellanicum MG | ecosystem: Host-associated > Plants > Peat moss > Unclassified... | reverse complement strand
CGTCGCGGATGTTGCGAAATTCCGCGTGCGGCCAGACCTTGAGCAATTCCGTGCCCGTGAGCTTCGCCGGAGACCGATCGCCGTACATCGCCACGATCGGAAATTTGAACGCGCGCAAGGCCTCGATCGTCAGTCCGTCGTCACCCATCAGTTCCGTCTCGGCCGACGTGGATTCCATCAGCTTCAGCCACTGCGCCGCGGTGCGCCCGCTGGTGTTGCTCATGAGCGGATTGACCAGATCGAGCAGCTCGTGGGGTACCGGAACGCCGGCCAGTTGCATCTTCGCCACGCGGGTGATGAGCTTGTAGCCGAAGTAGGTGTCCCTCGTATCGAGGTCGAAGCCGTGACGGTCCAGAATCGCCTGGATCGTCTGTCCGTACGCCCATTCCTGCGGCGTCCGCACGTGGCGCGCGGCCGCGATGTGCGTGTCCGCGAGCACCATGCTGCGCACCCGCTCGGCCTGCCCGAGCGCGAAAGTCATCGTGATCACGCCGCCGAAGCTGTGCGCGATGAAGTGTGCCCGCTCGATCTTCAGGTGATCCATCAGCCCGGACATGTCCCGGGCCAGATTCGCCGGCGAATAGCCCGAGGGTGTCATTTCGGAGCGTCCATGGCCGCGCAGATCGAACAGCGTGACGCGAAACTGCTTGGCGAATTCGCAGGCGTACTTGAAGTACCAGAAGGCCATGTTGGTGGCCAGGCCGTGCACCATGATCAGATCTTCGCGGGCCCCGTCCTCGCGGCCGACGGCATCCGCTTCGCCCAATTGCACGAAGTTGATCCGAGCTCCATTGACGACGACGGACGGCAACGGTGCTACTCCATGTACCCCAGCATCTGCAGCTGTTCCATGATCTTCTGCTTCTCCTCGCCGTCCATGGCGTCGATCTGCACCTCTTTCGAGTCGCTGCGGGTGGGGGCCCCGATCACGATCGGGTGCGCAGCCTTGTATTGCGGCGTGAACATGCCCGTCGGTACGGTGCCCTCGAAGTCCGACGGCACCGGCAGTCCGAGGCTGTACAGCAGCGTCGAGGAGACGTCGGTGATGTGCCGCCGACCGAGCATCTTGCCGGCCTCGATGCCCGGACCATAGGCGATGAAAACGCCGTCGGGATGGTGCGTACCGACGGGGTACTCGCGCTTCTCCACTACTGGGTGCTTGTTCTTGACCGACACGAAGCCGAAGTCGCGCAGCACGAGCAGCAGATCGGGTCCATCCGTCATCGCAGCGCCGGGAAACACGTCCTCGCGCTTGTGGATCTCGGCGATGATGCGCTCGCCGGTTTGCGGATCCTTGAATTCCTCGAGGTCCTTGATCAGCCGCGCCCTCACCGCGTTGTACTCGCTCGGCGCAATTCCGGATTCGCCCGGCTGGCGCGCCACCCGGATTGTGATGCCGTTGGACGAGGGCGTACGGCAGTAGGCGATGGTCTTGGTCCAGTCGAGGTAGGCGAAATAACTGTTGTCACGCCGCTTCCCGGCCTCGCCTTCCGGAAGGTCCTTCCAGAACACGTAGCCCTTTTCGGCGAGGAACGCGTTGATGCGCACGATCTCGGTCGAAGCGGTGAAGCCGTGGTCGGAGGCGAAGAACACCTGGACTTCGGGCCCGGCGGCGGTCACGAGCTTTTCGATGAAGCCGTCGAGCTGACGGAAGTAGCTCAATGACAGCTTGCGCATGCGCTGGTGAAACTCGCTGAGCTCGCCGGTCTGGAACGCCGGGTCGACGAAGGTCCATGCCTGGTGCTGCAGCTTGTCGACGCCGTCAAACAGCACGGCCATCAATTCCGGCGACTCTTCGCGCATCAGATACTCGGCGACCTTGAACCACTGCTGCTCGCGCGGCAGGTGGTAGCTGACCCAGGCCTCACGGTCGTGGTCGCTGAGCTCGTCGCCGGACTGCTTCTCCTGCTCGAAATCCCAGGCCAGTTCCTGTGCATTGAAATTCGGAATCTGCTTGAGCCGGTCGTACACGTCCGCCGGGTGCGAGTTGCGGCGCAGGTGGCGCCACGGTATGAAGCCGGGAACGATGAATCCGTTCAAGTCCTTCGCGGGCGGAGCCGTGAAGGGGAAATTCAGCGCGGCCACGCGCTTTCCCTGCCGGCTGGCGATCGACCAGATGGTCTCGACGCGGCAATCGCGCGAGTCGTAGAGGGTGAAGAACACCTCATCGCCCCGCTCCTCCGCGCGGATGAAGTCGAATACGCCGTGATGGCCGGGCCCGCGGCCGGTCATCAGGGATACCCAGGCCGGAGGCGTCAGCGGATTCGGCGTCGAGCGCAGCTTGGCGCGCGAGCCGCTCGCAAAGATGCGGGCGAGAAACGGCATGACCGGCTCACCTTCGGCGGGGTTCGTCAAATCGTTGAGCACCGTGAACGTGGCCCCGTCCATGCCGATGAAAAGAGTGCGTACCGTCATAGTTTGCTTCCCGCGTTGTTGAGCTGTTTATCGACAAAGGCGGACATATGCCCCAGGGACAGGTCGCCCACATAGCTGCCGTCCTTCATGAGCAGGTCCTGGAAGCCGAGCCGGCAACCGTGACATTCCTCCAGGGCGACACATAGCTGAATGATGTCGACGGATGCGAATTGCAGATCCTTCGCCAACATCGTGTTCGCGCCGATCGGCGCGTCATATTCCAATCCCCAGTCCTGGGTCAGGTCTTGCACGATCGCGACCACGGTCTCGATCGTCGATTCACTCTTCAAATTCCTCATCCCTCTTCCTCCACTTGTATTAGTTCCTGCGCGGCGCGCGATTCCTGCGTGGCCAGTGCGATGATTGAATGGTCCCTGCGTACCAGCCTCGTCTCGACGTCGCCGAACTCGTGACGCACGGTCAGCCGCTCGCAACCCTGGTCGGCGGACACCACCCGGTAAGCCTGCGGATCGCCCTGCAGGCCGACGCCGAGACATTTCGACGCCGCCTCCTTGGCGCACCACAGCCTGACCACGCGCTCGGCCAGCGCGTCACCCTGCAGGCCCTCGACCAGGACCAGTTCGTCCGGCGCCAAGGTCTGCACGATGAGATCGGAATGCCGCACGCGCTCGATGTCCTCGAGATCGACGCCGATCGGCTGATCGGGCGCCGCGACCGCGGCGAGACAGATCGTCGCGGTGTGCGACAGCGAAACCTGGGGTGCCGCGATCAGGGTTTCGCACCACCATCCGCCGATCACCGGTGCGCCGAAGTCGTTCCTGCCGACGACGATGTCGGTCGGATAGAGCAGCTGGCCGGTTTGCCGGTGCACCCAGTTGCGCACTGCCTCCTTGAGCGCGGCGCGGCCGAACAGCCATTCGATGCGGCGCCTCGGCTGTCCCTGCAGGGCGCGCCATTCCTCGCGCTCCTCGGCGTTGAGCATCGTGTGGGCCAGGGTGCGCAGACAGATCGCGCCGGACTGCAGCAGGAATTCCGCCGGCAGCAGCGGCACCTCCCACAGACTCGTGCCGGCGGCGGTCTCCAGCGTGAGCGGGTGGCCGAGCCAGCCGAAGAGCGGCCGCCAGCGCACGGCGTGGAAGGCGGGCGGCAGGCGCCAGAACACGTTGATCAAGTCATGGCCGCGCAGCAGCACGCGGCCTTCGCCGTCGACGCACTCGAACTGCCAGGCGCGCGGCGAGCCGGGGTCGGTCGAGGTCGCGTCCAGGGGGCGCTGCCGCGTTCGCATGACGATTCCGCGGCGGTCCGCCGGACACGACTCGTACAGCTCCAGCCGTTCGATCGTCGAGGGAAAATTATTGAACTCCGTGCCGAAGAACTGCACGAGCCAGCACGCGACGACCTGACCCAGGGCATCGAGCAGCACGGGGTTCAGTATCAGCGTGGGTGTGTGTCCTTCGCTGAAGAAGTTCGCGAGACCGGCTTCAGAGAGCTGCACGTCGACGCCGGTGTCGTCCCAGGCTTCGATATATCGCAGACTTTGAAACACCGGGCCGTGGAACATGCCGGTCGAGTACAGGTCGGGCGAATTCCAGCACGACGTACGCCGCTCCCGCAGTTCGGGCAGTGCCGGCAGATGCCAGTCGGGCTCGAAGCGGAACTCGGCGCTGAGCGCGGTGCCGCGCTCCGTCAAGACGCTCGCGCGGTAATGCCCGTGCGCGGCGCCGATCACCTCGGCGCGTACCTCGACGTCGATCTCATCCTCGTCGAGCGCGATCCAGTCGAGTGCGCGTATGTTTTCGATCACCCGCACATCGGTGCGGCCGCTCAAGAGCGCACAAGCCTCCGCCATCAGTTCCATGCTCACCGCGAGCGGCAGGCACGACAGTCCGAGAAGTTCCGGATCGGTGTCCGAAACCGGACCGGTCATCACATGATGGCGCACGAAATTGTCGTTCGCGATGCTGACGCGGCAACGGGCGAGCACGTGCGATGTGTCGCGCTCGACGACCGTATCGAGCAGCGGCGTCAGGCCGCCGTTGGCGTGGGTCGACGCCCACGACAGAATCGCCGCATCGTTGACGACGGGCTTCGTGTCAACGCTGGTGAAGTGCTGGAGCAGCGATTGCTGCTGGTCGAGAAAACCGCGCATCACGTCGAAATATTCCGCCATGACCCGCTCGCGGGCGGCTTCGGCTGCGTCCGCGTGAGCGCCGCCCGGCGCATCGCTCCCGGTGGCGCCGGCATCGATCGCCGCGCCGGCCTCGATCGCCGCGTCGGCTGCAGTCGCTGCACCGGCCTCCGGCGCGGCGGTGGGCACGATCGTGGCGGCGGCCGCGGCCTTAAGTCCGGCGGCCGGCGCGGCGGCCGGCGCGGTGATCGCGCGAATCGCCTCGCAGTCGCTCTGCGACAGCCGGATCATCGGCATCGTGTTGTCGATGACGCCGCCGCGAAGCGCGGCCGCCGTGCCGCCGAGGTCGATCGCGGCAATCGCGCGCGGCGCGAACAGCCGGTCCAAGACCGGCCCGCGGCCGGCCACGTAGAGTTGCGCGAGAACGGTCAGCAACTGCTCGATGTCATTGCGCCGGCGCACGTTGGTGGACAGTGCGAGAAAGTCGCGATCCACCAGGATGTCGTTGACGAACGCCGTCAGATTGGCGGACGGGCCCACCTCCACGAAGTGGGTCACGCCGTCATCGTGCATCTTCAGAATCGTTTCGCGGAAGCGCACCTTCGTCGACCATTGCGCCGCCGCCAACTTGCGCACCTCGGTGGTCCGCTCCGGGAACAAACCCACCGACGAGCAGGAGTACAGCGGCACCTTCGGTGCCCCCAGCTTGATCTCCTTGTAATACTCGAGAAAGGCCGCGCCGGCTGCGCTGAACGCCTCGGTGTGATACCCGCGATCGAATGGCAGCGGCAGGCAGACGGCCCCGAGCGCGCTCAAGATGGTTTGCACGCGCGCGATGCCCTGCGGCGGACCGTACAGCACGATCTGGTTGGAGCAGTTGTCCATCGCGACGACCACGCCCTCGACGGCCGCGATCTCGCGCTCGACCGTGGCGGTGGGCAGCGCGCCCACTGCCAGCAGCGCCCCGGCGGGAATCTTGCCGCTTTCGAGCAGGCTCTTGTAGACGGCGTAATGCCGGCTGATGCATGCCGCCTGCTGCTGCGGCGTGAGCATCGGGTTGGCCCCGGAGGCACTGAGCGCCGCCGACTCGCCGGAACTGTGCCCCAGCATGACATCCGGTTCGACTCCGAGCGAACGCAGCAGCGCGTGCATGGCAAGGCCGCCCACGTAGACCGCCTCGGACCCGACGTCCATGTCGTGCAGGCGCTGCTCGAGCTGCAGGCGCCGTTCCGCGCCGATCTCCGCGGTTGGAAAGGCGATGTCGGTGCGTGTGTGGCCCAGCGGCAAATCGTACAAGTCATGCCAGAAATCGAGCCAAGCCCGCACTTCGTCGAAGCACAAGGCCAGATCCGCGTACATGCCCTGATACTGCGAACCTTCGCCGGGAAAGAGGAAGGCCAGCTTGCCGGCGGCCCGCTGGTCGCCGTAGGCGACGCCGCCGCGCGTGGGCCAGCGCGCTTTGCCGCCCTCGCGCAGCCTGGCCGCCGATTGCGCCGCGCTCTTGACGAGACCGGGGATGTCCTTGGCGACCAGCGCGATGCGGTGTTTCGCGCCGGTGTCGGCGCGAGCCAGCGCCGCGGCGACCTCTGCGAGTTTCCATGCCGGGTTCCTGGTCAGCGCGGCGCCGAGCTGTTCCAGTTTGGCGGCCAGCTCCTCGGCCGTGTCGGCCGACGCGACGCAAAGCTCCGCCGGCCAGGCGGTCAGCTTCTTCGGCGTCTGCGCCTCGGGCGGCGGTTGCTCGAGAATTGCATGCGAGTTGGTGCCGCCGAAGCCGAATGCGTTGACCGCGGCGCGCCGTGGTTCGTCGAGCCGCGAGATCCACGGTGCCGTGCGCGTATTGATGTAGAACGGCGTCTTGTCGATGCCGAGTTCCGGGTTGACCTCATCGCACAAGGTCGGCGGCAGCACCTTGTGGTGCACGGCGAGCGCCATTTTGATCAAACTTGCGATTCCGGCCGCCGGAATGCAATGGCTGATCATCGACTTGACCGATCCCAACGCGATCACGCCGATGGGTGTCGTCCGTTCACCGAACACGGATTTCAGCGAACCGATTTCGGTTTGGTCGCCGAGCGGTATCCCGGTGCCGTGCGCCTCCACCAGGCCCACCGTCGATGGATCAATGCCGCTGGCTTCATACGTGCGGCGTATCGCGAGCGATTCACCCTCGTGGCTTGGCGCGAGCATGCCGGCGCCGCGGCCATCGCTCGACTGGCCGACACCGCGCAGCACGGCATAGATTCGGTCCCCGTCCGCCACGGCGTCGTGGAGCCGCTTCAGCACGACCACGCCGAGCCCTTCACCGAGCAGCGTGCCGTCGCTGCCGACTTCGAACGGCCGCACCTTGCGGCGCGTACTCAAGGCGCCGAGCTGCGTGAAGATCGTCGTCACCTCCGCCGGCAGCGTGGCGTTGACGCCGCCGGCGAGCATCATGCGGCTGCGGCCGGAACGCAATTCGTCGATGGCGACACCGACGGCCAGCAACGACGACGAGCAGGCGGCATCGAGCAGGTAATTCGGGCCTTTCAAATTCAGGCGGTTCGCGATGCGGCCGGTCATCACGTTCGGTACGAGTCCCGGCACCGTATCGGCGTTGGTCGGCGGCAATCTTTTTTGCAGGATGGAGCGCACCTTGGCCAGGGCCTCGGCGTCCAAGTGCGGCATCGCCGCCTTGAGCAATTCCAGCGTTTGATCCAGCACGATGTTTTGCTGGATCAGCGTGCCCTGGCCTCGATGCAGATAGGTGCTGTGCCCGAGCACGATGCCGGTATCGGTGTGGTCGGCATCGGGGCGCAGGTAGCCGGCGTCCGCGAGGGCGTCGCGCGCAACGCGCAGAGCCAGGAATTGATCCGGTTCGCTGCCGTCGATCGAATTCGGCATGATCCCGAATTCACGCGGGTCGAAACGATACAGCTCCCGCAGAAATCCGCCGTACTGGGTCTTGATGCGGCCGGAATCCAGATAGCGCTGTGCGCCCCAGGATTCCACGGGCTCGCCGATGGCATCCACGCCGCCCAGGATGTTGTTCCAGAATGCCGCGAGGTCGCCGGCGCCGGGAAAGATGCAGGCCATGCCGATGATGGCGATGGGCGCCGTGGCCGGTGAGGTGTCGGCGTCCATCATGCGACCGCGCTTTCCGCCGCGCGCATCTTGCCGCCGAAACGGTTCGGCGCGGAAACCGGCACGCAGTCGAGTTCCTCGATGGTGAGAACCGGCGCCCCCGCGTCGTCGCAGAAGATCACGTTGCCGCGTATCAACGCCGGATCGGACGAGTCCGTGCGTTCCAACTCGAGATGCAGCCGCGGCGGCAGTTCGTCGCGATGGCGCACGACCCGGCCGAATCGCGCCGGCACGACGAATTCATCGAGATAGGAACGCGCCCACAGGGACACCATCTGGGTCGCCGCGAGCAGCAGCGCCGGGTCGAACATCCAGCGGGCCGGAGCCGCCGCATCGCCCCCATCGCCGTGGCCGGCCGGCAACCACTGGGAAGGCCTGCTGCCGCGAACAATGGCTGCCGCGCCGGCCGGGGACAATCCATCGATGGCCTCGATGACCTGCAGGCGCGGACCACAGTGCAGCCACTCGCCGTAGGCTTGCGCCACCGTCAGCGACTTGTCCTTGTGGACCTTCCGGTTCGCGGCGCCTGGCGCAGGCAGGGACTGCTCCATGCGCAGGACGCATTGATAATGAGTCTGCATCTGACCGGGAGCCGACTCGAGCCGGAGCGATGCGCTGACTTCGAATCCCTCGCTGCTGCCGTAAGGCGGCGGGCTCACATGCACCTGCACGTCGCAGGTTCCGACCGCGAATTCGATGTTCTTCAAGACGCGCAATTCATGCACGGCGGCGATGCTCCAGCGCGGCCACAAAGCACGCGCCGCCTCCGCCATCAATTCGAGCGCCACCGCCGCCGGCAAGACCATCTGGCCGTCGACCACATCTTCCCGCAGGTACGGATGTCGAATCGAATCCAGCCGGACGTGCAGCACCTTCTCGCCTTTCGGCAGCGTCTGCAGCTCGGCGTTGCCCAACAACGGGCCGAGTACCGGCGCGTCTTTCGCCGGACGAATGACCCCAAGCTCCGCCTCGTGGCTCTCCCAGGGCCCCTGGCCGCAAATCACCTCGACCGGAGTGCCGGCCGCGCGCGCGAGTTCCTGCCTGAACAGCCGCCTGCCGAGCGCCGCTGAAACCAGGAACACCCCTTTCTGCTCGAATTTCACCTCCGTTTCCGCGGTGACCATACCGGCGCCGAACTTGGTCGGTCCCCAGGGTCCCCAGCACAGCGCACTGACCGCCACCCGGCTGCCCCAGCGCGCTTGCAGCGCGGCGCACGCGCGATTCATCAACTCGTTGGCAGTGGCGTAGTCGGACTGCCCGCTGTTGCCGTAGCGGCCGGCGACGGAACTGAACACCGTGAAGAACTTCAAGGTCGCCGGATCGACGAGCTTTTGCAGCGCCAGGAGACCGATCACCTTGGTCTCGACGACGCGCGACCAGCTATCGCTGTGTTTGTCCACCAAGCGTTTGTCCTCGATGACGCCGGCGCCGTGGACCACGCCATCGATGCGTCCGTACCTGCGTTTCACCTCTTCGACCAGGGCGCCGACCGCGGCTTCGTCGGTGACGTCGACGCTGTGATATTCGACGGTTGCGCCGGCAGCGCGGAAGTCGGCGAGATTGGCGCGCATCTCGCGCAAGTCGAGGACCGACTGCACGCGGCGCTGAATCTCGCTCGGCGTCAGCTTGAGCGCCGCGGCCCGGACCTGCGCCACGAAGTGCTTGCGCAGCGCATCGGCATCGGGGAGCTGCGCGTATTCCACAGGTTCAGCGTCCGGTGCGCGGCTGCGCCCCGTCAATATGAGCGTATTGCCGGGATGCGCGAGTTCGCGCAGCACCTCGGCGGTGATGCCGCGCGCGCCCCCGGTGGCGAGTACGACGAGATTGTTGAGTTCCGCTTCCCGCGCCGGATCGATCGTGACGTCTTCGGCGACTGTCGCGAAGATCGTCCGGCGGCCGCCGGGATAACCGACTTCCTGTCTGCCGCCATCGAGTTCAATTTCCGCCAGCAGATCCGCGGCCAACTCCGCGGCTGCGCGAGTAGTGTCGAGATCAATGGCCTTGACGCGCAGGTCCGCGCGCTCTTCGAGCAGCGACTTGACCGCGCCGAGGGCGCCGCCTTGCAGGCGCAACTCGCCGGAGGCCGAACCCTCACGCCCGAACAGACCGCCAAGACCCGACACCGCCACCACGTGCGCTCCCGCGGTCATCAGCGCGTTGAGATCCCGCAGCAGCAGAAAAAAGGATTTCTCGTAAATCTGCAGGGCCGCGCGCCAGGCGGCGGGCCCCTCGCGATCCGCGATCGGCGGCGCGCCGAGCGCCGCGAGGTGCACGACGCCGGCAATCGGCGCCGATCCGGCGAGACTTGCGCAGAACTCGCGCAATGAGCCTTCCGCCGCCAATACATCCGGTTCAACGACGCGTACCGATGCGCCGCCGGCCCGCAGCGCGCCCGTGAGCGCGTCTGCCACACCGAGCGCATCGCGCGTGACCACAAATTGCCCCGGCGTCAGGTGCCGGCCCATGTTCGACGTCAGTGATTCGCGCCGGGGGCGCATGACCAGCCGGGACGGATGGCTGACGCTGTCAGCCTTTGACTCCGTCCCGGCCACATCAAAAGGGCGGGCGGCTGCGCCTCCAACCGGGGTCTGGGTGATGAGGTCGAGCATGCCGTTCAAGGTGGACTGCGTGTTCAGCTTGCTGCGGCTCTGGGTCAGCGCCTCGCGATACCCGTCCGGCAGCAGCTTGAGCAGCGCGCCGACCACCTCGACGCGTTTGATCGAGTCGATGCCGAGATCAGCCTCGAGGTTTTGGTCCAATCCCAACATGTCCGGCGGGTAGCCGGTCTTCTCCTCGACGATCCCGAGCAGCATTTCCAGGACCTTCTCGCGGGTCAATGCGCTGCCGTTGGCGGGCGCCGCCTGTGCCGTGCCGCCGGTGACCGGGCTGTGAGCCGCGCCGTTCGTCGCGGCCGCGGCGTTGGTCGCCGCCGCACCGTTGACCGCCGCGCCGTTCGCCGCCGCCGCACCGTTCGACTTTGGCGCCTGCGCCGTGCCGTTCGCCTTTGCTCCAGGCAGAACCTCGGCGATGGCCGCGGCCGCCGGGGCCCGCGGCACAACCAGCGTCTCGGTGGCCTTCGCCACCGGGGCGGGCGCCGTGACCGGCACGTAGGGCTTGGCCACGGGCACCACGACCGGTGCCGCAGCCAATTCAGCCGTCCGCGGCAGATTCAGCGGCAGGGTTCGAGCACGCGTCGGCGACCGCATCACCCCTGCCTCTCCCAGGAACGCCGACATGACCCTTTCCTGTGTTTCAAGGAACTGGCGCATGGTCACAAAGTACTCGGACATGACGGAGGAATCCGCCATGCCCGGGCTCGTTCGCCTGTCATCCATTGGTCCATCCTTTTGCTTGACGTTGAGTGCTGATTCGAAATGAGTCTTCGCCCGTGGCATTGGCGCGGCCGGTGGCGTCGGCACGAACTGCGTTCGCGTCTGTGCCGCGGCCGCGGCGGCTGCCGGCGCGGGTGATGCGGCTGCGGCGACGGTTGGCGCTGCGGTTACGGCTGCGGGCGCGCCATCGATGCGTGCGCCGGCGCGCGCTTGTT
>Ga0116229_10014083_pt1 | contig 11172 bp, 8 predicted proteins | sample S1TSphgellanicum_3_FD_87313 | JGI IMG/M metagenome (GOLD analysis project Ga0116229, IMG submission 87313) | Host-associated microbial communities from peat moss isolated from Minnesota, USA - S1T2_Fc - Sphagnum magellanicum MG | ecosystem: Host-associated > Plants > Peat moss > Unclassified... | reverse complement strand
ATATATATATATATAATTAATTTAACCATAATTAATTTGGTCATGATTCATTTAGTTATGATTAGCTAACTTTTACATTTTTCAATTTTTTTCTAATTAATCAGACATAGTCAAAATGTTACATGTAGTATCAAAATACCTTACTAGTATTAAATTTGTAATTGGTCATTTTGTCTAGGCCATTGGCCATTTTGACCAAAACTACTTAATTAACCCTACTGATTGAGTATAATAGGTGGCCTTATTGACTAGGGCACTTGCCAATTTGACTTAATTTGGGTGGTCTTATTAACCAAACAACTAACCAATTTGATTAAATGTTATTTTAAAGTCCAATTTGACTAGATGCTTGATTTGATTCATTATCAAATCAATCACTCTAGTCAAATTGATTAGTAAAAAGATACCCATTGTCATTCAAGCCCTTGGCCTCCAATAAAAAATATGTGTATTTTAATAAAAAAAGACCCATCTAGTCAAGTTGGTTAATTTGTTAAAATAAGAATTCTAGTAATGTAAGTAGATAGATACATATGGTAGGCCACATGGGAAATGTTATAGCCATATGTCACATGGCAAATGTGATGGCCACATGCCACATATAAAATGTTGTGGCCATATGCCACATGGCAAAATCTATGGCCATATACCATGTGGTAGACTAGGATCTAACCAATAATGCTTGTATCAAATGATGATACATGGGGCATTAAAATAACCTTACAACATGTCACATATGACCATGGGTCAAAAAGGTTATTGGTTAAAAAACTTGGTCAAAAGCACCAACCTAAGGTTGGTCAAAAAATTTGTCTCAATTGTACTAGACTTGTTTAAATCAACTTGTCCTATAAAATTAAGGGGTTTTTTTTACTGTTCTCACTTTGTGTACTTTTTAGTTCGAAAACATGGTTTGAAAAACTTGAAATTCTTTTAGGGATTTTAATTGGTTTGAACACCATTGGCCATGAACCCCTTAAAGTTTGGATGAGGAACACCATTTTTCACCATCACCTTGTTTAATTTTTACAACATAGCACATTGAGTGTTCATGTCTTTCAATTGCATGTCGCATATTGTAATTATCATCATTTTGCAATAAACTAAATCAATCACATGGTAGGCCAAGGTTGTCCATTCATCGACATGCTTCACATGGTCAAACATTATCCAAGTTGTTTGAAAGTCATGACCAAGCTATACATCCACTAGCAATTCCATGCATAAAGGTTTCAAATAACAACATATTTTTTCCATAATTTTCTCTAGGAAAACAACTATCCTAAATGTATTCGTAACCATTTATATATTTGAAAGCCAAAATGCTAAAAACATACATTTTGTTAATGAGATGATGCTTAAAGGATGTAACTAAGTTCTTAATATTGGGAAAGCAAGATGTTGTGAACTTGTCCATCACTTGGGTGAATTTGTTGCCTTGTAAAAGTTCTATCGGATCATCACCATCTTTGTTCAACAAGTGTTCAAATAGAAACATTTTACTTGTAGCCAACACAATTACCAACATGGTTGCTAATGGTGTGCAAAAAACCTCTTCCTCAACTAAGAGTTTGACTTGTTGGATAACTTTCCTACACCTCCCATTTACAATCGGATGCCCATGTGTACCAATATGAATTACTGCATGGATCAAATTAACCTACTTATGGACGACATAATATATCCAAGTTACACATGTGTCAACACATAAATGAGGGTTAGAACAAATTTTGCAATATGGTGAACTTGGAACATGACTTTGTTTGCTTAGATGAAAGATAGTGTCACCATTCCAAACATTTCATTGGTGATGGCATTAAGAAAGAAATAATCATAATGGCCATTTTGACATTGAAAATGACTCCAACACCATGCCTTTTGGGAAGTAAAATTGAAATCATTCTTTATGTTTGTTGTTTTCACCTTACACCAAGCATGGTTGTCATACTTCCTATTTATTCCTTGCATCTAGCCATAATGCCCTTCTAAAATATCAACTAGAGGAAGTTCAAAGAAGACATCACCATCAAATTTAGTTGGAATCTAAGAATGTGGGGTAAGGGACATGGCCCAAAGGCAATCCACTACATAAGCACAAAAAATGTGTCCACATACACCAAATGTGGAATGATTTTCGGAGAATCATGCTGGCCAAGGCTACATCCTTGCCAGGTGATTCCCAGGACATGCATGTGTAGTTAGCAGGGCTTCATAGTTCTTATCCAGATTACTTGATTGTTGTCTGAAGTCCCCTGGCACATCTGCATGGTCACACTAGGCATATTCAGTTGAACCCACCCTATCTTCTGACTAAGTTCTGATGACAGTATTTCAGAAGGAAGAAGACTTGAGGAAGAAAACCACCATCACACAAGATCAGTGCAACTCTAGATGGTCCATGTCACTGAGTTGAAAGCATCAAGTTTGAATAAATTAGTTTCTTTGCAAAGCAGCATGCTAGAGTCACATTGGGGAGGCAATCTACATGCAGCAGCATGCCTTTTAACAAGATCACGTTGAGAGAGCTCTACAGACAATCATAGGGTTTTGACACAAAGTTGTTACAAACTGGTTGCCTGCCCCCTGAGCTCTTATGCTAAATCCCAACAGTATGGTGAAAAAACAAGACCTTAGTGGACAAACATGGAGCTCTTATACTGATCCTACACGAGGTGCCAACCTTGTATATAACTTGATCTGAATCTTGTTGAAGTTGGCAAATGGAAAAAATGCCTAACCTCCCTCATCACAAATTTTGGTCTCAGTTCTTTCAATTTGTGTTTTACCAATAGATTTGGTGAGAGATTCATCTTCAGCTTGATTCATTATGAAGCTTAATTTTGCAGGTGCTCGGAAATAGGCCACATCATGTTCTAGCTGCACAAGGTTCAGGAGTGGCCTCACTTGTCCAAATGTTGCACCCCATGCTCAACCACACCTATTTCACTACAAGACTTATGTTTTGCAATGCTGTCTTCAAATCTGACATGGGTACAAACTCCTCTGGACAGACAATGGTACAAAACTTATGCTAGCAACATGAGCTATGGCAGGCGTAACGTGTCAACCGGGTTATCTACGGCCTGAAACCCAAGAGACACCATGAAGCATTGTGAAGATCTTGGCAATGCTAAGATCTTGGCATTGTGAAGAACCCCTTTTGGTATTGCCCCACCACAGAATAAGCCTCAACACCAGGAGTATGTAACTTCAGTGAAGGTCACCTCACTTCTTTCATCACCTAGATAGTGGCATTATGAGCCTGCAAAGCTCAAAGAGGACGCCAGCACATCTGTGACTTGGCCTCAGCCTTCTCTGATAGTTGAGATTCTTCAGAACCTGGCCACAACTGGTCATTGCAACTTTCTCCACCCATATCCAGTCCTCATACTTTTGGTGTGCCTGTTTCTGAAGGAGCAATTGCTCTTCTCTCCTCTTCAAGCCAAGTCAATGGCCATGCTCTGGCACTTGTCTTACCCATTCTTTGGGGCTTGACCTGTTGACACAAACCATATTCCCAGCAGCTCAACAATCAGAATTCTCCTTGCAATCAAACCTGACACAATTGTTGACAAGAATCCTAACAAGTTTCATTGTCATACCTAGTATTAAAACAAAACCACCCAGGGCCTGTACCACATTTGAAATAGTGTGCAAGTTATTTCCCCACCTCCACCCATAAGCATAAAATCTTGGAGAGTGTAGACTGAAGATCAGTTAAATGCCACCACATGGGCCAATCAAAGCCAAGTCATATTTCTTTACTAGATCTTTTGGACAGCATTGTATCACGTACATAAAGGCCCGGTCTGTTTTTTTCACACTTAGGGTGACTTTAGACGAGGGTCCAAGGTCCAGGGACCAATGAATTCAAGCAATCTTATTGATCAAAGGCATTAAATTGGTCCCAAGGCCTTTAGACAAGCGTCCAAGACCAAACAGTGGCAAATTGAGGCTAAACCTACATGGCACCTTTTCTGGAGGGAAAATCAATTGGCTCAGACCCAAAAAACAGTGCTAAAAGGAGAGCTCCTGATTTGGAGAACCAAGAATCAGGCTAGGGACCAACGTACAGTCCAACTCAAGGATTCAATTTGCTTCAAATGAGTCCAAATTGGTTCCTAGGAAATTGGACCCTGAACCCTCCTCTAAAGTGGGCCTAAACAGCCAGGGCTTTAAAGGAGGGTGTTTTGGTTTATCATTAGGCAATATGCTTTACCATCAAGCACGATTTACGCCATTCAACGCCCTTGGGCTGGGGCATTCCCCAAATTTTGAGATTCAAAACAACATCGACACACAAAAATGTTGAGTTTATCACTAGTGCAAAAGCCACAGAAATGTGTTTTAAGTCTTGTGTGCAACTACTACTTGTACATGACAAGATTTTGGAATTTTTGGCGAGATCTATTTGAGAAAAACTTCGATTGGTTCCAAAACTCAACTTCTTTCAAGAATCTAGCAAGGAATGATATTACCCATTTTTATGGGATGGTGCTAAAAGGAAAGATTAAAACCTCCCACAAGCTTTCTACATTTCCTTCCCGGAAGCTGTTGTTCCCATTGATGTTAATCTGTGATACTTGAGTTGGATGTGCAGAAAGGACATCACCCCTATCTGGTGCTATTTCTATATAGCAAATTGCTGTACATAATTAACCCAATAAAACCATGCATGGGAGATTGTTGTTGATGGTAAGCCAACAGGAAGAAAAATTTCTGCATCATTTTTGGGATTCTTGGTTGTGCAAAATGCTGGGATAATATGTTTTTGACATCACTGAACTGGAGCAAGCACATCAGTGAAACAAACCCATTCCAAAAAAGGAAAACAAAAAAGTGAACACAACAGAGAAATGACACAAAAGACAGAAATTGACGAAGGGAAAGAAAAACGTGACACAAATGAAGTGGATGGTGGAGAGACAAAGCTGAAGAAAGGATAAAAGATTTGGTGAAACTGCCACCAAATGGAAAGAGAGCTTCAAAAAGCTCCTGCCTTTGTTCAGAGACCTCTCCCAGACAGACTTTCATGGGAAAGCAACACCCTCGCAACCCTTCATCTTCCTTAAGAGAAGACCCAAGCCAATGACCACTTGTCATATCAAACTTATCATTTAAGAACCTAGAGAAACTCTGCTAGAGAGTATCTATTTGAAAAATTAGAATGCCTGTAGCTGAAGAGGAAATGACCTGAAAGAGATTCCATGCTTCCAGAAGCTGTAATCACCACAGCATGAGATTCTCTCACCTCCAACTTGAACAATCAACTAATTCATGACTTTGACACAAACCATGTTAAGGGTTGTTGATTTATGCAGCCCAGTTTATCATAGACAGAATCTTGACCAAAAGAAGAATAATCAGAATATGGTCATTTCACTGCAATTAGATACAAGGGCATGAGATCCACATATGATTTTGCATTCCTGAATCCACAGAAATTTACAACTATTGACAGGGATTCACAACATGCAGGACAGAGATTGTTCAGAGCATATACACAAGTGCCAACCTGAATCTCTAGACAAGTTCCCAGAGCTATGGGCTTAACCCCACAAGCCTAAAAATCTGTACCCACAAACCATACTTGAGATATGAGTCACTTTCAGCTGTGCAAAAATTGAAGAGAAAGTGCTCAATTTGGAAACTATAGTTCCAACAACAGCACTCCTTTGGATGTCTCATCGACGAATATGACAGGTGTTCTGAGCAGCTGACCTTTTGAACACCACGATTGATAATACAATCATGGCTAGCATCATACATGACTTAATTGTGCGTTCAATAAAATCACCTTCCTCTCCTGCAAACACTTTCTTGTCAGTTGCATCAAACATACCACGTATGAGGTCCTGTAGTGTTGCCACAAACTGTTTGAAGGCTTTCTTTGTGCTCCAGTAAAAGCAGGCAAAAATGTTGATGTAATCATCAGCATCATTGGATGTGATTCCCTCACCATTAGCTTCGTAAGAAACACCTGTGTGTTGCAAAATCATCAATAGATTGTCACACAGTTGTTTGAAACCACTGGTTTTTCATGCAGAAAACATTATGCTGTGCAAATCCACTTCTAGGAGGGTGATGGGGTGTGAAATGATGGAACTGCAATGTACCATCAGCTTCTGTTCGAAGTGCACGCCTAAACTCCTGAATCTTTTCATTGGCCAAAACCGCATCCCACACACCCTTATCTGTAGCCAATGAAACCACCATGCTCTGCCACAAGAACTCCCAACATTCAATACACAAAATTTGCCAACCTGATGAACTACTATGCCATAGCTAGCTATCTGCCGGTTGGATCTGCACCTCACACGGCACTACCAGCTGGAATGTGCAGAAACAGAGATTGACCACAATTGATACTATAGAATGTCCATTTTGGTGTCCATTGTTGTGTAATCTTACCTGAACCTGTGGGTTGTGCTGAAACTGATGAAAGGCCTCAAGCATTGCACTTTGTGCACCAATGTGACGACAACAGCTTCTGTCAGCAGTTGCAGACAAAAGTGCAGGGTCTGTCTGCTCTGACTCTACCACTGGTCCAACTATTTCCTGGGTTTCCCCAAAGTCAGAGGAGCTGATGATGGCAATCTCTTTCTCATCAGCAGCAGCTGTAGATGTTGAGGACGAATGGGATGGCTCCACTTCTGGGGGCAAAGCTGCTGCTGCTGTCACTAACCCTCTATCAAACACACACCAGAGGCACAACCCACAGATCATTATGACTGGAATTTGCCATTTTCTTCCAATCCCTCTGACATTTTCTTTCAAGCTTGCTGGTTTGAAAGGCAGTCAGTGTTCAGCCAGTGCACTTGTTGTTTGTGCCCATGGGTTCTCAGCATGGAACAAAACCCAGGTCAAAACAGAAAGCATGGGTGCACAAAGATCTGTACCAGGTGAGAACCTTAAGGTTTTTTTGCTGCTCAGAACCTCTGCATCTGCTACTTGATTTATCTTCTAGATAGATTGAGAGGGAGGATTTTTATTTTTGCTTACAAACGGAGGGCATCTTGAAGTTCAAAGGTGGCTTCTTCGACTTCAGAACGCGAAGGAAGAGTTCCGAACACCAGATGGTCTTTCTCCTCACCCCCTGCAGCAAACTCCCAATCCTCAAGCTCCCAGTATTGCCTACCCCCCGAACTCGGTTGCTGCTTAGCGGAGTGATGACGATGAACCTCTGCCGGGTTGCATGTGCATGAAATGGAGGCGGAGGCCGGGGATTTGATCGCCGGCGTCGTGGTGCCTGTCCTGCATAGGACGGCATTGGGAGCTACTGCGGCTGATGAGGGCGAGGACGATCCAACAACACGTATTGCCGTTCTCCACATGGCTCCTCCTCCTATCACCAACAACAAAACCACTTTCCACAGCAGACAGTTCTCCAGCCTCGGTTTCCCTGCACACAGTATATGTCCGTCTTCTTCTATACAACTTTCCGTCTCTTTGTCCCCACTGTTCTCTGCAAATACATCCAGAGCACACAGATACAGCAACAACAACGTCGCAAGCTCATAGACGACAAAACCCTAAACCCTAACAAACTGAGTGGTCTTTGTTTTGTTTTCTGAGACCACTTTCTCCGTTTCTCTCTGCACAATTCCTTAGATCTCCCTATCTGCCCATCTCCCTCTCCACCCACAACAACGGGGTTTTGTAGCAGCAACTGTGTTGCAAGCTTGCAGACGCGATTCAGCTCCAAAATGGAGTGGATTTGTTTTGATCTACGATCCTTCTCGTGCTCTCTTCACTCCCCCCACATTCTGGGCGTGGGAGCAAAAGGTCGCAGTGGTGGGCTTGAGTAAGGAACGACGACGACATTGAAGCGGATGCTACAAAGACACCAAGCAAAACAAACACACAACAGGAGAGAGTCGTGCAGAATGCAATAAATAGCAACGACGGTGCCTGAATAACCCAAGGATGTTTATCTTCTGGGTTTAGGGTTTAGGGTAGACCGGAGGACAATAGCTCTGTCATAGTAGTCCGGAGGACAATAGCTTCAGTAGGCAAGCTACCACGTCTGGACACAGATAATGTAAGCGAATGGAAAATCAACACGTCATCGAGCAACGTCTAAAAATCGTTCTGTCCACTGGATGGTGGGTATTTTTTCATCCGGCACCTGACCCTGCATCACACATCAGGGTACCAGCCAAACTGTTTTGACTCTTTTTTATTGACCGTTTTCTCCCCCAAACCTGACCTCCTAACTAACCTTGGCACCTACCTACCCTACTCACCTACCTACCCTACTCTCTTAACTACCCTATTGACCTAGGTTATCTTAATAACCTAATTTTTTTTCTTACTAAAGTTGCAACTTACTCACCCACCTACCTACCTACCTTCTTACCTACCTACCCACCCACTTATTTATCTACTTGCTTCCCTACCTACCCACTTATCTACCTATCACCCACCTACCTACCCACCTGCCTTCCTACCTTCTTATCTACCCACCCACTTATTTATCTACTTGCTTCCCTACCTACCCACTTATCTACCTACTTGCATGTTTACCTAACCACTCGTCTACATACCTCCCCACTCTACTTTCCTTCATTCTAAGGTTTCATCCATCACTTGAACATCGTCAACATTCATCCATCACTTGAACATCATCAACATTCACCAATTCATATAATACAACATATTTGGGTATTGCATGGAAAATAGAGTCAACCATTTTAGCCAACTCAAGCCATTGATGCCAATAAAATGGCAAACCCTAATTTGATTATTGCAATTTTAGGCAACTTTTTATCGCATCGGTTCCATAACTATGCCTCCACTTTGGCCTACTTAATGTAGAATGTACCTAACTTATTTAACCTCATTTAATTAAGTTTTAGGTAATAAATTTAACAGTTGATGCACCTAATTTTAATGGTGCAATTAAGCAATATGGTTTGGATTTAGGGTTTTGAAAATAATAAATAATTATGAATTTGACATTTTCTTATAATTAATTAAAATTAACCCTGGGTTGGATTTGGGGAGAAGTTTTCATTTTGACATATATGGAAACACAATCTTTTTTTTTTAATTGTAGTGAATAAAGCTTCAACTTGGAGAGACTATGCACTATCGAAAAAAACCTTTGTAGCATTTATTTGTTTTTTAATATTTAATTATTTTTAAAAATCTGGGGCTACTTCTTCGACTCAACATTTTGTTATCATTTAATTACCTTTAAAATGTAGGGCACAATTAGTTGTTATAATTTTGTCATGTTTTACATTCATATATGTTTGTGTAGATATTAAAATTTAGGGCATTCACAATTAGGGATATTTGAGGTTTATGATTTCAAATTCAATTCATATTGTGGGTTCCATAAATTTATTTTGTTTTTCCTTTTCTAGTGTTTAAAGCATCCACCACTCATAATATTTAAGATTTAAGCTACTTATTTATTGATTTAATTACCTTTTAAATGTAGAAATTAATTTTTTCATTGCTTTGTTTTCGGGACTTAAAATGCCTTTAAAGTTCAATACATAACATTAGCTTCATAAAAAAAAATGTTTTCTTGTTGCATAGGATTGTAAAGTTAGGCCCACTTTACACTAGGAATCAAAGCCAAGGTTGAACATAAATCAAGCAATCCTATTGGTGCAATCATTGAAATCTTGTGTCTATGTTCATCTATTGTGGTTTGATTTTTAAGGTTTTGTTTGAGAAAAGAAGCAAAGACGACAAGATGAATGATATAAGAATGAATGATATCAAGAATGAATGAATGAAAACATATGGGGGGTTGAAGCTTTGATCCCTACTTTTTGGCCTTGATGACTTTACACATGAACTCATTGGCCTTCAAACAAATAATATTTTATTATTAATAACTTGGGGCCACACAATGAACCAAAAAACGTTCAAATTTCTCGTTATTGGCCTTGAGATTTTTTGATTCCTAATTTAAAGCATGCCTTATTAAAATTTAGGGCATCTACTATTAAGGCCATTAAGATCATTTAGGGTTTGGTGATAGGGGTTTCATGAATGTGTGTTCATCAGTTTAAGGTTATGTTTTCAAGCCTTGGTTACAACTCATACAAACATGACATTGTTCATCCTAGTGCTAACAATATGTTTATGTTTTTTAATTTTGTTTTTTACAAAATTATAATGTAAGAGATCAATGAAGAATGCAAACAAGGGGGCCTAGTGCTTTGTGACCATGTCACCTCACAAATGAAAATGTTGACAACAAATATCTAAAACTAGTGAGTTTTCAAATTTAGTGTTTTTTTCTTGGAATGGTATTTCAGTTTGAACACCTACTCCACATTGACTTATGTACCTTGATATGGGTTTGTTTTTATATCATATATGGCATTGATAACGAGTTTCAAGCATTTAAGAATCTTGGTTTTCCTCACTTTTCCATTGACAAAATGTTCATAGTTCTAATGTGATGGAGCTACGTGAGATAAGACCAATTTGCAAGATGCTTCAACATACTTCCAAGAAGAAAAGGAAAAGTTGCAATTAAGGGATTGACCTTTAATTGAAGCCAACATAGATAAGTTTGTACAATAGAAAAACCAATTTTGCTAAACAAACCTTATAAAGATCTATGCAACTTAAATATTGCTTATTGATTAAATAAATAATGTTGTTTTATTGTCAACAACATGTTTTTGGAATGTTCTTACTTGAAACATAACATGTTTTTAGAATTTCCTTGCTTTAAACATAATCTGATGTAGGTTCAAGTTTGAAAGTTTTTTTGAAAATTGTTTATGTCAAGTTTTAACATATAGACGAAAAGTATATGCCAAAAATTATAACCAACTACATATTGAACTTGGGTCAACATGCTAAACATGTGGTAACTTACCAGATGCAAATTGTAAAATAAGGACATGTTTGGCAAATAATTTTTAGAACCTTTGGATAAATGCTTTTAATTTTTTTTTTTTCAAAATTAACCAACTTTGATGAAACCAAAAATGGTTAAATTAATTTTTAAAAAAAGGATATATATCTTTTTTTTTGAATTGTGACCTACATGACAATGAAACATGTTATTTGTTGTAAACCCATGCCAAATTTTAAAAATTGCAAAATTTATGATATTTGGCAACAACCGTAACCTTAGTCTCATTTTGAATTTTATTCTTTTTATTTTATTTTATTCACATATTATGTAATTAAATT
>Ga0116229_10014080_pt1 | contig 11174 bp, 7 predicted proteins | sample S1TSphgellanicum_3_FD_87313 | JGI IMG/M metagenome (GOLD analysis project Ga0116229, IMG submission 87313) | Host-associated microbial communities from peat moss isolated from Minnesota, USA - S1T2_Fc - Sphagnum magellanicum MG | ecosystem: Host-associated > Plants > Peat moss > Unclassified... | reverse complement strand
TTGAAAAATGACAAAGTCCATGGTGAAGTTTGTGTGAGTTTATGATGAATACCAAATATGAGTTGAACTCAAATTGCACTCCATGCCCTGTTCCAATGCTTTGTGCAATCTATTTGTTTGAGAGCTGTTTATGAAGTATGTCAAAGTTTGTATATCAAATTACAAAATATCAATGTCATCATAGGATTCAATATATTTTGATAATGTAAAAAATTCAGATTTAACAACATGTGAATATGTTTGAATTGTTTGAGAAAATTGGATTGATCAAAATCAATGTTGAGTTTTAATTCATAAACACCCTTGTCTTTTATAGCCTTTCTTCTTGGCAAAAAGATGAACAAATTCTTAGGTCTTATTGTGGAAAAAATAGTCATATTCTTCAATTGGAGTTTTATGTCACATGTCATAGTCATAAGGATGCATAGTGTGACAATATCTTTTTGATTCATTGATAATAACATAAGACTTGAAATAAGTCATATGAAATAATTAAAAGTGTAAAAAGATTACACCAAATCACCAACACTATTAAATGGTTGATAAAATTGTTAAAGCAAGAGACACTAGAATTAACAATAAGCTAGTATTATGTCAATAAGTGAATGGAATGCAAAATGTGATAAATTATAAAAGCCATATATGAAATTGAAAAAGGTGTTAATTCTATATTCAGTGTTAGTCAATGGAAGGAACCATGTGAAAAAGAATAGATGAGTTGAATCATGAGTTCACAATGTCCATAGGTTTATTGATCAAAATTGTAATAAGACCATTAGTAAAATTCACTTGAAAAAAGTTGTAACATGATTAAGGCCTCAATAGGTTCCTTGCAAAAGAAACAAATGGAACATGTTTAGAAATATATAGAAGTATGATATAATATGGTATGGGTGATATTTGCAAACATATTTAACATAATACCACCCATATTTATAATGAATAATTGTTGCAACATCAACTATACAAGTATGAAACCTATTAAAACTAATAGAAAAGTGCATAATCATGTAATGAACACTTATACATTGCATACACACACACATATATATTATGTAAATGAAACATCTATTACCAACAATAATACAAAAATAGGATGATTTTTGTGATTATTGAAATAATCTAAATTAAATTTCTATTGAATGATACAAGGAATGAATTCAAATTGCTCGATGTGCTGGCATATTCACATATTTTAATTATTTGTTTTATATGCTTAATTTAAAAATGACATAATGTGTTAAATTTACAAAAAAAAATAGTAAATATGTTAATAATGATTAGTGTCAAAGGAATGTTTCCATAGATAAGTTTCTCACAAAATTTAGAATGAATACTTAATTGAAATAGATTAGATAACTAATTGATTGATGAATTGTGTTGCTTTAAAGCCAATTAAATTAAGTTAGAAGTTAGAACATGTGTGTGTCCCAAAAGATTATGAAAGTGCAACCCTTCATTTGAGACTTTGTTTCAAAACATCAAATGTAAGTTTAGTGTGAGTTTAAAAAAAAAGCTTAAAATCTCTTTGGAGATCAACACTTTCATTTCCCAAGTTGTGTGTATTTGTGAGAAGCCCACATTAAACTAATGATTGTAGTGAAGGCGTTTGTTAAAGTTCAAAGATTGTGTGAAGGTCATGGAGCCTTTGCAAGAATTTGTTAAGCTTGTTGAAATTGATACCTAGTAGAGTACAATTGAGAAAAAAAAGAAAAAAAAACTTGGTTGAAGCTTTTTTTAATGTCTCTTTCTTCAATTCAAATTGAGGCGCTTAGTCTTTTGTATTTGGTAGTTGTGTAGATCTAATTTTGCTTCATTTTTACTTATCTTGCTAATTTTTATTTTAAAAAGTTAGATATAATGTGTGAACAACCCAATATATATATTATATATATATGCACTAGAAGGGGGGAAAAAAAACCATTATTGTCATTAAAAAAAATCCCTTCCCTTCCCCCCCAAAATGACTACCCAATTGAGGGCTTTGTTTAAGGAGAGTTAGAAAAGAAGAAGGATGCCATGATCTTCCAACTCAAAGCAAAAAGATGTTTCTTTTGAAATAAAAGAAAGGGTAAAGAAAAAGCTCCCAGCCCCCTCCCCCAAAAGAAAAGAAAACCCCAGAAAAGCCAAAAACCCAATAAAACAAAAACAAAAAACAAAGCCCAAAACGTGTACGACTGACTGACCGACCGACCGACTTGACTGACTGACCCTACTTCCGGAAGTTAACTGTAGTAAGTTAACAACTTCCTTTTTCACCATTTACCCCGCTGCGGCACCGAAAACGCGGGTCGGCTCCGGTCGGCCCATCCCCCGGCCATCGCAACCTACGGCCCGGCAGCGCAGCCACCTCGCAGCTCTTCTGCCGCCTTGGCTGCGCTGCCTTCTTCATCAGGAGCACAGCAGAGTGAGCGAGCGAGCGAACGAAAGCGCCGCAGCAGCAATCGTCGCAACCAGAGCGCCAGCTTTCTTTGCAGCGGCAGCAGCTTTGCAAGCTCGCACAAGAACGTGAGCAGCGCGCGCACAGAAGGAAGGAAGGAAGCAAGCTAGGCAACGTGCGTGATGATGAGAACAACAACAACAAATATAACAACAAGAGGAAGAAGGTGGCAAAAAACAATAACGACAAGCAACTGTACTACTTATCACAAAACAAAAGTAGCAGCAGAAACAAGAGCAGGAGCTTCAGCAGCAGCAGGAGGAGGAGCATCAGCAACGCAGGAGCAGCAAAAGAACGTACGTGTATAGCATAGGATTTTACGAGTTTCCTTTGTTTGCAGCAGTTGCAAAAATGAGTGGAGAAAAAATGTGAGTTGGGCAAGGGGCGAGAGAGAGAGAGAGAGGGTGGGCGGGGTGGTCAACGAGAACATAGGTGAGTAGAAGAAGAAGAAGAATAGCTCCTGTTGTTTGTGAGATTTAGCGAGCGAGCAGAAGAAGAAGAAAGAGCTGACATCAGTTGCAGATGTTTTGTTTTGAAGGAGGAGGAGACGAACGGAGACCAATAGTGTCCTCATTGGCGTCGGAGGAGCATGATTGTGAAGCAGTTCGGCAGTAGTAGTGGCCGTGGTGGCGAAGAAAAAGAAGAAGCAGGTAGTTCTTGCGTTCATGCGCATCAAGGGACGACGAAGAAGAAGAAGAAGGTCTAGTGTTGTGTGCTGGAGTGGAGTGCAGTAAGCAAGGAGAGGGAGCAGGAGGAGATAGTGGGGAGAGAGAGAGAGAGAGAGAGAGAGAGAGAGAGAGAGAGAGAGAGAGCGCAGGCGGGGGAATTGGAGATTTTGGAGAATGCCGAATGAAGCGCAAGAGAGAGAGGTCTTGATGATGGTCGCTTCGGCTGGAGAAGGGATGATGAGCGAGTCGCACAAGAGTGGGAGTGTCTGTGAGAGAGTGTCGAACACGCATATGTATGCAACAGACGAGGACGAAGACGACGACGACGACGACGGGGCTTCGCACCACGGCGGCGGCGAAGAGAATGGAAGTGGGAAGACACTTCTCCTCAGGGAGCATGACTACATTGGTCTCTCAGAGATGTCTCCTTCTTCTGCCGCTTCTTCTTTTCAAAGCGTGCATCAGTCGCCGTCGTCGCGGGGGAGGAGGAGGGATGGCGACAGAGAAGGAGGAGGAGAGGAGCTCAACTTGAACCTTGGTGCCACGGAGCTTCGGCTTGGTCCACTCCCAGATCTGATGGAGTCCGGCAGAGGTGGTGGTGTGGAGAGGGGAGGAGGAAGCTGTTTGGAGAAGAAGAAGAATGGCACCACAGATCAGCTGCAGCAGCAACAAACGCATCATGTTGTTGTTTCTGACCGGGGAGTTGCAGCAGCAGCAGCGGAGAAGCAGCTTGAAGAGCAGACTCCTTCTGTAGACAACGACAACGGCAAGAAGAAGGATTCTTGCCGCTCCGACGGAAGCTTGAGCTTGGGCATCGGTTTATTGGCGAACCCCAGGTTGATGGGCAATCCCAATAACATGGATGTTGCTGCTGCTGCTGCTGCTGACAAGAAGTTGTTCTTCTATCGCTCGGAAGGACCAGCAGCAATGGAGGACAACCAACAGTCTCAAAGCAATCAGCAACAGAAGATACCCCATCCCCAGCAGCGGCAGAACTCTCATGAGCTTCTTTCTTTCTCGAATGCCAGAACATCAACACCATGGGCAGAACGAAACCACCAGTGCAGTAGCAGTACTGGCGTTGTCCAGCAGGAGGATTCTTCTTCTTCCCCTGTCTCTGACATGTTGTTGGACAAAACTTCCATGGCTGGGAGAGGTCACCACCACCACCACCACCATCACCAGCAACCCAATAACCTGGATCAACCAAAGCAGGAACTTTTGTTGCAAGAGAGCAACAATGTTCCAAAGATGCAAGGAGCACAAGCTCCTACTGCTTCTAAATTTGCTCCATCTCCTCCTGCAACATCTGCTACCCATGTGCCCATGCACCCTTCTTTGCAGCAACCATCATCATCATCATTGCCCCCACAGCAGCAGCAGGCAGAAAAAAGGTACCCTCCTCAGGAACCCCAGTATCCTCAAGAAAACATACTTGGGGAGCTTGATCGCAATGGCATTGTGCAAGAGTTCAATGCTCACAAGCTCAAGGTGCAGATGAGACAGGCGGCGGCAGCAGAGAATAATAGCAGTCAGTTCTGGCTTGCTAAACCAGAGAACCATCACCACCATCTTCCTCCCCAGTTCTCCTCCTCCTCCTCCTCCTCCCCACAAGAATCACCAGAAAGCAGCAGAGCTATTAATGGAGGAGCTCCTCAGACAGGATCATCACGGGGGATGACCATGTTTCCTCCCTCAAAGACTGGAGTGGGTGGAGCCAAGCGAGGTTTCTCTGAGGCGATTGGAAACTCTGGTGTATCTGAGCCCAGAAATCCATACCCTGATGGGAGGAATGCATTTGTGGAAGGTGGAGCTTCTTCACGGGAAGGACCCATTGGAGGAGCCAGTGCAAGAATCAATAGTGGCGGTGGCACTGAGATGCTGTCTCAGCAACAATCGAAGCACCAACAACTTGCTGCAACAACACCTCCTCCTCCCTCTGCTGCTGCCAACATGTACCCTTGCAGCAACAACAACCCAAAGCAGCCTTCACCAAGTCCGTCCTGGCAGCAGCAGAGTTTGGAGCAGTCTGGTGTGTATTTTGGACCTTTCTGTTCGCAACGGCCTGCCCGTGGTGGCAGTGGCGGGCCTCTCAGCAGCAGTAATGGGGGGGCTGATGCAAGTGCTATTGTTAGTGTTAATGTAGAGTCGTCGAATCCAAAAGCATGGGAGACAACAACAACACGGTCAACCAAGAACCTTCAGCAGATCACTGTGCATGCTTCTTCTGAGATGATGAGCAAGCATCCTTCCCCTCCTGACACACGGTCATTGCCTGTGAAGGAATCTGCTGCTCCCACTTCTGCACCACCTCCTCCTCCTCGGTGAATAGTCTGGAGCTTTCTTTCTTGAGATCTATCTTTGTTCTGTTTTGCTGGGTTATCGGTGTTCTTGCTTGATGAAATCACAACCGTAGTTTGTCTCAATGCAGATTCTTGCTGTTTTATATGTATGTAATTTGGTATTTCTTTTGCAGCTGATTCTTTCTTTGTTCTGCCTGAATTTCTTGAGCAAAAGATTTTCTCTGTCTGTGCTTCATCCAGGCAAAACCAGGTGGTAGGGTGGCCACCAGTGAGGAACTTCCGCAAAAATCAGCAGCCACCAAGGCCTGCATCCCAGGATAGACAGCCAAGGTCATCAGTGTCAACAACTCCTCAGGCCACCACCGCCACCAACACCAACACTAGTGCAACTCCACCAAAAGCTCCAGCAAACAGTGGTGGGACTCCATCACAAACATCATCGTTGCTGGTGAAGGTGTACATGGATGGACTTCCCATTGGCCGCAAAGTTGATCTTGTCGTCAACAACAGCTATGACAAGCTCAAGTCTGCTCTCGAAGACTTGTTCCAACAATTCATCGGTACAGCCGCATGTCCTTTCACCTCCCTGTATTTATTTCTATCTTACCACTAATCTGCTGCCTGGTTGGATGAGTTTTGTCCTCCTGGTTGGTGGCAGCAAGGATGGATGTTGGGTTCTCCATGCCTTTGCACATGAAGAATATCACTTAACACTTGTGCCTTTCTGAATGATTGTTATTCTCCATGATACATACAGGGCAACCTGGCAGCATACAAAGTGGCTCCACTGGAGGTTTGGAGTCTGGGGGGGTTTCTTCCTCCTGTAACCGGAAGCTCAACTTCTTGCACAGCTCTGAATATGTGCTCACATATGAGGACTGTGAAAGTGATCTCATGCTTGTTGGTGATGTTCCTTGGAAGTAAGTCTTTTGGCTGTGGATCAAGATTGACTTTCTGTGTGTGTTTTTGCTGCATGATTAACAACACTTTGTCTCAGTTTGTTTCCAGATAGAAGTGTGCAGAGTTGATTCCTTTTTTTTCTTTGAATTTCACTGAAATCACTTGTCCTGGTCTTTGCAGTATGTTTACAGGTATTGTACGAAGGCTGCGGATTATGAAGGGTGTTGATATTGGTGAGCATAAATTGTTTCTTCTGCTGCCATTCTTCTGTGCATAGCCCTGTCACCAGTGATAGATAGTGTAGGAATTTTGAAAGAGGGGGTGGTTTTGGAGATGGGTGCAGAGTAACGACTACTGTATGGGTATAGCTTTGTGAAAGAACTTGCTTGCTCATATTGATCTCCTTTGAGCTTCATGAAATGCTGAAAATCTTGTGTTTGATAAGCTGCTTGTATTCTCAGTTCAGATGTGTCTTCTGCAGAGCTATCATTTTTCTGAAGAGTTTTTGTTTTTGTAATTTACTTCATTCACTAACACTGCTTGAATGGGTGTGGTCCCAACAGCTCGAAATGGTGGGGACAATACAATGAATTCTCAGTCGGAGGTGGACTGAGGATTTGGGTACTGCTTGGGAAAGGTGTTTGATTCGATTTGGCATGCTGAGAGCATAAATTGCACTCATCTTCTCTGTGGGAGACTGGTGAAGAGAGCAGCAAGGGATGAAGTGAGAGAGACATGAAGTGAGAAAGAAACATGGGAAAGAGAGAGAGAGAGAGAGAGAGATGAAGACAATTGGGAGTGTTGCCATCTATTTTTTGCCCTCCTAAAATGCTGGTGGTGGTGGCTGTAGAAGAGTAAATAGAGGAGGCAAGAGACATTGGCTTTGAACGCAAAGTTACAAACCGAAAAATATTTGATTTGGGGGACAAAAAATGCTATTATCTTCTTCTATCTGTTTGTGTTGTTGGGGTCAGGTCTCCCCCAAAAACCGCAACCCAACACCCTGTTAATCAGCTCTGAGGTTAGTATTAAATAAAATAGAAGTGCGGAGGAGAGCTCTTTTCCATGTATAATTCCAGACATGGAACCTGTGTAAGTTGTCAAACCAGTGGGCTGTTGTTAAAAACCTATTTACAGTGTTACTTTTAAAACTTCCTCTCAACTGCTTCCTCCTATGTTCTCCGCATTCCAACTTCTCTACATTAGTGACAGAGCTGAATTATTTATTAGTCTGGCTGATCACAATGCAGTTTCTCAGTCATTGGTTAAGACTGTCCACAGTGACATACATGTATCTGAGTTTACTTTGTGTACTCCAAATGTTTAGCAATGGGACAATGTTTCTTGTGGTTAAGGTGTTATGAGTTCACAACCCCTGAACTCCTGTTTCCTTCCTCTGATCTCTCACTCCCGTGTTTGTGGATCCTTGTTTTCTTTTGCATTCTGTTTTGCCCCAACTGTTTTTGTAAATTCCATGCATAAATTGTGGACTCAATGCGGATTTTAAGTATAGGAGAAGGGTCTAGCTTTAGACCCTTGTTCTGGATTTGAGGCTCCCCTCACAAGGCAGGTAGGTGAAGTGGAGGGGCTGAAAATTCAGAACAATCTAAAGCTAGATCCTTCACATGCAAATGGGGAAGGTAGACCCTCACATGTGGAACTTTATCTTTCCCAGAAAGAAAACCAGAAAAAGAACTTTCAAAATCCCAGTTGACAGCCTCACAGGAGGATCCTTCCCTTTGCGATTTCTGAAGTTCCTGTGACATCTTCAGCTGGGTGAGCAGGAGGATCCTGACCCTTGGCATTTTGGAAGTTTTGGAAGTTCCTGTGGCATCTTAAGCCGGGTGACAGTACCCAAAATACGCTGGACAAAATAGGGCAGCTCTTTACGGGTGGGTGCTGAGAGGAAGTTTAACAAAGGAAAGGGTTTGTTTTAAGAAGCTAAACAAAGAAAAGCCGAAATAGTACTAAAGAGTAAATCATAGTTGTATACACTGGACATTGGGCTACAACATCATCATCAGCTGCATGAAACTAGAACACAACACAGGAAGTACACTGCATTGATGCCGTGAACCTAACTGCCCATCTCTCCTCCATAACCATCATCAGAGACATGGGTACAACAATCCTGCAGCAGCAGCAGCAGCAGCAGCAGGTGCATGATAATAAAGCTGACACTATCCATGACCCCATGGCAGACATGAATAGGCAGATTGTACACTAGTTGCAATTGAACAAAAGCAACTTATTAACAACCCAATTTAAAACCCCACTGTTGTTAGTTAGTCAGTGTATGTACTGGCCCATTCCTGCCTGACAAGGGGGGCAGTAGTTAGCAGTCCAAAGGCTCTCATTTATACATAAGGTAAAGCTCCACCAGGGTCAGTGTGCGCATTCCCAAATTAAGGGGCTTAAGTACAAGGTGCTCATAGCCAAGTCTGGCTCCTCATTTTGCGAATGTTCCCCCCGCCACCCCACTCATCCTGGGGCATTACCCATGATGGAGCATGCAGCATACATTTTCTTGAACGTAAATAAATATACATAGATCACAAGGGAAGGTTCTTAGTCCTACTCCCGAAATGGGGATCACTCTTAAATCACTTATGGAGTAGGTAGACATAATAAGAACCCTCCTCTTTTTGAAGAGGGATAATCACAGATATAAGGTGCCCTCGAAATACAATAAGAAATTTGTCTGCATGCTTTGTGCAAAGACAAGGGGGCAGAAGTGGGCAGTAGTTAGCTGCAAGGCCAAGAAGTTCACAATGGTTTCACCTTTTCCTAACCATGTTACACAGTTCCCATTATCACTCTGCCGTTTTTGTTTGAACTTGCTATGAGGGGCAGAGCACTTTCTTGAGAAGATGCTTGTTTATTTTGTCATTACATGTTGAAAATGGAGTAATGCATGGAATCAAGAATTGTTGCTAATTTACTAGATCCGCCACTTCAAATTTCAGACAGGCACATTATTTAGGGCCCACGAGGTGTGTACCTTCGACTTAGAACTTTTTTCTTTGCTTAATTGATAGGTGGGTTATGTGGCCTAGAACTGCATCCATGACCCATTTCCTGGACAAGGTCAATTGTGTGATCAGTGATCACTCTCGGAATCAGGGACTAATTCTTTGCCAATGGGTGGGCTTTTTTAGTATTTCAGATCCTTGAGATTTTTTTGGTACAGTTTGTTGCTCACTAAAGATGTACTTAGCAGAGTGATAATACAATGACTTTTGCTTTGGTAAGGAGCATCCAATTCATATCAGGATCACTGAACAATAATTCTGTGTTCCAGGTTCCAACTAAAGATGTACTATGTGGTTTGATAGGTGGGTTATGTGACCTAGCATGCACTCGTGCACCCATCCATTGAAAAGCCATTATGACTCAGTTGTGGATGGATGAACTGGTCCACAACTGAGTTCTCAAAAAGTCATCATCGTCCATCTGGCTGTGGTCCATTATGGTTAGATATGGACAGGAACACAATGAAAAAAATGTCTTCCTGTCCACACATCATCCATCCTACATGGTGCCCTGGTGACTCCAGAAATTGTTTTGATCTGTCTTCATCACCCTTTCTATAGGAAAAGCTTTTTATATCATATTCTAATTGGGACTTGAAATCTCAGTTCAGGTGAATCTTGGATTTTCCCTTCCATCATCATCTCTTAGTCCATAGTTTTCATCTCTAGTCATCCAGGATGGACTGCCTTCAAGGCATGTGTCAGATGCAGGTAGGTCCCCTTCCATTTGCAGAAGGATATCCACTTTGTGGAAGAGACATCCCTCGATTTGAGGACCCTTCAGGTTTAGGAAGAAGCATCCATGGATGACAAAGGCAGAAATTCAAAAGTGCTTCATGTTGAGAGAATGCTTCTTCCCAAGGCCCTCCTCCATATGTTCTCCGGCTGAGGAATTGGGGCAAATGGCCTCACTCACTTGCCCTCAAACGTAACAAGAGCCTGGGGAAGAAGTGTTCCACTACATCAAAGTCTCTTGATTTGAAGCAAAGAAGGACAATTATGTACTTTGGAATTGGGTTTTGGCCTTGCTGCTTGTATTTGGGATTAGAATCAACATACCCATCTTCCAAGTGCTTATTATACTTTGAAGAAAAGTGTATACTTTCTAGGATCTGAGAAGTTGTGGGTACAAGCAAGCATGAAAAAACTGGTTTTTGCAACTACTTTTTTTGTTCAACGGAACTGAAAGTGTCCAATGCTACAACTAGTTTTTGTAACTACTTTTTGTCGGACACAACTGAAAAGTGTCCAATGCAACTAATGCAACTACTATTTGGTTGCATTGGACAAAAAGTAAATCGTTGCAAAGACCAGTTGCTTTCCTATTCCATATGCAAGACTTATAAGGGGGCCCTCTTCTTCAATGTGGGTTTTATTGCTATTCAGTCAAGCACCTTCTAAAGAGGCTACCCATCCCAATCCTATTACCAGCCCAAGGATCGTTTCCTTCAGAGTTTGCAAACATATGGTATTAGCTCACCATAATCTATCTCAATCTAATGTGAAAGATTTTTTTTTTCCCAAATGAAATAATTTCATACCTTGTGTTGCGTGCAATTATTAGATGAAATGAACTTTTTAAGAAGCTAATGCAATATTTAACAATTTCTTAGAAAACCCGACTCAGGAGCAAGGATTACACTCATGTGCGTGTCACATTAACACTTCCAATTACAATATGCTCTTGCCACTTGTATATCAACATACTAAGTGTTGTTCCCCTAACTGTTCTCAAATTTATCACCAGATAATTCCAATGAGTTTCTTACAAGTTTTGCCAATAGTGTTCTCAAAAGACTGCAAACATCTCAAGACTGCAAAACAACATAGA
>Ga0116229_10014077_pt1 | contig 11175 bp, 8 predicted proteins | sample S1TSphgellanicum_3_FD_87313 | JGI IMG/M metagenome (GOLD analysis project Ga0116229, IMG submission 87313) | Host-associated microbial communities from peat moss isolated from Minnesota, USA - S1T2_Fc - Sphagnum magellanicum MG | ecosystem: Host-associated > Plants > Peat moss > Unclassified... | reverse complement strand
TCCCATGCCCCGGGCTTGAATGGGCACATAACTGGCCGGGTTCGCAATGGGGCTCGGTGCCATGGGCACCTCGCGGGAATAGAGGTTGCTCGCGTTCATTCCGGCATGAACCAATTCCACCGCGGCGAGCGCGCCATGGCGATGGATTGCCTGCGTCATGAGCGCGAGCGCCGGTATGTCGAGGTCATCCCAGAGCCGGCCCTCGACATAGGGAGCCACATCGCTCGACGGATGAATCTCCACTTCTTCGGTGCTGACGACGGCCCAGCCGCCTTCTGCCTTGATGGCGCGCATGGCGGCGTGACCCTGCGGCCGCGCATGTCCCATGCCATTGCAATGAGGCACCTGGAAAAAGCGATTCTTCGCGGTGACGGGGCCGATTCGAATGGGTTCGAACAAGATATCGTAGCGGGTGTCGCGGGGCATGATCGGCCGGTTTGGCAATGGGCGTATGATTGTAACGCCATCGATTGCAATGACGGAAATGGTACTCAGGTGTGACGAGTTTCAGCGCGGTGTTGTCGGTTCAGATGGAACTGGAGAAGTGGCTGCGCGAGCACGCGCTCCCGTTTTGGGATCGGCATGGCGTCGATCGCGCTGGCGAAGGATTCTTCGAGGATATCCAGCTGGGTCTGGATCATACTCCGGTCGGTTTGGGCGAGCTGCGCCGCGGCCGCGTCGTCGCGCGTCAGATCTATGTGTTCGAGGTGGGGCGCCGAATGGGCTGGCGCTCGGAATTGTCGAGCCCGATCGACCACGGTTGCGATTATTTGTTTCGGCGCATGCACCGGGGCGACGGACTGTTCAACACGGCGGTCGCCGCCGACACGCACGTTCCACACGCGAACTTTAGCCTCTACGAGCATGCATTCTATTTGTTTGCGCTGGCGCACTTACAAGAATCTCACGCCGGCCGTCACCCCGTGGCGACGACCGCCGCCCGGTGCCTCGACCAGCTGCGGGGCGGTTGGGGGAAGTCGAACGGCGGTTTCAATGAGTCGGTACCCGCGACCTTGCCGCTGAAGTCCAATCCCCACATGCACCTGCTCGAGGCATCCTTGGCATGGATCGCGTGCAGCGCCGGCACCGATCAGCAACCGTGGATCGCGCTCGCGGCGGAACTCGTGGAGCTGTGTTTGACGCGCTTCATCGATTCGAACAGCGGCGCGGTCCGCGAGTACTTCGACGCTGATTGGCTCCCCGTGAGCGGCGCACTCGGTCGGATCATCGAGCCCGGCCACCAATTCGAATGGGCCTGGTTGTTGACGCAGTGGTCATCGACCAGTCACTGTGCCGCCGGTCAGCGGCAGGCGTGCCTGCGCGCTGCGCAGCGGTTGCTGGAATTGGGCGAACGCTTCGGTGTGGATCCCGAACGGGGTATCGCGGTCAACGAGATTTGGGACGACATGAGCACCAAGGATGCGGATGGAAAGATTTGGCCGCAAACAGAACGTGTCAAGGCTTGGTGCGCGGCTCTCGACCAGGTAACCGCGTCTCCGGCGGCGGAACATGCGTATCGCGGAGTTCTCGCCGCGGCCCGCGGCCTCGCACGATATTTTCGCGAAGACATGCCCGGAACATGGCATGAGGTGTGGGGCGCGGACGGCCGCTTCCGGACAGGTGCATGCAAGGCGAGCAGCCTTTATCATGTTGTCTGTGCCATCGACGTGCTGCGCCAGACCGTCGACCGGCACCGCACACGGATTTTATATGACCATCACTGACAAACTGAGCGGTATCCGCGTGCTGTGCATCGGCGACGTCATGCTGGATCGGTTCATATCCGGGCACGTGAAACGTATTTCACCGGAAAGCCCCGTGCCCGTGCTGTCGGTCACGGACTCCATGAGTTTTCCAGGCGGAGCGGCGAACGTTGCGCGCAATGTGGCTTCCTTGGGTGGTCTGTGCACTGTGGTCAGCGTCGTGGGCGCGGATGCGGTTGCGCGGGAATTGCGTGGCGACCTCGAGGCGATCGCCGGCATCACGTGCGAATTCTGCGAAAGCCCGAATCGGCCGACCAGCGAGAAGATACGATTCGTCGCGAACGGCCAACATATGCTGCGCACCGACCGTGAAGTGACCGTGGCCGTCGATGGCCCGGTCTCGAGTGAATTGATCCAGCGGATCGAGCGGCTTACCTTCGAACATGACGTCGTCGTGTTGTCGGATTACGCGAAGGGACTGTTGACGGATCAGATCATTCGTGCAGCCATCGATGCCGCGTCGAAGCAGCGCCTGCCCATCGTCGTCGATCCTAAATCGGTCGATTTGAAGCGCTACGCCGGTGCCACCGTGATCACGCCCAACAGCAAGGAGGTGTTGGACGCCACCGGCATCGATCCGACGGACGACGACTCCAAGGCGGCCGACGCGGGCGCGACCATCCTGCGCGATGCGGGAGTCGCGGCGGTGTTGTTGACGCGGGCCCACCGGGGCATGACCTTGGTCGGAAGGGGAATCGAGCCACTGCAGATCAAGGCCAGCGCCCGCGAGGTGTTCGATGTCGTCGGCGCCGGCGACACCGTCGTTGCCACGTTGTCATTGGCGCTCGGTGCGCAGCTCGCGCTCGGGGAAGCGGCGACTTTGGCCAATTTCGCGGCCGGAGTCGTGGTCGGCAAGCGTGGCACGGCCACCGTGACCCAGACCGAACTCGCCGACGAGGTCCAAAGGTTGGGTGCGGGCAGCCTGCAAGCGTTGCGAAACAAGATCATGTCCCGCGCGGACGCCATCGAACTGGCCCGCACCTGGCGCAGAAACGGCCTCAAGGTGGGGTTCACCAACGGCTGTTTCGATATTCTGCACGTGGGACATCTGGCGATATTGTCGTTCTCGAGACAGCACAGCGGCCGGCTCATCGTCGCGGTCAACAGTGATGCGTCGGTCAGGCGCTTGAAGGAACCCGGTCGTCCGATCAACGCCGAGAACGATCGCGCGATGGTGTTGGCTGCCTTGTCCGTCGTCGATGCCGTGGTCGTATTCGACGAGGACACGCCGCTGCGAATGATCGAGCAACTGACCCCCGACGTACTCGTCAAAGGTGCCGATTACACGATCGACACCATTGTCGGAGCGCAGCATGTACTCGCGCACGGCGGTCAGGTGTTGACCTGTGAATTGGTGCCCGGGAAGAGCACGACGAGGGTCGTGCACGCGCTGCACGCCCAGGCGCGCCCCGAATGACACGGCCACCGGTGTTCTTGGATCGAGACGGTACGCTCATCGTGGAGATGGGATACTTGAAGGACCCTGAGCGCGTGTCCTTGGAGGAGGGCGCGGTCGATGCATTGTCGATGTTGCAAGAACGAGGTCATCCCTTGATCGTCGTATCGAATCAATCCGGCATCGGTCGCGGCCTGTTGACCGAACGCGATGCCCAGCGCGTCAACGAGCGCGTCGCCGATCTGCTGCGTTCGGCGGGAATCGAGATCCTGGCGTGGTACATGTGTCCTCATAGCCCAGAGACGCCGTGCGCTTGCCGCAAACCCCTGCCAGGGATGGCCGTCACGGCGGCCCGGGATTGGAGCATCGATCTGTCCGGCTGCTATGTCGTGGGCGACAAGCGCAGCGACGTCGAGATGGCCGATGCCATTGGCGGAACCGGCATCCTGGTGAGCACCGGCCATGGAATGGACGCCGTCGAGTGGGCACGGGTTTCGGGGCGGCCGATCTTCGATGGGTTGCGCGACGCCGCGGCGTACATTCGCGAATTGGAGGATGGATCGTGATCATCGTCACCGGCGCCACGGGATTCATTGGCTCCAACATCGTGGCCGACCTCAATGCCGCGGGCAGGAGCGACATCATTCTGGTCGATACTCTCGGCAGCGACGGCAAATGGAAGAACATCGCCAAGCGCCGGTTTCATGACATCGTCTTTCCGGGCGAGTTGGACGCGCTGCTCGGCAAATCGGCGGGCGCCGAAGTGGTTTATCACCTGGGCGCCAACTCCTCGACCACCGCGACGGATGGCGATGCCGTACTCGTCAGCAACTTCCGGACGTCGAAGAGCCTATGGGAATGGTGTTCGCGCACGAGGACGCCGTTCATTTATGCTTCTTCCGGCGCCACCTACGGGGACGGTTCGCTGGGCTTCAAGGACGATGAGGCGCTCGACGCACTCGACCGCCTACGGCCGCTCAATCTCTATGGTTGGTCGAAACATGCCTTCGACAAGTGGGCGGTGGCGCAAAGCGAAGCGGGCAATGCTCCGCCGCAATGGTGCGGCCTGAAGTTCTTCAATGTCTACGGGCCGAACGAGAACCATAAGGGCGATATGCGCAGTCTCGTCGCCAAGAACACGGCCCTGGTCGACGGCGGGCAGACGGTCACGCTGTTCAAATCTCATCGCGCGGATTTCTCGGACGGGCAACAGCTGCGTGATTTCGTCTATGTGAAGGATTGCACGCGCGTCATGCTGTGGTTGGCGGATCATCCGGCCGTGAGTGGGCTGTTCAACCTGGGCACCGGCACGTCCCGGTCGTTCGTCGATCTCATTCACGCGATCGGACGCGCTCTCGATAAAACGGCAACGATCGAGTTCGTCGACATGCCGGCGTCGATCCGCGCGAATTACCAGTATTTCACCGAGGCGGATATGGCCAAGCTGCGCGCCGTCGGCTACACGTCGGCGTTTTACAGCTTGGAGGACGGTGTTGCAGATTACGTGCGGCAATTCCTGACGCAGCCGGACATTTATCGCTGAGCAGTCATCACCGTAGCTTGAGTTTTTCTCCGTAACCGGTCAGTTCCAGATAGCCACGCCCCACCATCGAGTTCCCCTCCATGGCTCGGACCGCTCCTTCCCAATAGATCGCTCCCGTGGAGAGCCGAGTGTCGTTTTCCTGATCGTTCATCAAGGGTTCCAGATCGAACTGTCGCGACCCCGCGCGGACGTGCCATTGCACGGGGTAGAGGATGCCGGTGCGGGGCGAGCGCCATTCGCGCTGGCGTTGAAATTCGACATCGCCAGGTTCGAGCGTGTGTGTCGTGCCGTCGCTGTCGCGCAGCGTTCCGCCGGCCCAGCGAACCTCGTTGTCCTGTCCGCGAATCCGGAACGCCATGAGTGCGCCGCCGTCCGCCAAATTGATGCCGATCCAGTCCCATCCGACGGAGCGAGCATCGAGATACTCACTGGACCATTCGTGATCCAGCCAGGCCTCCCCGCTGACATCATCGTGGCGTCCGCCGCGCCGTACGGTTCCCGTCACCTGCAAGTGTGGCTGGCTATAGTAGTAGCTCGCGGACTTGACCGACGGCCCCTTGCGGCTGACGCCGGACCGCCCGTTGAGCAGCGCGGCCTGGAGCGGCAGGAACGACAGCGTCATTGCAAAATCCTCGGCGTCGATGCTCGCTGCGTATTTGCCCGCGACGCGCTTCAAGGACCAGCGTCCGATGAACACATCGGTGTCGGTTTCCGAGGCCTCGGCCAGACCGAATCCTGAGCGCCTGATGCGCTGATCCTCCCACAGTCTGCCGCGTTCCGGATCGCTGATGGCGCAATGCGCGATCAACAGCTGTCGCGCAGCGAATGCACTCGGATTGTCCGCATCGACACCGGGTTTGCTGCGAAAGAACGTGATCTGAAACCCCAGGTCCTGGCCGCTACGGGTCTTGAGCCAGCCCGTGACGTACCACCACTCGGTTCGAAATGCCGGATGACTTCCATAATCGGCGGGAAAGGTGATCGATCCATCCGTGGTGACGGCGGCGTAGGGGACCTCCGCGGCTTGCGCCAGGGCGCCGAACATCAACACGAGCACACCCAGGCCCTGGTCGAGCCTCACGAGTCTTCCCGCACGGCACGTACCGCATCCTGGTTCATCGCGGCACGGCCGCTCCATATCGCCGTGACCGCCGCCGCCGCGATCAACGCCAGGCTCAATAGACCGAGCTGCCATGCGGGTACCGCGAGATCGATGCTCCAGTTGAACGACTGTCGATTGACCACGTACACCAACACCAGACTCAAGGCGCCGCCGAGAATGAGCCCGTACCCGACGCCGAAGGCGGCCATGAGGGTCCCTTCACCCGCGAGCATGGCGACGACCTGTGCCTTGCGCATGCCGATGTGTCTCAACATGCCGAATTCCGCGCGCCGCGCCAATGCGGCGGAGCTGGCGGCAAAGCTCACGCCGGTGAGACCAATGAAGACGGCGACGGCCTCGAGGGCGTAGGTGATGACGAATGCACGGTCGAAGATCTGCAATGATTTTTCACGCAATGCGCTGCTGGTCATGATTTCGAGTGAATCGCCGCGCGCGAAGGACCCGCGTATGGCCGCTTCGACCGACGCGGATGGTCGTGTCCCGTCGAGCCAAATGGAGCCTTCGTTGGCGGCGCGATCGCCGGTATCGTCGATGTAGGTGGGACGCAAGATCACCACAGCGCCCGAGGTTCGCGCGTAGTCGCGCCAGACACCGGCGACGGTAAACGACCGGGCGCGTCCGGCGAGCGGCACGCTGATCGGGTCACCCAAGCGATAGCCGTACAGATCCTGCAATGCCTCCGATATCCAAGCCGGTTGCGCGCGCGGGTCCAAGCGGGTCGTCAGGCTGCGCAGCATGGGCAAAATCTGCGCCATACCGCCGGCCGTTCCATCTCGTGCAATGACGGTCACAGGCGCGTGGTCGGCGTCGAGCAATACTTGGCGGCTGCGACGGAAGTCGACACGCGCAACGCCGTCCAACGCCGCCAACCGCGCCTGAAGTTCCGGGGACCAGTCGGCGGTGTCATTACCAAAGGGCTCGCGCAGCTGCAAATCGGCGGGCAATAATTTGCCCAACCAGTTTTCGAATGAGACCCGGAATGAGTACACCATGATCGCCATGGCGACCATCAAACTGAAACTCACGATGATGGACGCCAAACTCAAGGTCGACAGACCCACGTTCTCCCGGAGTTGGGCGATGGCGGTATCGAGCACGACTCGGCCCGTACGTGGCGCCGTTCTGAGGATGCTGACCGTGAGCGTGGGTACTAGCAACACCGCACCGAACAGCAGCGCCGCAATCGCAGCATAACCGAACAGGGGCAGACCCATCACCGCAGGGAGCTCGGCGAGCAGGGCACCCGCGGCCAGCAACACGAGACCGGCGCGAGAACTCGTTTTTGCCGCGGCGGCATAGTCGCCGCCGGCGCCTTTGAGCGACAGGGCGGGCGGCTGGCGCGAGGCGTTGCGCGCCGGAACCCAGGAACCGACGCTCGCGACCACGGTGCCCATCAAGAAGAAGGCGAGCATGGGCACCGAATCCGCCAACACCGACTGGGACACCATGCGCAACTGGCCCCCCCCCAGATCGCCCGACAGCAATCGCAGCATGACGGCCGCGATGAGCGTGCCGAGCATGACGCCGGCCAGCGAACCTGCGGCGCCGAGCGCTGCGCCTTCGCCGATCAGCGCTCGTTGCAATTGCCCCCGCGTCACGCCGAGCGCTCGCAGCAGCGCCAACGACCGCCGCCTGCGCAACACCGACAAGGATTGCGTCGCAAACACCAGGAAGGCACCGGTCCACAAGGCGACGAGCGCCAGCATGTTGAGATTGACGCGATAGGCTCGCGTGACCGTCACGGCCCGGTCCCGTTCTACGCGCGGCGCCACGGCCATCACCCCGGGTGGCAAGCGATGCGCAAGGCCTTCGCGAAAGGCGTCCACGTCGACGCCCGGATGAAGCCTGAGATCGATGCGATTCAGCCGCCCGAGTCGAGCGAAGGTCCACTGAGCCGACGCGATGTCCATGAGTCCGAGAGCCTGACCGTACGTGCCAGGAGACAGCACGCCCAGTACGCGAAGCGCCTGAGCGCTGCTCCCGACGATCACGGGCAGCTCGTCGCCCCGGCGTAACTGCAGTTGTGCCGCGGCACTGGTGCTCAAATAGATGCCGTTTGCCTGAAACAGGTCGAAGATGCCGCTGGCGATATCGCCAATGAGCGCCGGTTGCATCTCGGACGCGGTGAACGGATCCACACCCAGCACCTTCAGCGTATCGCGTCGCCCCGGTAGCGCAACCTCGAGTTCGAGAACCGGGCTGGCGACGGCGATGCTCGGATCGCGCGACAATACCGGATAGAGCGTCTCGCTGAAACCGTCGGCGGGACCGCGTACGATCACGTCGGCCTCGCCCACGAGTCGTTTGGTCGCGAGCCCGAACTCATTGAGGGCCGTCGTGTTGACCAGATAAACCGCGGCGCCCAGAGCGACGCCGAGCGCAATCGCGATGACCGTCACGCAGAGACGCGCCGGCTGCTCGCGCAACTGGGCGGACATCAGAATCCGCCAAACGGTGAAGCTGCCTCGCGCGCGCGCCTGAGTCGTCACGCGTCCGGATCCAGCGGGTGCAATCCGCGAGCGGTCAGCGTCAGAATCCGATCGGCGGTCTGCGCGGCGTTGCGCGAGTGAGTGATGAGCAAGCCGGCGCCGGCGTTAGCCTTGATCTGTGCCCGCAACAGCTCGAGAATCTGTGCCGCGCTGCGCGGGTCTAGGTTGCCGGTCGGCTCGTCCGCCAGCACGAGGCGCGGCCGATGCACGAGCGCACGCGCGATGGCGATGCGTTGCACTTCGCCGCCCGACAGTTCGCGTGCGTAGCGCTGCGCCAATGCGCCGATGCCGACCGCAGCCAGCATGGCGTCGGTGCGCTCGCGGCGCTCGCTCTCCTCCACACCGAGCAGCTCGAGCGGCAGGCAGACGTTTTGCGCCACGGTCAGATACGGCAGCACGTGAAAAGCTTGGAAGACGAATCCGACGGCGTGGCGCCGCAGCAGCGTGACCGCGTCGTCGTCGAGTGTCGTCAGATCCGTGCCGCCGATGTGTACCCGGCCAGCATCCGGTTGATCGAGTCCCGCGAGTAAATTGAGCAGCGTCGACTTGCCGACGCCAGACTCACCCATGATGGCCAGATATTCACCCTGGCGCAGCTCGAGATTCAACGATTCGAACACCGCCGGGCGATCGGCCCGGTAGCGCTTGGTCAGATTCTCCAGCCGTAGAACGGCGGGCTCAGCCACCGCGATCCGGCATCAAGCCGCGTCGACGCCGATGACGGCCTTGACTTCCAAAAAGTCGCGCAGGCCGAACTCACCGTATTCCCGGCCGTTGCCCGACATTTTGAAACCGCCGAACGGTGTCTTCATGTCGCCCGAGGCGCCATTCAGTGCGACCTGGCCGGCCCGAATGCTATTGCCCACGCGGCGCGCGCGGACGCTGTCTTGCGACCACACGTACGCCGCGAGGCCGTAGGGCGTATCGTTTGCGATCTTGATGGCTTCATCTTCGGACTGGTACGGAAGAATGCACAGCACCGGCCCGAAGATCTCCTCGCGCGCAATGGTCATCGCATTGTTCACGTTGGAAAATATGGTCGGCTTGACGTAGTACCCGACGTCGAGCCCGGCGGGGCGCCCCGCGCCGCCGGTGACCAAGCTTGCCCCTTCGGCTATGCCCTTCGCGATGTAGCTCTCGACTCGATCGTATTGCAGTTTCGACACCACCGGGCCCACCGCCGTGCGTTCCGACGTCGGATCGCCGACCACGACGGTCTCGGCAACGCGTTTTGCGATGGCCTCCACTTCGGCGAGCTTCGCCGCCGGAACCAGCATCCGCGTCGGCGCGTTGCAGGACTGACCGGAGTTTTGAAACACGTGCAACACGCTCTGTTTCACGGCGCGTTCGAAATCGGCGTCGTCGAGCAAGATGTTCGGAGACTTGCCCCCCAGTTCTTGATGCACGCGCTTGACCGATGCCGCGGCGCTCCTGGCGACTTCGGTGCCGGCGCGCGTCGATCCAGTAAAAGAGACCATATCCACTTCGCGATGCGACGCGAGCGGTGCTCCGACCCCGATGCCATCGCCATTGACGAGATTGAACACCCCGGCCGGCACGCCCGCCTCGTGCATGACTTGCGCCCACAAAATGGCGCTGAACGGCGAGTACTCCGACGGCTTCAAGACCATGGTGCAGCCGGCGGCCAGCGCGGGGACCACCTTGGCGGCCACCTGGTTCATGGGCCAGTTCCACGGTGTGATGAGTGCGCACACGCCGACGGGCTCTTGAACCAACCGCGTGTTGCCGCGCAGTTCCTCGAACTGGAAGGTTTTGAGCACGTCGATCATCGCTTGGATGTGGCCGACGCCGATGCGCGTTTGCGACCCTCTGGCCAGCGTAATTGGAGCACCCATTTCCGTCGAAATGGCGAGTGCGATCTCATCGTAATGAGCCTTGTAGGCCGCGAGCACGCGCTCGAGCATGGCCAGCCGCTCCGCGGGCGTCGTGCGCGAATAACTGTCGAAGGCGCGTCGCGCGGCGCCCACCGCCCGATCGACGTCTTGCGCGCTGCCCATCGAAATGGTGCCGGCGACGGCCTCGGTCGCGGGGTTGATGACTTTGAATTCCTTGGGTTCGATCGGGTCGACCCACTCACCTTCTATGTAGAATTGCCGATTGTCGTAAATCATCGAAATTGCCCCTCAAGAAAACCAATATGCCGCGAGATAACCAGTATGCCGTGTTCGGGTTCAAATGGGGTGAATAGCATGGACACAATGAGCATGGGCGTCGGAATTCGCATGGCCCCGGCGGCAGCGCGCTTCGGATGGTGCACGGCCCTGGCGCTCGCGGTGCTGGTCGTGGGGCTGGCGCTCGCCGCGCCGGTATGGTCCGCGGCCGCACCGGAACACAATGGCGTGCGCGGCGAACCCATCGCGCTTGGCCCCGAGGCCGATCGCTTGATCGTCGGGTTTCGTGCCACGCCTGCCAACGTCGTGGTGCAGAGCATCGCGCGTCGCGGCAACACGCGGCGCATCAGTTTTGCGCAGGCGCGCACCACCGCGGTCGATGTCGCGATGCTGGCACAGCGCTCGCACCTGTCCATGTCCCGGTCCCGGCAGTTGACCCCCAGTATGCATGTGGTCTATCTGACCAAGACGCTCTACGGCTCCGACGTGGTGGCCGCGCTCGCGGCATTGCGCGCCGACCCGGCGGTCAAATTCGCCGATATCGACCAGCGGCGTTATCCGCATGGGATCCCCGACGACCCCTTATTCATGGCGTCGACGAATGCATCCGGGCAGTGGTACATGCTGACGCCGGACACGTCCACGGCCACGAGCGATGCAGCGGCCACGGACGCCGTATCTGCTTGGGCGCTCACGCAGGGCAGCACCGGCACCGTAATCGCTGACGTC
>Ga0116229_10014075_pt1 | contig 11176 bp, 5 predicted proteins | sample S1TSphgellanicum_3_FD_87313 | JGI IMG/M metagenome (GOLD analysis project Ga0116229, IMG submission 87313) | Host-associated microbial communities from peat moss isolated from Minnesota, USA - S1T2_Fc - Sphagnum magellanicum MG | ecosystem: Host-associated > Plants > Peat moss > Unclassified... | reverse complement strand
TGTTTGTGAAAAGTAGTAGTAGGTGTTTTTTAATTGATGTTATAGAAAGGAAGGGGTGGGGGGGGGCAAGTGTGATATTTTCATTAATTAAAAAAAGGCCAAAGTTGAAGGGGAATATATTTTTAATTAACTCAAAAAAAAAGTATTTAGAAAGGAAAAAAATGTTTATCCATTCCAAAGAGAGGGTGGTTAAAAATAATGTTTTTTATGGGCTAAAATTAGCCAAATCACTACAAAAATCATGCTTAGCTAAAGCTTACCTATTATAAAATGAAGGGTGTTGGTACAATTTTTTTTTGCAAAAACCAAATGTTGGCTAACAATGATATGTATAGCCTTTATATTATTTCACAAATGGAGTCCATAACCAAGTAGAATTAATGAAATTTATCATTTGTCACAAGGTGGCTACATTTAAATCGTAAACATTTAGGTTTATTGCCAACTTGCTTCCTTTTGACACTAAGGATTGCGCTAGCCTTCATACATATATTCGTACTTCATCACTAGCATTTCCCTTACATTTTTGTTAGATTTGGAAGGCTCTTTGTGTGAGTCAGTCATATGTATGCACGTGTTCATTTTTTTTCATGCTTTAAAAGGCTACTTTTTTATGGGTCAATCATATATTGCTTCTTTGTGCTTACATTGTGTCGATCATTCATAGTTTTTTGGGACATGTTTTTCAAAGTTACATCCTTTGCAAACAAACAATTGATAGCTCCAAGGCTAAATATAAATGACCACTTATTAAGTACAATTTTGCTTTAGGTTTTTTACTTATGTAGCATGGAGATGTAAAGGACATTTTGCCAAATGTTTGTGTAATTTTGATGACTGTAATCAACACAAGCTTCTACAACTTGGGCTATTTTGCTAGTTTTGAATTATTTTTATCTTAGTATGTTGTAGCTAGATTTATTAGAATTGTAAGCACTATTAGCATATTTGTATAACCTCAAAATTAAAACCTTATTCACATATACTATGGTACTACATACTACATGTGTAGTAGGCATTTGAACTAAAAATGCAAAAGCTTAAAAAAAACCTTAGTTAGAAGGAGCAAAATAAAATGTCTACCCCCAAGTCATGTGTGAACCTAATATTAAAAGATTGTTAGATGGCACTTCCCACTATACAAATGAATTTGATGTTTAGAATGTGTTTATTAAATTTAATTATTTTCATAAACATAACATTGATAAAATAATATAAATTTGTCAACTTTCATAAAATTTTATGATGAATATTTAATTTTCAATGTTGCCTTGAATAAGTATGTTTCAAATTTGGATTGAAAGGTGTTCACCAAATTGTTACAAGACATTAAGTTGAAATTCATTTAAATAACATTTTAAAAATTTATTAATACATGTTATTAATGCAAATTTATTATGCTAGTCTTAATTTTGATTACAACCGTTATTGAATTGAAAAATATCAAAAAAAAATATTATTGATTTTAAAATAATAATTGAGTTTACAATTTATAATTATAATGGAATTTAATATTAACTAATTTATAATTTTATTTCAATACAAACCAAAAGTTGAAATTTAAAACTTTCACAACTTACAATCATGATACTGGTAAAGAAATTTGATCTATAATTGTAGATTCATGTTTCAAAACATTAATAATGTATTATTTAATAGGCCATTAAATCTAAAAGTGTAGGTGTTGAATGAAAAGGTCAAACATAAATGCACTTGAATGTGAATCATGCATTTTTAGATAGTAACATTCACAAGTGAATTTCAAAGCTTTTAGGACCTTGGTGTGATACACACCTAATGGTAGTAGGTTGATAAACATGTGATTTATGGTTAACATGCACAATTGATTTAACCAAAATATTAAATATTTGAGAAATGTAAAATTTGAAATCAAGAGCTAGACTTTAGACTTTGAACATGCTTTAATTACATAGAAAATGAAAAAATATTATAACTAAAAAATTATATAATTATTTTGATTAATTTATATGAGTTTTTATAAAAAGTCTTAGTGATCTCAATTTGCACCCAATTTGCAAACATTAGTGTATTGACCATAAATTGAATCATTTTTTCTTCTTGTTCCTTTATTTTTTGTTGCCAACTTTGTTTTCTTCTCTTTTTTTTGGTTAAAATTTCTATGGCAACATGTCATATATCCTTCCATGCATTTAATTTAATTAACGACACACATGATTAAGAAAAAGTTGCAACCCTTATAAACATATTCATGGGATGTAGGAAACACACATGATTTAATAGGATCATAATATTTTCAAAAGTACTTAAATACATTTGATAACTATAGTACAAGGGTAGTCTCAACACATGATGTTTATAGAATAATTAATGGATTTTGAAGATTTCATGTTTAAAACAAAATATTCTAAAATATTTCAAGATTATGTATTTTCTTTCACAAAATTCTATTCTTTGAAAAATTAAAATATTTTTATAGATGAAATAATTAGTGTCAAAATACCATGATAATAAGTAGTAAAATAAAGCAATAAATAAGATTGATTTTTTTTTCTAGTATGTCATATTTGCATAAGGGATGGTGATTACTATCACCAACTTGAACCATCATGAATACATAGAAGGATCTTTTTGTTCAATAGAAGATTCATGCAAAGGCTTTTCATGTATTTATGATAGGAAAATTTAACTTGTCAGAGATTTTATTATCCTCTTAAGTTGTTAGTAACCATTGATTTTGTCACAAGACAATCGACATGCATGAAATTATTTTATACATTTATTATATATGCAATTTTGTAACAATGATGAAACAATATTTTGTATGTATAATATCTTGTAAACACTCATAAATCCTTATTCAATTTTGTTAAAAATTAATTTTAAATGACAACAAAATGTTAGTTGTGGATTCCAAAAATAATATCATTTGCAAGTATACATCTTTAACCATTAATTGATCACTTTTATTTTGTATTATTGAATTTTCAAATTTAAAAATCTTTTGCTTCATTTTTTTAAAAGAAAAAATAGATTTGAAAATGAGACTAAAAATAAAAATCTTTCCATGTAAATTATATCCATTCAATATTGATGTTTGTTTCAAACATTGAAATACTTCATGCATATTGTTAAAAATTGTTTACATTGTCCAAGTTTGAAAAAAATAAATTTTCTTAAACAATATAATTATTTATAACTTTATATTCACTTTTATACTTAAAGAAAAGACAATGAAACTATGGTTTCAATTTCTAAATATCCACAATGAATTCTAAAATGGTTAGAAAATTTTTTTTTGGTATAAATGTGAAAAAATAAATTATAGTCTTTCATAAAGCCAACAAACTTTCGGCCAATATAACTTGAGTTCATAATATAACATCAAATGTATAATACCTTATTTTCAAGACAAAGCCTCTGATGGCAAAGCTGCTTGTTGATTTTGCATTTTATTTTGTGGGCAAAGGGTGTGTTGATGGCCCTTAACAAAGTTTAGACCAGCTCGATGTTGAAATAAGCTATTGGTGTTCGGGGTTAGCATGAATACTAATGATAACAAATCCCTATTTATTGGCCTTGCCTACCAAGGCAAGAAGGATATTGTGTTTAGATTCATTATAGAGTATAGTAGCTTAAGGGATTTTTATAGGCCCCTAGGTAATAATAATAATAGGTCTATATATTTTTATATGAGGATTTTTGAAAGATGATATTTTGCCTTGTGTTGAAACTTGAGATTAGTTATAGAGTTATAATATCTTGAAGGATTTTGGTTTCTTTTAGAGGATTTGTTGAAGATCATGTTTTTGCATGGTGAAATATTTGAGTTTCCATAATTCTTCATTTGCCTTAAATACTTTTTAATGTAAATGGCAAGGCCACAGTGTAACACTTGGAGACTTGTTTTTGTGGTGATAAACTTCCAAGTCTCCCAATGGCTAGAGCATGAATTATACCCGGAGGGTAGAAAATAGCTTAAACTCGTTTCACACCTTGTCAACTTGCAATCAGTCGCCGGGTTACCCTAACGCCTCAACTGCGAAGTTCTTGCCGTTGCTGTTTTCGCTGGTGTGGAGGGAGAGGCGATGGCGACCTCCTGCTGCTGCGCTCCTCTCTTTCTCGCACTCGCTTCCACTTCCCCTTCATGTCTGCACAGAGAAAGCGCCTTGAGAGTTAGTGCTACCTGCAACTCGCTTTTACGTTCCTGGATTCGCTGTAATTGGAGCATCCGGGGCCATGAAGCGCTTTGCAGAGGGCAGCGAGTGGTGCTGAGGTTTGTTTCCGGCGCTAATCGTTCTTTGGCACTGAATTGGAATCCAAGCTGCTATGAACCTCTGTTTCTATATCAGGAGTATTGCCAGAGTGGTAGTAGAAGTAGATGCCTAAGGAAGTTCTGTTGTAGAAGCAATTGTGTGTGCTCGCTGGAAATGATTGAGAGCACGAGGGAGGTTGAGACAGGAGATGCAACAGTTGAAGCAACCCGTGCTTCGGTTGCAGTTCGCGTATGTTTGCCCTTCTCTTTTTTCGGTGTTGTGAGGTTGAATGAAGTCTGCGACTCTCCTACCAGCGGCTCTGTCGCTCCTCAGCTGGTTGTAAGGCGATGGGGACAGCATTTCGCTGCTTTGGTGGATCGGGGACGCAAATTTTGCATCTTCGTTTCCGTCGTCGTCTTGCACAGACTGCTATTGCAGCCGTTTCCGTTTCTTGTCGATTTCTGGCAGGCGGGATTGAACTCGATAACCTGCATTGCTTCTCTATGTGGCATTAGGCCGTCTAGCTGTACAATTTCTTACAAGTCTCAGGCTGCAATGCAAATGGACACTACTTGTTTTCTCCCTTGGCACGCAGCTGGCATTCGTAGATTGTTCATGGCATGTGCTTTAGCTTCATTCCTTACCATGGCTGCAGCTTCTCAGCCATCAGCTACCAGCAGGCACACAGCTTTTGACCCCTTAGCATTTATCACAGTACTCACTTCTGAATTACCATCACCGCAGTCAACTCCTTTTTGGTCATTAGATTCTCATGAAGCACAAAGCTGTACTTCTGGTTTCTTAATCCCTAATGGAAAGTCCTGGTTGCATCTCTCACATCCAGCAAGCTCTATAAGAAACCCTCACTTTATTTCACTGCATAAAGACTCATCTGCTCTACATCTTTATCATGAGACTGTGGGTCCATCATCGAAAGGAAACTTAGAATGTGGAAATACATCGGCAAGATCCTTTGCAGCAGGGGAGATTCTGGTAGATGAAGCAGTTGGGAAATCTACTACAGTGTACACAGAAGAGCAGGTGGTTGTGACAAGGAGAAAGAGCAACTCCTTTGTCAAAGTTGCTGCTGAAAAAGTGGGGCCTGCAGTTGTGCGCCTTGACACTGAGAGAGATGCTCCAATTGGAGCTGAATTGGTTCAAAGCCATAACAAGTTGTTCAGAAATCTATTTGGTGATGAGGATTCTCAGACAACCAGAGTCAATTCTCGCCGAGAGAGAGGGCAAGGAAGTGGCTTGGTCTTTGATGGCAAGATGGGTACAATAGTCACAAATGCACATGTTATCAAAGGTGCTGATTATGTCAAGGTAATTACTGGGATCTATGGACAACTTCTATTTGCCGGAAAGTTAGGAATTGAAGAAGCGTTTAATCACAAGCAATTTTGTTGCAAACTTGCTAAGGTGAAATTTTTTCATACTTCTTTGTACTCACAACTCTAGGTTTTTGCACTTGTGTTGAAGGTCACATTCACAGATGGCCGCATGTTTGAGGGTAAAGTGATGGCTTGTGATGACATCTCAGACTTGGCAGTAGTGAAAGTGGCTACACAAAGAGGTGAGGTGCTTCCCGCAGCAGCTTTTGGGGACAGTGGCACTGTGGAGCTTGGTGACTGGGTCATTGCTGTGGGGAACCCATTTGGACTTGACAATACAGTTAGCTTAGGCATCATTAGTAATCTTCATCGAACTGCTGCAGAGGTTGGAATCCCAGACAAGCGCTTAACTTTTCTTCAGACAGATTGTGCTATCAATCCTGGAAACTCGGGGGGCCCACTGTTGAATGAGTTTGGGGAGGTGATTGGCATCAACACAGCAATTCGAGCAGATGCTGAGGGCATAGCATTTGCTATACCTATAAACCATGTGCGGCAAATCATTCAGGCTCTTGACAGTGGCTCACCTATGCACCATTCATTTCTGGGAATTCAGATGTCCAGCTTCTCACCTGGTCTAGCTAGAATGTATATTGTGGATCCCACAACTGGAGTCAATATCGAAGAAGATTATGGTGTCATGATTGTCGAAGTTTTTCCAAACTCACCAGCTGCATTAGGGGGCTTGCAAGTTGGAGATGTCATTCTACAGATAGAAGATGAAGTGATGTTCAATGCTTCCCAGGTAGAACAGATAGTTGAGGAATGCTCTGTTGGGCAGATGCTAAGACTGAAAGTATGTAGAGGAGAAAAGGAGATCCTTGTGACAGTGACAACAGGTGATATGGCTCCCTTTTTTCAGAGGACTGGTGAAAATGCAGAGAATCGCCTGGAGATAAACTCTGATGAGATTTGTGCAGGTGCTTTCACCAATGAACCACTGGCACCTTTCTTTGCAAATGCTGGAAAGAGAAAGTAGCAGAGCTTTGTGGCCAAATTGGAGACCTTATAGTATCAGGATTAGTGGCAATACCTGAACTATCAAGTCTTCATGAGGACGAAGCCAATCTTTACCCAGCCATGTATGTAAATCCCATCAATTCACTTCTGGAGAGTAACATCTAGCTGTCCATTGAAGTGTTACAAAGCGTGTGTTGCTGAAAGTCAATTCTACTTGTTATCATTGTCTTCTGCTGTTCAGGTGGGTGATGAAGATGAAGACACTATGTCTGCTGGGCAACTTAGGAGAGGCAGGATTTGCAACTGATATGCTGCTTGATATTGACACCAGCCATCAGCACAGGACTGGAAGTGGCTTTTAATGTTGTGCCTGTTACTTAACTCAGACGTTCTGGAGGTCAGAAATATTTTGAATGTGTTGTTATGTTGCAATTTGGATCCAGATATAGGAATAACTCAGGACTTGAATGTTGTCCTGTAGAGGTGCTCTTGTTTGAAGTGTCTTTTTCTTGTGACTTTCTTGGAGACTTGATCCTATGAAAGTGTTTGAAAGGTGGAGACACCAAAAAAGATGAATATTTGTGCTTATTTGTGTGGCATTGCAGGATGATGATTAGTGGCCAAGCCAACTCCCTGAGAATGACAAAATTGAAGCAACAGACTGGGGATCCCCATGGACTGGAGATCAAGACTGGGTTCCGTATAAGCAGCAGTGGTTAGGCTGTGACCAGGAGTGTTCAGTATCAAATGGGTGAGTTTCCTCATCTTCTAATGTCATTTGTTGCAACTGGTTCTGTGCAAGATTGTGAAGATGCCAAGTATGGATCTGTTTCTTGCCTCCCAAACCTATTCTGATACCTTTTCTGATATATCATTCAGGTGCCCAAAGGAAATATAAGCTTGATCAATCACTTGGTTTTTGAAGGCTTGTGTTCTGTGCACAGTTTGCAATTTGGTGAATGCCCAGTGATGGTCAGCTTCAGGCCTGAATGTGCTAGACTTGTGTAGTTACTTCTGGTGATACAGAAAGGGAAATGAATCTATTAGTGACCTCATAATTTGTCTCTTCCACCCATCATTTGAGTTTTTCCTGCGCTTCAGATGTTCTGAAACAATTGTGCCATGGAATTTACAGTCTTCACTGCCACATTGTTTTCCACCAAGGTTCAATCTGCTGTTGAGCCAGAGTGCTTCCTACACTGGGTTGAGTAATGGTTGATCCAGACTGTGATTAGGCAACATTTCTTAGCAAGCACTACAATGGATGCAATGGAGTTGTTGGCTATGGATGCAATGAAGAGTTCCTGGCATCATTGAGGCCACAAGTTGGCTCCAACCATGTTCTTAAATTGTGTTTTAGTCAATGGGTTGGATTTCTTGGTTTTCTAGCTTAGAAGTAAGCTGCTTACAAAAGATTGATTGGTAGCATTTGAGCTTCTGCTGTATCTCTGAAACTTGCCATGTTGAGCTGGTCTTTCAAGTCTTTGTTTCCCTTGGAAGTGCAGTTGTGGATTTCTCTGTGCAATCCCATTATGTTGGTTTTCCAGTAGCAGATGTTCTAATCCAAGTAGTCCACCAGTATTGTGCTCAAAGGACAGGTTCAGGGAGGCCCAATAACTATCCTCTGTGTAGATCCTTGTGTGTGTGCCTTAGGCTTAGATGCTTGCTTCTACAGGGATAAGCTACAATGACATGAAGCTTTACCCAAAATGTGGGGCTGCTTTGGAATTTTAAAAGAGCTTGCCTGGTTTCTTATGGACTAGATAGATGCATTTCTTAGGGTCAAACCCTAGGACATTAAAAAAATGCAAGAATCATGCCTGGGGGCAATTGTACCTTCACCTTAGGGCCTTGAAATTCCTAGTACTTGTCATTGTAGAAGCCTAGGACCTCAAGGCCTAAAGGCCTAGCTCGTGAGGACTTGAAACCCTGGGATTCAATGTATGTACAAGCCTAAGTCATTAGGGCCGAAAGGACTAGGATGTGAAGGATTAAGGGCCTAATACAGATGGTAGGCCCAAGGGCCTGGGATATGATCATTTGAAAGCCTAAGACATGGGGGCCTAGGGACTTTAGGCATAGAGTAGTTCAAGTATTTCAAGCCTAAGAAGTTGAACACTCTAATGTCCTAGGCCCTGAGCCAAACATCCTAGGCCATTGGTGAAAGATCCTTGCAAACATCTTAAGCCAATTGTTCTCGGCCATCTGTGAGAGGTCTTGCAAACACCCTATATTAAATGTTTTGCAAACACACACAAGCCAAAAATCTCATGAGCACCTTAAGTTAGAAGTGTTGTTAACGCTTTATGCCAAAAGTCCCATGAACATCCTAAATGCTTTACCCTACTACATCTGAAAGCTCTAGGTCTTTGGTGTTTGGAAGAAGCTAGTTCTTGGCATTTTCTTTGCATTTCTGGAGCTTTTGTGCAGTGAAAGTTGTCTGTTTCTCTCTCCTTGTTAGGGGGTTCCATCTTGCTCTCATCGTAAAGCACTGCCTCGATTTTTCCTTTGTATTGTCAGCTCCCTTACCTGCCTGAAGAAACCAGTTTTCAGCAAGCGGGATCTTCTGCGGTGAAAGGTACTAGCCAGGTTGTACTGGGATCTTCTAACCACCGGAAAGTACCAGCCATCCTCTCACTATTTCTAAAAAGTGAAAAAATCCCAGCTCTGCTTACACAGGAAAAGGACCTGAGTAGAGGCCCTTCCGTGACTTGAGTACAGGCCCTTCCATAATTTTCGACCTGTTCCCTTGGCCTACCGAATTCGGGCACAGATCTCAAATCATGGAAGGACCTATACTCAGGCCCTTCTCCTATACAAAACCCTTAATAGGCCACAGTAACGGCAATGGATTTGCCTTTCTCTCCCATGTTTTCCACAAGGAAGGTATGGGCAGGAGCAGCCGTCATAAATCGAGTCATTGATTCAAAGTTCTACTCCTGCTTTGTGGAAAAGCATTTTTTTCCAAGAGATGGAATTGGGTGACAGTAGGACACAACATTAAGCATGTTCTGCTGCAGTGGTTTTGCTGCATCCTCTGCCTGAGTAATTCACCCTCCTCTTGGGAGATTTGATTCTTGGAGACTTGGTGCCCAGTGATAGATGGAATGATCAATTCTTAGAGATTCATGATCCTGCCACAAAATTTTAGATGATCCAAATGATCCACTAAAAATGGTGTTACAAATGGAAGATCCCTCAAAAAATAGAAGCACCCTCCTCCAAGAAGCTGTTAGAGCATCTTCACCATGGTATTATTTTTCCAGAGTATGGAGAGTGCCAGAATGGCTGCCCTTGATTGGATAGTGAAGCATATTTTGCTATAAGCTAATTCAAAAGGGAGAAATGCCAGGCCACATTTTTCCTTTTTTATAGCATTTGTGCAATTTTTATTTTTCAATGACGCTAATTTGGGTTTTTTTTTTCCTGAAAAATATCTACATTTGACAATTGTGTAATTTAGCATTTAGAATGATTGACGATAATTCAACATTAGATTTCCTAGTTCTGCAGATGAAACAATTTTACATGTGAAAATCAAGGCCCCACAAAAATCAACCCATGGCTTAATCACGCCAATCAATTATCATTATCTTTTGGGGAATTGAACACACCACGAAGGGTCTTGCCCATTGCAAGAATCACAGACCCCACCCAACTTTCAAACGTCCATATTCCAATTCAACACACAAACCATCAATTTTCACATATAAAATTCTATAGCATATGAGCAAAATCACAAATCACAATTACACATCTAGGATAAGGAGGTTGGTGTATGAACACTTAGTGGCTCGGAGGAGGCTGAGTCCCAAGGGAGGGTTCTGCTGTTGATGGTGTCCAAAGAGAAGTGGTAGCCCTTATGTTGACACATCTGACAAACTAAAGATCATAAAAAACAAAGCAAATATGAGAAAGTTATGGCCCCCCAAAGTAGGGGGGTAAAAAGGGTGAAATGGAAAATCTATCAAAGTGATGAAAACTAAAAATAGCTGAACAAAGTTCAACAACAAAAAATTAATTCTTATAAACTTCAATAGTAGAAAATTCAAGATGCAAAAAAAAGTAGTGGAGAAGATCATACATTTGATTTTGGAATGGATTTCACAAGAACCTTTTTATATGAATCAATGTCAAAACTTTTGAATCTATCAACAATTATAGCAAATTCCCACCACTCCCCTTGTAATCGATTCATGTGAAAGTTGTAACAACAAAGTTCCATCACCAAATTTGTAATGCTTTAAAAATCTACTTGTTAAAACACCATAAATGCTCAAGGTGCCTCAAGTTTTTTAAAACATTCAAGGTGCAATGACCATCTATCACTACCCGCATCTTCTAGCCTTCAAAACACAAGCATATGGGACTTGAAAGCAAAACACCTACTAGTTATTGGTTTTGGGGAAAGCAAGTTCATTAGGTGACCTTACCTTGTTGGATGGTTACAATTTAATGATCTATTTTAATTGGTGATCTCAGATTAACAATACCCTTAAACCCTAAAACATTTAAAAGGGAAAAATCCTAAAGCATGTTGGTGATGGAGATCGCAAACAATAAAATTAAATTAGCAATGGATGGAGA
>Ga0116229_10014072_pt1 | contig 11178 bp, 5 predicted proteins | sample S1TSphgellanicum_3_FD_87313 | JGI IMG/M metagenome (GOLD analysis project Ga0116229, IMG submission 87313) | Host-associated microbial communities from peat moss isolated from Minnesota, USA - S1T2_Fc - Sphagnum magellanicum MG | ecosystem: Host-associated > Plants > Peat moss > Unclassified... | reverse complement strand
TGATGAGCGTCCTTGAGCGAAGGCGTGAGATTGGCCTCAGAGCGGCCGTCGGCGCTACCGCAGCGGATATTCAGATTTCCTTCATAATTGAGGCTGGCCTGTTAGCCACGACTGGGGGAGCCTTGGGAGTAGTCGTAGGTGCCCTCATTTCAGCAACAGTGGCCGCGCATTCTGGTTGGGCCTTTTATATACCCCTCAATGCGGTAGCCCTGAGTTCGGCTTTATCGGCCGGTGTCGGCCTGCTATTCGGTACTTATCCCGCCGTGAAGGCATCGCGCTTAAGCCCGATTGAGGCCCTTCGTGCGGACTAGGTGCTCCGTTGATCATGATGAAATTCTTTTACGCCAACAGAGCATTGAACTCGTCCTGAGAAAGCCCCATTCGTTTCATGTCGGTTGACATCGGCCGCCGGAAGGCTTGGGCCGTCGGAAAAAATTAGCGGGCGGCATTGATTGTCATCGGCAAATGTTGCCGGAAGCAACGCCGTCCGTGGCCACAACGCTGAATTTCATATACTTTCTTCGGCGCAATCATTGCATGCATATCTCGCAACGTGCAGCCAGGGAGCGTACCATGCAGATTTCGTCCTCCTCCAGTTCAACCCCGCCGGCCTCGCTTTACGCAGTCGACGCAGCCAGCAGCGTGTCTGCCAATGCATCGGGTTCCCAGCTGACGAACTCGACGATATCCTCAAGCCCCTCGACAACGGCGGCGAGTATCGTTCCAACCCCAAGCTCGCTCATGTCGCCCGCGACCCTGCTATCGATTTTACAGCTAGCGAACCCCGGCAGCAGCTTCACTGATCAGTACGCATCTGATCCAAGCTCCGATCCGCAGCTTGTAGACCAAAGCGGGCTGTCTACCTCGTTCGAACCTGCCAGCCTTGCGGAAGAGGAGGGCGCGGCGAACCCCGGCGTGGAGTCAACGGCGGACCCCGCCGCCCCAGTTAGCGCTAGCACAATATCCAGCATAGAAAGCCAACTTGGCGTGGTCGCCGTTTATACCTCATCGATTGTTAATGGGGTTACTTTTGGTGGCAGCGAAAGATTATTCACAGACAGCGGGCAGCCAGTGGCTCCCAATAGTACGCTCGAAGTGGAGTGGAGTAAAATGACTGATGCCGCAGGCCAAACCGCTGCAGCCGCTTCGCCTAGCATAAGCCAAGGCACTCTAAGCCCCGCTTTGACATCGGCCATAAATCAATCCCAAAACACCTCTGCTCAGACCACGCGCGCAGCCGAAATTGAGGCGGAAAATCAATTAATAGCGGCCATGCAGCAACCCGCATAATTCAATATAAATTGTTGGAAAATTTCAGAGTCATCACAAACTGACAGATCATAGCGTCGGGCTAGCACATTAGGCGAACCCGATACTATCGAGAGAATGTGTCAATATGACGGACTGACAATGTGGGCTGAGCATTCATGATTTTAAGGCGCAAGATTGCCAGGGCGGCCTAACCCTCAATCGTTCAGAGAGATGCGCCATGTTTTCAGTGTGGTACCAAGCTGTTGATCCAAATTCGTGAGCGCGTTCAAATAGCTAATGCTGGCGGCTAGGGCTTGGTTGTTGGCCGCCCTCAGGCTTGCCTCGAACGACAATACCTCAAAATTAGATGCGCGCCCAGCCTTCAGCTTGTCACGCTGGTTTTCGAGCGCTTTGGCGGCCAGATCGCTGGCGCTGCGGGCAGACTCCAGCTGGAGCCAGGAAATTTCGACGCCGTGCACAGCATCGCGGACTGAGACCTCTACCTGCTGCTGAAGATCCTCAAGTTGGATCTCCGCTGTTTTCAAGGTGATTTGAGCCTCGATTTCACCTTGGCGCAGTGAATAGTCGCCAATCGGAATGCTGAGCTGAAGCCCGACGCTGCCCGTCGTTCCTGAGGTGACTGAGGTAATGGTGTTAGTTCCGGAGACCGTGGCCAAGGCCGGCGCTGCGCCGGAGAACCGCTCATTCTGTACGCTGCCCGTGACCGACAAATTCCAGAGCCGGTTGTTTTTAGCCACGAGCAAGGACTGGCGATCCTCGGCCAGAGCCTTGCGCTGGGCCAGGAGGTCCATCCGGCTATCGAGCCCCAGCGCGATGACCTGATCAAGGTCTATGTCCACGTGCTCGGCCTTGATCGGATCGGAGGCCACGACGTCGGTGTGTAGATCGACCGCAAGAAGCTGAAGCAGGGCGAGCTGCGCGCTATCGCGGGCCTGCTCGGCTTGAAGAACGCTTACCTGTTGATTGGCGGCGTCAGCTTGAGTCTGGATTAGGTCAGCGGCGGCCATACGCCCCGCGGCAATGAGGGAACGATTGGTTTCCAGGAGGCTGGTTGATCGCTGCTGCGACGCCTGTGCGAGTTTGAACTGCTCCTGAGCTTGCTGTAACGTGCGATACGCTTGAATGATCGACGTGATCGTGGTGCTGACCGTGGTCTCGAGACTAAGTTTGTTGATTTGCTCTTGAAGCTCAGCGATCCGTATAGGTGCGAGGTTTACTGCAAGGCCTGCGCCCTGGAGCAGCGGCTGCGTCACGGTCAGGCTTGTGGTATCGATTTCTTCTGCAGCCGCCCCGCCGCCGACCGTCTGGTTGCGCGCCCAGGTGAATTGGACCGTGGCGCCCGTGGGCGCCAGCCAACTGGCGGTGGGGCTTAAGGTCGATGTCGTACCAGGCGCACCGGCTGTGCGGCTCGCGGCCACGCCACCGGTGATGTTCAGCTTCGGTAGAAAAGCACTCTGGGCGACCACGAGGGCGAAGCGTTGCACGATGCGCTCAAGATAGGCGGATCGAATTGTGCGATTGTCCCGCAGCCCCAACGCTACAGCCTCGGCGAGACTGAGATTAATATGAGGGCCGGAAACGGCGGGTACCGCAGGCGGCGGCGAGGCGACGGGTGAGAGGCGATTTGAAACCTGCGCTTCGGCCAAAGCAGGAATTGCAATCGCAAAGCTGAGCGCCAGAATGCACACGATGTTGGATCGATGGATTATATTATGAACCTGCGCAGCCTGATGTTTCCGGCGCTTCTGATCCTCGTCGGCTGCGCCACCCCCAGCGAACTGAAGCGACCTCCAGCCTATCCCACGATGAAAACTCCGGACGGACCAATACCCGAGCCCTACTATGCGGTTCCCAAGAGTCACGGGGCCTCACCAACACCATAGATAACGACCGCTAACGGATGCTGGAGTTCAAGGGCCATCGGCAGTTGAACGCAGCGTTCGTTGAGCGTTACGAGGGCATAATCTGGATATTTGAAACTGCCAATCGGGCAAAGACGCGCGGAACGGAACCGCCCCTCCGTTGGTTGCCGAAACCTTTAAGGCTCTCGCGCAGTGCTCATGGGTGTGGCGTTCCACAGACGCCCTACCGTCCAAGCGCAAAACTTAATCATTACGAACTGACACGCCAAATGCCCAGCGGAGGCTTGCCCTTAAACGGGAACCGCAATCAAATGTCGCTCTCGGTCAGGACAAGCCCGAGGGAGGCGGAGCCGTAGGGAAAGCTTATACGCCCAGTGGGCTCGTCCTCCCTGCCGACCAAACGATCCGCTCAGCGCCCAAAGGCCAGCTTTCGCTTACGCCGCCTGAACGCCCGTTTCCGACAGCCATTCGATGATCTTGGCCTTGGGCATGGCGCCGACCTTCATGGCGGTCATCTGGCCGTCCTTGAACAGCATCATGGTCGGCACGCCGCGCACGCCGTAGCGAGAGGGCGTGGTGGGGCTGTCTTCGATATTGACCTTGGCGACGATGATCTGGCCCGACAGCTCTTCTGAGATCTGGTCGAGCGCGGGGGCGATCTGCTTGCAGGGACCGCACCACTCCGCCCAGAAGTCCACCAGCACCGGCTGCGTCGATTGCAGCACGGCGGTTTCAAAGTTTTCGTCGGTGACCTTCACCGTGGCCATGATCAGCTCCTCATCGCGGCGGATGCGCCGCGTCTCAACATCTGTCAGCGATTTAGGGGCCGCGGTCCAGCAATCAAGCGGTTTGCCGCAGATCGGCCAGGACCTTGGCGACGATGTTTTCTCCAACGGGCATAAGTTTTGGTCCGTCTGTCCAAATCAGCGCCGCTTCCACGCGCCGGCCTGGGAAGATGGCGCGCAGCACGGCGACATACAGCGCCATCTGGCGCAGATAGGCGGGGTCGGCGTCCTCGATCCGATCAGGCGACGGGCGGTTGGTCTTGAAGTCGACCACCAGAACCCGCGTCGCCGTCACCACCATCCGATCAACTCGGCCGGAGAGACGCAAGGCCGGCGGCAGTTCGGCCGATCCGCCGGCGATGGCCGCTTCGGCGCGGGAGCCGGGGCCAAACACCTCCGCAAATCGCTCATCGGCCAGAAGCGTCAGCGCGGCGGCCGCGATCTCCTCGCGCTGATCGGCGTGCAGATCGGGCTCCTTGGCCAGCAGACGAACAGCGGCGGCGTCTATGGCGTCGGGCGCGAGGTCGGGCAGCAGTTGCAGCAGGCGGTGGATCAGCTCGCCCCGCCGGAACCGCCCCAGTCGTCCAGCCCGCGCGAGCGGGGAGGGCGCCGATCCGCGCGCGCCCTCGGCTGCTGTCGAGGGCGTCGCATAGGCGGCCCAAGGCGGGTCGGGCGGCGGCGCTCGCAGCGCCCAGGCCGGCAGGGGGCCGAGCCTGTCCGATACGAGCGACAGGTAGGGCGCCCGCAACGCTTGAGGGTCGGCGCCGAACCGCCGCACGCTCATCTCGCCGACCTGAACGGTGCGCACCTGATCGGCAAGACTGGGGTGATCGAAGGCCGCGTACATAGGCGCCCACCAGCCTTTCAGCGCCTCGGGCTTGGCGCGGGCGTTGATGCGGCCGGCGATCACCAGCCGGTCTCGGCTGCGGGTCAGGGCGACATACAGCAGCCTCAAGCCCTCGCGATCCTCCTTGTCCGCCCGCGCCGCGCGCGCCGCTGCCGAGGCCTCGCAGTCCGCCGCCTTGCTCGCGCACCACAGAAAGCCGCCCTCCGCGGTCTCCAGCAGCGGCGAGCCGCGCACCGCGCCGCCGGATACGGTTTCGGGCAGGAAGACGATGGGCGCCTCCAGTCCCTTGGCGCTGTGGGCCGTCATCACCCGCACCTCGCCGCGCGGTTCGTCCATCTCCCGCTTGATCGTCAGGGTGAGGCGCGACACGGCGTCGGCGAAGCGCTCCAGATCGTGGACGCCGCGCGCTTCGGCGCCCAGCGCCTGGGCCAGCACCTCGTCCAGGGCGTCGCCGGCTTCAGGCCCGAGCCGCGTCACGAAGCGCTGGCGGATCGAGCGCCCGGCGGCGTCGAGCCGGGTGGTCAGCCGGCTGAACAGATCGAAGGGCGTACGCTGGCGCATCTCGACCATGCCCCAGGCCAAAAGCTCGCGCGCGGCGCCCCAGGCGGCTCGCGCCTCGGCGCGGCTTTGCAAGGCGCCCCACAGCGACCCCTCCCGGCCCTGGGCCAGGTCGTACAGGCTCTCCTCATCGATGTCGCAAAGGGGGCTGCGCAGCACCGCCGCCAGCGTCAGGTCGTCGTTTGGGAATAGCAAAACCTGGGCGAAGGCCAGCAAGTCCTCAAACACCGGATGGGCCGACAGCACCAGCCGATCCGCCCCCGCCACCGGCACGCCCGTATGCTTCATGGCGCGCAGCAGCTCCTGAAACAGCGCCTTGCGCTTGCGCACCAGGATCAGCACATCGCCATAGTTGGCGGGGCGATCCCCACCCCGGTCGTGGACCCGCTCGCCCCGTTCGACCAGCGCCTTGATCTCGGCGGCGATTTTCTCGGCCAGGCGACGGTAGGCGCCGCGCCGCATCTCGACGTCCAGAGGTTCGTCCCAGGCGCGCAGCTCCTCGCCTGACTCCTCCTGTTCCAGCGGCCACAGGTCGATGGTCCCGACGTGATCGCGGCGGTTGGCGATGTGACGGATCAGGGTCGCGGGCGCCGCGTCGCCCGGCCGGCGGGGCTGAAGCGCAGCGCGAAGCGGCTCCGGCTCGAACACCGCATCGACGAAGCGCAGCACCTCCGGCGTTGAGCGCCACGAGGCCAACAGCGGCGTCGCCTCGAACGCCAGTCCTGCGCCCGCGGCGGCCTCGGCATAGCCGGCGGCCTCTTGCGACAGCTGTTCGGGGGCTGCGCCCTGGAAGGAGTAGATCGACTGTTTCTCGTCGCCGACGATGAAAAGCGTCCGGGGCTTAGAGAGGCTCCGCACGCCCGCGCCCGAGAAGAACTCCGCGGTCAGGGCCCGCAGGATATCCCATTGAGGCGGCGCGGTGTCCTGCGCCTCGTCCAGCAGCACATGGTCGATGCCGCCGTCCATCTTGTAGAGCACCCAGGCGCCGGCGTCGGCGCGAACCAGGAGGTCGCAGGCGCGCTGCACCAGATCGGTGAAATCCAGCGCCCCTTGGGCGGCCTTGCCGGCGGCGAAGGCGCGCGCATAGACGAAGGCGAGGGTCAGGGCGTAGACGCTGTCTTCCGCCACCTGCGCCGCCCGCGCCCGAGCTGCGGCCGCCAGCAGGCGCTCGCGCTCGGCGATCAGCCGCTGTTGCAGGGCCGGGCGGGTTTTAAGCGCTTTTGCGGTCTCCAGCCATTTCGCCGGCTCGCCCTTGGCGGTGCAGAAGACGCCAAGGGCGACATCAAGGTCGGCGATCACGGCCTCGGCCACATCGGCCATTTGGCGCGCGTAAGCCTGGTCGCGCACCCCGCCTTCGGACAGGGCGGCGGCGCCCTCGCGCCACAGGGCCTGATCGAGTACCGGCGGCGCCATGGCCCGCGCCCGAACAGTCTCCGCCGAGGTCAGTTGCGCCAAGCCGCAGGCGCGCGCCAAAGCCGGCGGCAGCCCGCCCAGGCCGCCGCACCGCTCGACATAGGCTAAAATCGCCTCGCGCTTGCCCTCAAAGGTCGTGAACATCGCCTCGAAGGCCTGGAAGTCCAGGGTGGAGGCGAAGCGGGCGTAGGCTTCGGCCAGGAGCGCTGGCGACCCAAGGCCGGCGATGCGGGCGACCTCATCCCGCGCCTCGGCCGAAATCTGCGCCGCCGCCGCATCGTCGAGCACCGTGAAGCCTGGCGAAACGCCCGCCTCCAGTGGGAACCGTCGCAACAGCTTTTCGCAAAAGGCGTGCAGAGTCTCGATCTTCAAGCCGCCGGGCGTCTCCAGCGCCTGGGCGAACAGGCGGCGCGCCGCCGACAGGTCAGCGGCCGCCTCGCCGATCTTGTCGAGCTCGGCGGTGAGGGTGTCGTCGGGCATCATCGACCAGCCGCCGAGCTGTTGGAACAGCCGCCGCTGCATCTCCGCCGCCGCCGCCTTGGTATAGGTGACGCAGAGGATCGCCTCGGGGCGGGCTCCATGCAGCAGCAGCCGCGCCACCCGATCAACCAGGGTCTTGGTCTTGCCCGAGCCGGCGTTGGCGCTGACGAAGGCCGAGACCTTCGGGTCGGCTGCGATGAGCTGGGGGTCGCTCATCCCTCGTCCTCCTCGTCCGCCGCCGCCGACCATTCGCGCACCCGCGCCAGGTGGTCATAGTCGCTGATTTGGGTCAGAAACCGCGTGGCGGTGCGCGACCGATAGGGCTGGGCGGGACGGCGATAGCGAGCGATCAGGCCCATCAGCCCCTCGAGCGCGGCTTGCGCCAAGGCTTCGCTCTCGCCCACGCTCGCCCGCACGATCTCGTCGCCCGGCGGCGTGCGGCCGGTGAGGCGCAGATAGACCAGATCGCCCGGCGCGATCTTTCCCAAGCCCTCGAACCCGCCGCCCATCAGCAGTGCGGCGGTCAGGGTCAGCTGGGGCGCGAAGCCGGTCTCGATCTCTCTAGCCGTTGGCGCGCGGCCGGTCTTGAAGTCCAGCACATGGACGCCGCCGTCGAACAGCTCCAGCCGGTCGGCTCGGGCTGTGAGGGTGAAGCTGGAGCCGTCCGCCAGGGCATAGGTCAGCGCCCCCTTCTGCTCCACCAGGATGCGGCGGCACGCGCTGCGCCGCCTAGCCTCAAGCTCGGCGACCCAGGCGCCCGCCCGCACCGCCAGGATACGCTCCCGCGCCATGGCGCCGTCGGGCAGGCCCTGATCGTGCAAGGCTCGAACATAGAGATCGGCGAAGCGGGCGGGGGCTCTCTCGTGAGCCAGAGCGGGCCACTCTTCGGCGAAGGTTTCCAGCGCCGCGTGGATAGCGGCGCCGCGCGCCCGCGCCTCGATCCGCTCATCGGGCCGGTCGAGCCTGCGCAGGCCAAGCACGCGCCGGGCGTAGACGGCGTAGGGGTCGCGCACCAGCCGCTCGACCTCGGTCACCGGCAGCTCTGTCGGGCGCACATCCACGGGCGGTCGGGGCGCAGGCCTCGGGGCCGGAGTCAGGCTGGCGGGCGGATCGGTCAGCGGCGCGTCTAGCGCCCGCGCCCAGGCGAGGGCGTCGTCGCGGCGGGGCAGGGCGAGGCCTGCGCCCCGGGCCAGCGTCTCCAGCCGCCACAGCCAGCGCGACATCACCGCCGGCTGGCCGCCGCGTCGCTCGCTGTGGATCAGCACGACCTCGGGCGCGCAGGCGGCCTGGGCGAAGTCGTGGGCGGAGAGGCCCACGCGCCGCTCCGGCGGCGGCAGGCCCATCCGTGTGCGCATGGGGCGCGACAGGAAGGGATCGACCTCGGCCGGGCGGGGCCAAACGCCTTCCTCCAGCCCCGCCAGGATCAGCCGGTCGGCGCGGATCAGTCGGGCCTCCAGCGCGCCGAGGATTTTCAGCCGAGGGTGAGAGGCGCCGCCGCTGCGCAGCGTCTGGCTGGCCATCAGGGCGGTGATGAGCTGGGCGAAACCCTTGGCCGAACAGGGCGGTAGCGCCGCGCCATGGTCGATCAGCTCCGCGAGGAACCCCGACGCCGCCTCGCCGTCCGCCCCCCCCCAGAGGTCGCCGTTGCGGCCCCGCGCGTCGGTCCCGAGTTGCTCCATCGCCCGCGTGAGGGCGCGGGCGGCTTCAGCCACATCGGCCAGCCCGTCCGCAAACGGGGCCGCGGCGAGTTCGAGCGCCGCTTGCAACGATTTCGCCAGCGCCGCGGCGTCTGCGCCTTCCGGGTATCGGTCGAGCCGCGTGAAGATATCGGCCCAGGTGCGGGGGCGGGCGCCGCGTAGGCCCCGCCGCTCCAGCAGTCGCACGGCCGGCGCCAGGGCGTCGTCGTCCCGTCCTAGCCGGACGCGGGGGTGTTTCAGGATCGCCAAGAGGGTCGGCGGCGAAAGCGGATCGGCGACGGCCGCCGCCATCAGGCCGATCAGCACGCCCGCCGGATGGGTGCCGAGCTGTGAACCCGCGGAGGAATCGATGCGCACGCCCCAGCGCGCCAGCTTGGCCGAGACGCGGCGGGCCAGCGCGGCGTCTGGGGTGATCAGGGCGGCCGTCAGGTCCGGCGTCTCCAGCGTCTCGCGCAGCAGCATCGCAGCGGCGGCGGCGGCCTCTTCCTCGGTGCGCGCGGCGGCGACGCTCAGCCCCTCCAGGCCTTGGGCGATGGGGTCTCGCCCGGCGCCGGCGCCCTCCTGACGCAGATCGCCGATTACGCGCAGCCAGTCAGCCGTAGCCTCCGCCGGCCGCAGGGCCTCGTTCACGACGCGCCGACGGCGGCGACCCTTCGCCTGGTCCGCCAGAGACTCCGGCGCCGGCCAGACCTTAACTGCGGCGCGGGCGATGCCTGAACGGTCCAGCAGCCGGCGCAGCGCGTCCTGAGGGTGAGCGTCGGCCACCTCCGCCCATGCTGTTTCCGCCAAGTCGAGGTCGAGGCCGGGCAGCACGACGCAGCCCTGGGGCGCCGAGGCGACGACCGCGAGGAGGGCGGCGGTGGCCGGGGCCGTGCCGGTCGAGCCGGCGGCGATCAGGGGGCGTTGCGGCGGCGTCCTGGCCCATTGCTCCGCCAGCGCGCGCAAAAGCTGTGTGCGTCGGTCGGTGACATCGATCAGCCCCAGCTCTTTTAAGCGGCGCGGCCACGCCTCTACCGCCAGCGCGAGAAAGCGCGCCGAGATTTCCCAGTGCTGCGCCAGTTCGCCCTCGACCAGGGTGTAGACCGCGCTGGGGTCGGCGATCTCGGCGATCTGCATCGACTCCAGGAAGGCGCCCAGCGCATCGCCCAGCTCCAGAGCGCCCGCCGCGCCCAGCTCTCGCCCCAGAATATCTGAGTGGTCGGCGACCAAGCGCGCCAGTTCGAAGCGGCGACGCATGGGGCTGATGGCGGGCGGTAGGTCCAGCGACAGGTCGCCGGGCTCAAACGGCGGTTCGCCCTCGTCCAGTTCGCCCAGCGCCCGGATTTGCGGCAGCAGCACGGCCTGGGCGTCGCCGACCCGCAGAAACGAGTCCGCCAACTCCCGCGCCGCGCGGCGGGTCGGCGTCAGCACGACCGCGTCGGCCAGGGCCTCAGGGCCGAGCGGCGCCAGGGCTGCGTTCAGGCCGGCGGCGAGGTCGTCCAGGAACGGCCGATGGGCGGCGATAGTGAACCAGCGGGGGCCTTCGCCGCCGAACAGCGCTTCATAGGCCGCCGACTGCAACCCAGGGATGGGGGTCACGTCCCGCCTCTGGCTATGGCTGGCGCCGTCAGCCGGCGGTCGGCGGCGTCGCGAGCGTCGGGGTCGCCCACATGCATCCACTTACCCTCCAGCACCACGCCGTATAGCCGTCCCTGCTCGGCGAGCCGACGCCAGACGCGCGACAGGGAGAAGGGCGCCAGCGGCTCGCCGTCGACGATCTGGGGCTTGCAGATATGGGCGCCGATATAGGCGAAGGGCGCGGTCGGCGCGTCGCCACGGAACGTCAGGCGACCGTCGCGATCTTGGAAAAAATCGCCGGCGCCGTCGAAGCCCATCGCCGCCTCTGTCGGCGTCAGCAACAGGCAGACGTCCATCGCCGCCGGGTTCCAGGCCTTGGCCAGGCTGGTTAGGGCCGGCGCGCCTGTCTCGATCCAGACGGAGTCGATATTGGCGACGAACACGGGCGCCTCGCCCAGCAAGGGCCGCGCCTTCTTCAGGCCGCCGCCGGTCTCCAGCAGTTGTTCGCGTTCGTCGGAAATCAGGATGCGGGGCGCGGTCCGCCCGGCCAGGTGCTCGATCATCTGGTCGGCGAAGGCGTGGACATTGACCACCGCCGTCTCGACGCCGCCCTCCACCAGCCGGTCCAGGGTGTGGTCGATCAGGGTCTTGCCGGCCACCTTCACCAGCACCTTGGGCATGTGGTCGGACAGCGGACGCATGCGGGT
>Ga0116229_10014071_pt1 | contig 11179 bp, 3 predicted proteins | sample S1TSphgellanicum_3_FD_87313 | JGI IMG/M metagenome (GOLD analysis project Ga0116229, IMG submission 87313) | Host-associated microbial communities from peat moss isolated from Minnesota, USA - S1T2_Fc - Sphagnum magellanicum MG | ecosystem: Host-associated > Plants > Peat moss > Unclassified... | reverse complement strand
TTGATTTCCCTTTAAATGCACAATATTGGTATTTAATAAATTAGTTGCAAACCATTGTTGATGGTTTGAGGGTTTCTTGTTGAAATTCCACCATCATTCACAAGGGTTTTCATTTTCTTCCATTTCCAAATTTTCATTGGATGTTCATCAATCAATGACTACATTTCTCTACAAATTGAATTACAATTTGACCAATCCAAAAACAAAAAAAAAAACCAATTTTTAAAAAAATGTCATAAAATTTTCTTGGTTATGCTATCTACATAGGATAAGAGTTGAAAGGAATGATTAAATAAAGATGTTGTAATTAGAGCATATGTAAAGTTTGGAGTTCAAAAACTCTTTCAATGACTTTAGATAAATGCCAGTTTTGGTTCTTTAAAGCATGTGAAAATTGCCTTAGTTTTTACTTTTAAAAAAAATAAAGGGGAGCTTACAAGAATCATCGTTGGTATTAAATTTTTTCCAAGGAAAAAAAATTTGGTTCTCAAGCTTGATGGTTCTCAACAATTTGAGAATAGCCGGTTTTTGCAACTAATTTTCTTGGCCGGTTTTCACAAACTGAATCTTAGAAATTGCAATATTTTTTTGGAAAATTATGGCTGCGTGTAAATGTTTTGGAAAGTGTAAATGTAAATACTAAAATTATTTGTAAAATCGCCCTCTTTTTGGGCCTCATTTCACCTCAAACCCTTTTTTCAAAGGTATCCATAAAGGAAGGAAATTTATTAGATTTGGGAATGAAATGCTAAAAATCAGCATTTAATGCACAAGGTTCAAGATTAATTATATTGGCTTTACAAGTAAGAACAATAATGGAGGCGTTAAAAAAAAGGAAAGACATGGTGAAGTTCAGTTCACCACAAATATGAAGTCCCCTCCACCCTTGAATGTTCTTGTTTTATATTTTTTTTGAATTTCCTCAAGTAAAAATCACATTGTTTATAACAAGCATTAAACAGGCGCAACAACTTAAATGTGGCATTAGGTTTGATGCATCTACAATATAATGCCTAATAGGCAAAAAAAAATTGGATTTTTTTTTTACTATACCTATGCAATGATTAATGTTATAAATATTTTTCTTACAAATAGTTTCAAAGAAAAAAAATGTGATGTACTGGTTAAAATCCTCCCTTCAATTGAAAGGTCTAAAATCCTTTTCCCAATTCTTTTTTTCAACAAACAAAATGGATGAAAAAATTCCATATAACATTTAAATTTTTTTTTAATTAATTTCCTTTAGGAAGTCATTTCCTTGGGCAAAAAAAATTAGGTACAGGTCCCAAACACATTCCCCATGGAGTAAGAAAAGTTCCCTAGTGAAAAATACAACTTCCCCAAGGAACAATGCATTTTCATTGTGGAAGGGCGCAAGTTCCCCGTGGAAAAAGGCACCCTCCTTGGAGTACGATGTATTTCCCCTAAAAAAAATGCCTAAATTCCCCAATGAAACATATGCTTTAAATATTTTTATCACCACAATCATCTCATTTTTATTTTTACATAGTCTTGCAACCTATCATTGGAAAGGTCTATAAAAGAATTACAACTTTGTAGTTGAAAACATTTTAATCAAAATTCATATGCAAAAGTTATGATGAAACAAAATTTTGAACACATTAATTCCCTAGGGCAACTTAAGGTCCTCCTTGGGGGACATGATTGTTCCCAAAGGAAAAAAAGGTTTAAGTTGTTCCCAAGGGCAACTTAAACTCCTTCTCCCTAAGGACATGATTGTTCCCTAGGGAAAAGTCAACTTCCCTCGGGGAAAGGCCCAAGTTCCTCGGGGGAACAAATGTTACGAAATTATTAGCAATCAAAATCATCTCATATTTGTTTTTATATAGTCTTTTGACCTATCATTGGAAAGGTCTTGAGGAGAACTATAACTTTGTAGTTGGAAGAATTTCAATCAAAACTTATATGCAAAAGTTATGATCACATAAAGTTTTGAACACATTTGCCCATGTTCCCTCGGGAAGTAAATGTGTTCAAAATTTTGTATGATCATAACTTTCGCATCTGAGTTTTGATTAAAGTTCTTTCAACTACAAAGTTGTAGCTCTCCTCAAGAACTTTCCAATGATAGGGCATAAGCCTATATAAAAATAAATATGAGATGATTATGATTGCTAAAAGTTTCGAAACATATGTACCGTCAAGGAATTTGGGCCTTTCCTTGGGGGAAGTTCATTGTTCCTTGGGGAAGTTGGTTTTTCCTTGGGTAATAATCATGTCCCTAGGGAGAAGGAATTTAAGTGGCCTCAAGGAGCAACTTAAACCTTTTTTTTCCTTGAGTATAATCATGTCCCTTCAAGAGGAGCTTAAGTTGCCTTGGGAAATTAATGTGTTCAAAATTTTGTTTGATCATAACTTTTATCCTTAAACAAGAGTTGTTTAAGGATCTTCTCCCCGAAGGAACACGGTTTAAGTTGCTCCCCTAGGCACATGGTTGTGCCTAGGTGCCTAGGGGAGCAAATGTGTCCAAAACTTTGTGTGATTATAATTTTTGCATGTAAGTTTTGATTTATGTGCTTCCAACTACAAAGTTGTAGCTCTCTTCAAGAAATTTTCCAATGAGAAGTCACAAGCCTATATTACATATATTAAAGGACGTCGTGACGTGAAGCATCATTTCATCCACTTGTCCCATCATCCATTCGTCCATGCATCCGGTTATCCATCCGTCCCGTCATGGTCTGTTTTGGTATAAAAGAACAAGATTAGGCTTTGGGTTTTGTGTGTAACTACTACTTTCCAAACTCCACAAGCTTTTTTTCTAGAATAGTCTCAGGCAATAATGTCAAAAGTTGTTTTTTTTTCCTCATGTACCCATTTTGGAAAGAACTATCAACAACAGTTGTTAGGTCTTATTCTCCCTTTTGATGGATTGGCCGTTTCATCCAGAATCAGTTATTTAGCACGGGTGCCAATTCTATAGACCTAATCAGCAGACCTTGACAATTCTGCAACAATTGTTACTGAATAGTTTTGGCTGGTTGCAGATCTTAGTTTGCCCTTGGCCTTGCTTGTTTATAGTGTGTAATAAGGACGTTTTAGTCAAGAAGGTGAGAGTATTAATGTAGAGGATGGTTCACCTTGGCCACTTTGAAATAATGAACTTAGAATTCGCAGTAACATTTGGTGACCATTCCTCAAAATGTGGGACCAGATGAAACTGCATTATTGTTCCTTAGTCCCTCTCACCCTAGTCAGAAGAGGTGACCTTTTTTTTTGGTGAAAAATTATTTGTTTTTCAAAACTTTGTTGCCAAATTTCTCTTTTTGTCTAAAAGAATGTGTGTTATTAGAGGTATATCTGCTGGCTACTGTTTTGATTGTGTCATATAAACGTGTCATCAATTAAGTCAAAATCTGCCTGGGGATAACTTTGATCCATCTTTTACCAGCCTCAATATGGGATTAAAGCGAGGTGCTATTGGGAACACCCTTGGGGAACAAATTGGGAACATGATGGGAACTTAAAGGGAGCATGTTGGGAATAAAGGAAAAAAGAAAAAAATCCTTCCCCCACCCCCCAGCCGCCCCCACACAAAATTTAAAAGAAAAAAAATCAAGGCACTTTGAATGCATGAGCCTTCCCATTGGTTGCATTAAATTTTTATTTCCAAAACGGTTTGTCACCATTTTTGGCCTGGGTTAATACCCCCATTATAAATTGGGGGTACTTATTTATTTAATACATTAATACTATGTCCGCATAGAGACAGGGTTAAAAAGAAAAACCAACATACATTTTTTTTTAATTAAAAAATACATATACATATATAAATGTAATAATATATGTTGCCCTGTTATTAACTACAACTCTTTGCACACTTTGTTTCATTTTTGCACTCTCTCTACTTGCAGTTGCTAGTTCGAATCTAGTTTTTTCTTTGAACTCTCTACTTACTCCTACTTCAACTTTTTTTTTTGGTCGTCTTTGCACTTTCTACTCTCTACCGCTTCACCTATTTTAGGTCTATGGCCAAGGCAACATCGACCCCAGTACTTTTGTGCAGCATTCCATCTACAGGTACGATTGGTGTACGAAAACCTCACTCGGTTTATGAATTGCATTCTTATGAGTCATGCTGAAGTTTTATACCATTTGTTGGGGCAAGCAAAAGTTGATCATTTTAAGTAGCTAGAATATAATTAAGTTCACCATTGTGTATGGTGTGTATGAGTAAATTATGGGGTACTAGAGTGTTCTAGAGATCAAATGCAAGTACTGGATGAAAGGAGAAAATGTCCATAACACAAAACAAATGGCATCTTTGTAAATTGCTACCTCTACTACTACATGTTTTAGATTTAGCTACACACATGGATGACCTATGCTTGGACAACAACTAAAACACACTTTGACAACGTCGATGATGAGAAAAGATGGGGAACAACAAAAAGACAAGAACACTAACAAGGAGTGACAAAATGGCAACAAGTGATAACAAGGTGTTGAAAATGCATGTTAGAAACATTAGGGGTGGTAGGTTAAACATGATTTTAAATTTTCAAGCAATAGTAGGCACCAAAACGTTGAAGGTTGAGGGTGTTGGGTACAATGTCAAAGGACACCAAGGCATTAAGAAATACATAGGGGACATTGTGAGCACCATTATCAAAAATGTTTTACATTTTACATTTTTTCAAACTGAAGGTCATTGGGAAGTATGGTAGGGAGGACGTTTGGGGATCTTGGAAAAGGCCCCAAAAAAATTTCTTTTGATGCCACAAGGAATGCCTAAAAGGACATCATGGGTGGTATAAATGTCAATGCTTAGTAGGTGAAAATTAAATTTCATATTCTAGAATTAATGGAAGTTGAAATGATTTCATGGATAATCTATATTATCGAGAATTATCAATGTCCAATAACTAATTCTCTTTTACATAATTTATTTAAGTACATTTGAAATATATAAATATTTTGAATTATGTTAATTGATTATCACTAATAATGTGAAGGAATGCAAAGCTCAAGTTGTTAGGGCCATTCATCTGAATAACTTCAAAGAACTAACAACTTACATGAAAAAACCCAAAACTTTATAGTTAGTTATTTAATTTTCGATTCATTTGAAGACCATGGTTTATATCAAAATTGTTTGTTTCATTTTTTTGGGAAATGCCATTATGAACCATTGTAATACCCATTATAATAACCATTGACAGTTTGCTATTGTTTCCTATAACCACACAACATTCATCATACCTACAAAATTTAATTCAACTTTAGGCCAACCCATTGAGATTGGAATGTCCTTATAAGCTTTAATTGTGTATTATGACAAAATATTAACTATGGAGCAAAAAACTTGGAATGTTGTTAATGTATCATGAATTCCTTCATGTATAATCAACAAAACCAACAACTTTTATCATATAGATTTGTGTACAACACTTGGCTTCACAACCCATGGCACATGGTTTGACCAACCTATGAAATCTTGAATGCCACTAGTTTGTCCCGAAATGAAAAAAAACCAACAAACAAATGGGAGGAAACCAACTCCATATTGTTGTTCAATTTCTACCTAAAGGCTAGAACCAACAAACATCACACTAAAGCAAGAATAAGTTGTTAAACATGGGGGTCATGGGATAAGTTTTGCAACTCACTGCCAAAACTCACACTAATGTGAATTATTTCCTTTCTACAAGGGAAGATTCTTGTCAAAGTTCCAACCTATGGGAACCAAGCATCCCTTGTTCCCCCAAAGAGTAGGATTCATGTTAATGTGAGTCCCCTCCTTTTTTTGCAACTATAGATTTGCACTTACATGAGTTTCACTTGTGGAAGCCAAGAATCCCTCATTCCTTTTTGTGTCAATGTGAATCTTTTCATTTTCTACAATTATAGATTCATTTTTAAACACGAGTTCCACCTTTGGGGACCAAGATTCCCTCATTCCCCAATGGCCAATCTTGACGCCAACATGAATTTTGGTGAAATTTTTACTAAATTCTAAAACTTTTTTCCCAATTTCTATTAATTTTTGTGAATTTTTTCCATAAGTAGATTTTCCTATCATGAGGACTCATGGGGGGCAAGGTGTGAATCCTTTCAATTTTGGTCAATATTTGCAATTTGTTTTTCAATTTTGTGTGTTTTTATCATTTTTTTTGCAACAAGCCCCTTCAAAGTTAATAATACTTTTTCAATTTTCATAATTTTGTGATCAAATTTATGATTTCAAATTACAAAAAAGTTTATAACATTTGAGCTAAAAATGACAAAAAATAACAAAAAACTTCACAAAAAGTGAAGGAATTCAAAAAGTCCTTTCAATATAATTCATGATTTTTTCTCATATACATAATTAAAATTTTGATGTTGATAGGTGCCATATTAAGTAAGTACTTCATTCCTTTTCCATATTAACCTTTTTGTAGATGAAAAGGCAAATAAACATGCGCACTTTCATGTCCACGTTATATAAATTAAATTGACAAGGGAGATTATCACTTGTATATATGAATTTTCTATCAATTTAAAGGTAGTTAACTGGTGAAAGCACACATCTATGGCCCACTTTGTGTAGTTAGATTGTAATGTTTTTTTGCATAGTAAATCTATAAGCCTAACTATGTGAAAACTAAAGAGTTTCACAATATTTTTGCATATTATAGTATAACATAACATGAAAAAAAGTTTAGATTTTTTTTCTTTTTATATTATGGTGGGTTGTATGAAAAAAACACATGTCATTGTGTATTTAAAAAATAAAAATATATTCAAAAAGTGATTGGAATGATTTTAAACCTTTATGAAATTTGTAATATGTTATTATACTTTTGATTGTACATAATTTGAACCATGTTTGTGAAATATTTAAAGAATTTGATCATTTTCATGTCATATATGCATTTTTTTGGGGGTCATGATCATAAGTTATGTGGTAAATTGACATTTTGATAAAAATTCGCTTTCAAATGGAAAGTGACAATTTATTTTTTTTAATGTATTCTTAGATTTTTTTTCAAATACTTATTTGAATTACCAATTAAATTAATTTTAATACAATTTGAAATGAAAAACTAGGTTTGTTATACTATGCATATATAAATACTATTAATGATTCCTTATATATATATATAGAATAATATTAAATGGAATTAGCTTTGGGAAAGTCCAAACTATATCCCCTAAACACCAAAAGAAAAACCTAAAATTAATTAATCACATTTAGGGAGGTGTATATTGTAGTAATGGTCATAAAAGTGCTTCAAAAAAGACCATCATAGTGTGCATTCACCCAAATGCACCCAAAAAATAAAATTAATTGAATAAAAAATCACAAAATTGACACACAAAAAATTTTGAAAATTTTACAAAAATTGAAAAGATTTGCAATAGCAAATGATTTTCTAGTGATGTTGGTAAATTTGAATTCACACAACTTCACAAAATGTGAAAAAATTATAATGTTGACCCAAAAACATGAACCCAAAAAAATGGGGACATTTATGCTACCTTGAAATTCCTCACTTAATTTAATTTTTGTAACTTGTTGTGTTTTTTGGGTCAATTTTGTGAATTTTCAATTTGAAATCCACTAAATCTCAAAGAAACATCACCAAAAACCACTTGAAAATGTTCCAAATTCACAAAAACTATAACAAGCAAAGAATTTATGTTGACATGGGTCCCCTAAGTTTTCCTAAGTTTATGTCATTTACATGATTCATGGATCAATTTTGTTTATTCAAATTCATAAAACTCATACCAAAAATCACCATAAATCAACACAATTACACAATAACTAAAAACAATCAAACCAATGTGAGTCCTTTCAATTTCTTTGAATCTTCCTAAATGTTTAAATGTTTTTTAAAATAAATAAATATTTCTATTTCTATTCACACAAATTCACAAATGTTCATAAAATTCACCAGAAACACCACCCAGCCCAATTCACACAAAATATAAAAGATGGGGGGACTCATGCAAGTGTGTGTGTCCATAAATTTTCCACATTTTCCATAATTTTCAAGATTTAAAAAACATCTCACATTGTTTTCATTAAAATTTTCAGAATTAGCAAAAACCACAAAAATCCACAAATTTGGGAAGTAAAACCAGAAAAAAAACTGACACAATAAAAGTTGTTGCAAATTTGCAAAAACTAGAAAAAGTGAAGGAACTAATTCCTAGTGTGATTCCTCTAAGTTTTTCTAGGTTTTTTTAATTTATGCCATTTTTTGATCACTTTTGAACATTCAAATTCAAAACATGCATAAATCAAAAATCACAAAATTGACCAAAGCACAACAAAATTTAGAAAAAAGATGAAAGGACTCATGATTGCCTAAGTTTGCTCACATCATGATATTTTCATCATTTTTGTTGATTTTAAAAATCAACTTTGTAAATCTCTATTGACACAAATCCATAAATGCTAATGAAAGTATTCAAAATTGACCAAAGAAGCCCATCAGATTCACAAAAAAAATTGAAAAAAAAGGTCTCATACCAAGATGAATCTCCAAACTTTTTTGAACTTGTATCAAAATAAATTTCATGAATTTCAAATAGAAAATTTAAAAATTCAACCCCAAGAAATCAATTTGACCTAAATTTAAAAAAAAAAATTTGATAGAAATTACAAAAAGTCCATGAACAATCCCATCAGTTTTCTAAGTTTTTGCCAATTTAAATGATTTTGAGATCAATTTTGTGGAGTCAAATCAGAAATTTTAAATAAAAAATCATAAATATCACCCCAAAACAACATTAGTTCGTAAGAAAAAAACCCATGAAAGCCAATGTGGGTCCCTTCACTTTTTGTGACTTTTCACAAATGTTTTAAAATTTCAATCTTTTTTTAAATTTCTATTCACCCAAATCCATATATGTTGATAAATATTCCAAAAAATCCTAGAAATCCCCCATAATTCAATCAAAATACAAAAAGTAGAGGTATTCATGATTTTTTAATATATTTTCTACATTTAAATAATAATAATAATAACATAATTTTTTTAAAGAAATAATTTGACCATGATGGTCTTAAAAAAAAGAAAAAAGTGCAAGGCTCATGCTAGCATATTGAAAAATTGATTTCAATTTTCAGGATTTTTTGATAGATTTTTTAAATTTAAAAAAATAATAAAAACATAGTGTTTTTAAAGAAAATTTTTTGACCGTGACAATCCAAAAAAAAAAAGTGCAAGGCTCATGCTAACATATTTATCTATATATGATTTTGTGATCAAATGTTTTTTTTCAATTTTTCTAAATGCAAACCAACAATATGAAAATAAACCTACAAAAATCCATACATTCATAAAGTGAAAGGATAATGCCAATCTAAATCCACCCACATTTTGAATATGTAAGTTTTTGTTCAATTATGGGAGTTTTAAAAGAAAAAAAATTCACAACTTTAAAAAAAAAAAGACAAAATTGATCCCAAAATTCACACAAATTTATGAATAGTACAAAAAGGTAAAGCAATTACATCAATTTGAATATCCTCAATTTTTTGGTGATTTAAAAAATTTATGTAAGTTTGTGCTCAATTAAGTGCATTCAATAAGAAACAATTCAAACAAAGAATCATTGGATTGAATGGAAAATCACTGAAATTCACAAAAATGGAAATGATTCACACTAGGGTCAATCTTTTCACTTTTGTTGAATTTTTTTACATTTTTGGTGATATTTTGTTCAATTTTTTGAATTTATATTCACGCAATTCTATAAATAAATCTATATGATAATTTGTTTACTATTTGTATGTGTTGTTCATACCCACCTTTAAACCTTATATACTTGTTATTTTGCTTATACCAACTTGTTTTTCTTGTGTTCTTCATCTTTTAAATTAATTATTTTTTTAAACCTTTGCTTGTTCTTGCTTTCCTTTTAAGTCTTTTGATAAGAGATTTGCTTTTGTAACTTTGATTTAAGATTTTCTAATTGTGTGTTATAAGTTGCATGAAAAGAAAAAGTAGTGCAAGTATATGTTTTAGTGATGTTTTAAATTTGTTATCGTGAGAAAAAAAATGTTTTTCAATTTTCATAAATCCTTGTCCAATCCTCTCATTATGTTATTGACTTTGTATTGAGCTTTATGGCATTCATTACGATGTAGATTCAATGTTTAACTAAGGAAGGAGAAATATGTTTGTTGGGGTTTAAATTGTGTATTAATGTTTGATGATTAATAAACATTATTAGTTTCCATTTTCATCATTGAAACATATGTTAAAGGATTGTTGAATATTTTCCTTCTAAGGAAAATTGCTAGGAATCCTAAAAAGGTTAGTTTATTTTTAATGTTTAAAAAATCTTTGCAACAATGGCTACATAAGTTGAAATAACATATTATGGTTTTTATTGTTGAAGGAGAAATGTGAAGAAACTTAAGGGTATTACATTTTGCAAGAAATAAACTTTTAAAATATCAACATTTTTGTTCATTATATTGTTTTTATTAAACAAAAACATTTGTAACATTGCAAATGAACATGATCTACATTGATTAGAAAACCTTCAACTAAACTTTTCAACAATGCCTAAATTATATTTTGCATTTTTAGTAATTTAGACTACTTGTAGCTATTATAAGTTACTTTTGGCTATTGAAAGTTATTTCACCTTAAATTATTTTTTTTTATTATAAATTATTTCACCTTAGATTATTTCTGGCAATCCTAAGCAATTATAATATATGGCTATTGGTTGTTTTTTTATTAGTGTTATTCGTGGTTATTTTATTAGTGGCTATTGGTGGTTATTGTATTAATGGTTATTGTTGGTTATTATATTAATGACTACTAATGGCTATTCTATTAATGGCTACTCGTGGCTATTCTATTAATGGTTATTCGTGGCTATTCTATTAATGGCTATTGGTGGCTATTCTATTAATTTCTATTCGTGATTAATCTATTAATGGCTATTGGTGGCTATTCTATTAATTTCTATTTGTGATTAATATATTAATGACTATTGGTGGCTATTCTATTAATTTCTATTTGTGATTAATATATTAATGACTATTGGTGGCTATTCTAATAATGGCTATTGGTGGTTATTATATTAATGGCTATTGGTGGTTATTTTATTAATGGCTATTGGTGGTTATTTTATTAATGGCTATTGGTGGTTATTTTATTAATGGCTATTGGTGGTTATTTTATTAATGGCTATTGGTGGTTAT
>Ga0116229_10014070_pt1 | contig 11180 bp, 8 predicted proteins | sample S1TSphgellanicum_3_FD_87313 | JGI IMG/M metagenome (GOLD analysis project Ga0116229, IMG submission 87313) | Host-associated microbial communities from peat moss isolated from Minnesota, USA - S1T2_Fc - Sphagnum magellanicum MG | ecosystem: Host-associated > Plants > Peat moss > Unclassified... | reverse complement strand
TTTTTTTTTGTTTGTTGGTTTGGGGTTTGTTTTTCTTTTTTTTTTTTTTCTTTTGGGTTTTTTGTGGGGGGGGCCGGGGCTTGCGCGGGCCTTTTTTTTTTTTTTTTTCGGGTTTTCTTTTCTGTGTCAGTTAAACTGTTTTCGAGCTCAAAGGGAGGGGGGGCCGGGTGGCTGGAGTGGCGTAGCCACGGGTTGCTCTCACTCGTTAAAGTAATGCCGACAGCTGAGGGCATTACAAGGCATTACAAAATTTGACAAATCATTTTCATTTTTATTTTGTTACCATGATACCCAAAGGGTGCCTGCTGGGTAACGTGCAGCTTTCCCGAAATAAACGGGCCGCTCCGAGGGCGTTACACTAAACCCTATTCCAACCCTAATGAAGGGAATTGGTTTTGTCGGAGTTTTCTTTCCTCTCGACATAGGCGTCCATGGCTGCGTCGTTGCCCAGCAGGCGGCCGTTGCCAATAGGCAGCAGGCCGGTGGATCTGGTGCTTGCTGTGTTTATGCTCATCAACATACCGATAGTGCTGCTGGTGGAGTCCCAGGCGGTTTTTCCGGCAGTCTTCTTCCCGCAGTCGTTGCTGGACGCCGTGCAGTGGTACGTGCACCTGTCCGGAGACTACTTGGTGCGGGACAAACCTCCATTCTTCCGAGGTCTGGTTCTCGCCGAGCTGGTGTTTCAGCTGCCGCTTCTTGTCGTCAACTCCTACGCATTCATTGCCGGTGCGTCTACCTATCAGTATATAACTCTGTCTCCTGGTGTCGATCTTTTTGTGATGCACGGTGGTGAGCTCAGGTGATTTTCTCTTCGGGCTGTTCATCTGTCTTGTTTGTGACAAAAATTGCATAGCATGGAGTAGGAAAGTAAGGGTCGGAATTCCCAGGGAGGGCTAATCTCGCGTTTTTGTGAGATTGGGCTGCAAGTTGACGGAAAGAGCTTTGCAGGAAAACATGATTTGGTAGATATTCTCATAAACACTAATTTTCTGCGGCATATCCAACTCAGAAATAGAGAGGAAAAATTGCCTTCCTCACAATGTAGGACTTGCGGAAGCCTGCAAATTCATGTGTTGAAACAACCACCCAAGAATTTGCAGCGAACTATGATTTGGTGGACCTTTGTGTACACCCTAAGTTTCTCTGGCATTTTCAGCTCAGTAACAGCGAGAAAACGTGGCTTTCTTGCAATGTAGGACTTGGAGATGCTTGCAAATTCATGTATTGGAGCAACCACCAAGAGTTTCAGCTTTGCAGGAAAACATGATTTGGTAGACATTTGTGTAAACCCTAAGTTTCTGTCGTATGTTTGGCTCAGGAACAGAGAGAAACGTTGGCTTTCTCAGAATGTAGGACTTGCAGATGCTTGCAAGGTCATGTATAGGAGCAACCACCCAGGAATTTCAGTTTTGCAGGAAAACATGATTTGGTAGATATTTGTGTAAACCCTAAGTTTCTGTGGCATTCAGCTCAGGGACAGAGAGAAACATTGGCGTTCTCACAATGTAGGACTTGCAGATGCTTGCAAATTCATGTACCGGAGCAACCACCCAAGAATTGCAGATCTGATGGTCTATACAGAACATGGGTGGTATGTCAGAGGCTAGTCTGTTTGGTTATCACACATGTCAAGTACTTGGTTGCTGTTTTTATGATTTAATTACTCTCTTGTTGCAATGTAAGCAGTGCTGAGAACTCAGTTCAACTACCATGAGAGAGTGTAAGTGGTTGGTTTTGATATACACAAAGTAAGAGACAGCCTTTTCTATGCATGAGCAAAATACAAAATACTGCTTTGTCTACCTCCTGGAGGTGAAGATCAAGTGTGTCATGTGGGGTTTGCATGTGCAGGTAAGGGCTGGGGCCGGATAACAGGCATCTTATTTGGAGCACATCTTTTCACAACAATGGTATGCACTGGTTTTCTCGCCTTTTCAAGCACTCCTTGTCAGGACTTTGGAAATGTTTTTGAGTTTCATCTTGGGCGGAAGGGAGGGTAATGGAGGTGTAATTAGTGTGTAGCTAATATGCTTCAGGTTAAGTGCTGTTGGAGTGGGGTGTAGGTTCCTATATTTGCAGATCTTCTGGCAACAAATGTTCCAACACGTGATTTATTGCTTGGGATCTATTTGCCCTACATTATCATGCCAGTCATCATACTAGCACGACTCATTCCATCAGAACACCCATTTTCAGAACCTGCTGACAGCTTGAATGGAAAGAAAGGAGATTGATGACCAATTTGGACCTGCTTGACAACCAATGTATCTTTCAGTCATCAGGACACTGACCTTCACATTGAAAATTTTATTTATCTGTTGTGAACATTTGTGGGGTTTCCCAGTGCATGAATTGACATTTATGTTAATTTACAAAGTGTTTTTTGTTTGAGAATTGTGATGAATGCTTAAATTAGCACCTTCACCTTGAAATTCAATTGAAATTCTTCTGTTGTAAACAGATGATGGTGACATCTATGTCAATTTACAAAAGTATTTCTCAAGATTGTTATCAATAATTCAGGTAACTCTTATCTGTTTCAAGATCCTCAATTTCCCCACTATTAGTTAAGGCCTCAGCTGTTCTGCTTTTGTCCAATCTTAGATTACTGCGACAGCTTTGTTGAGAAGGAGAAAGTTTTTGAGATTGTTGTCTTGACCTAAATTTCCAGGGTGGGTGATGATAGCTTTTGGGAAAGGCAATCAGAAGAAAACTAGTGCTTCAGAGTTATTGACTTAACAGTTGTAATTTCTCCTGTCAAGTTGCTTCTGTTGCTACCGGAAACTATGAGTTTAATTTGCAAAACAGTACATGCCCTATACCCACCAACTCCATCCCAATGCTTTATTGGTAGCATGGGAAGAAATAACTGAACACCAAAGAAGCCAGTTAGTCCAGCTGAAGAACCTCAGCTGAAGGAAGTGGTGAGGACTGTACCTTGCACTCAAGTATTAATTTTTTTGTTGGTTCTTGTCCCTGTGTTCACCGGGACTATTGTGTTTGATCCAACTTTTGGAAGTTTTACCTTATTAAAACTGATTTCACATTAGGTGAACCGGTTTGTTTGGTGAAAGTGTTTAGACTGTCTAAATTGGAATGGATGTTTTTTGGTGTTGAGATTGTGGACACATTAGGTAGATGTACAACATCTTAATGGCTAAGGCCAATCTTGAAAAGGGGCATAAACCATACAAGGATTTTGTGGACAAGCCGCATCGATAGGTGAATTTTGAAGAAGGAGATGAAGTGTGGTTGAACATCAAAAAAATTTGGTTGTCAAAAGGTTTGAGCTAAAAGATTTTCAACTCATATGTAGGTCCATTCAAAGTGTTAAAAAAGAAATTTTTTGTCACTTATAAATTGAAACTATTGAAAAATCTTAAAGTTCATCTCATATTTCACGTTTCACTTTTGAAGCCGGTTGCTCATGATGTTTCAAAGCCTAATTGAAAACACAATTTAAGGCCTCCACTTGACCTCATTGATAATTAATCAGAATTTGAAGTGTAGGTTATGATCAAATCAAGGTAATTAAAGGAAGAAGAGTAGGAATACTTGATGAAATGAAAAAAATACCATCCAATAAAGCATCTTGGGTGAATGAGTTGAATATGGAACATGCCTAAAAAGCCATAAAAAAATTCCATAATAGACCAACAAAGAAGTAAAAGAAATATAAAATATGATGAAGACATCACATTTTTTTTAGTGAGGCAAACATATTACACAAATGTACCACATCAAGTTGTAAATGAAATAAAGGTTAAAAACTTTCAAAAAATTGCATCATGAACATAATGAGTATTACTAAAAAAGTCATCAAATGGCATGGATAAATGGAACTTTATTGCATAAGTTGAAATCAAAATCGAACTCTCACATTAAAGCTAAGAGAAACCTTGGCCCCAAAAGAAGAGGTAAACAAGGTGAGCTTGTAGGAATGCGCACATGCTTAAAATGCATCCCAAAGGACTGGTTAGTAGTGGCGACCAATGTAAGAAATCATGACCCCATTTGCATACTATAATCGCGTAACTTAAGACTTAAATTTTCGCAAAATGTAAACATCATTTTTCATACCTTGATAAACATACCTTTAGTTAGGCTTAATTGTTGTGATCGAGGCACAAGGTTGGGAAAGGAGTCATGTCAAATAACTTAGGTCAAGATTAAACTTGGTTTGAATTTCTCATGAGGGGAAGGATTGAATAATTACCTCCCAAATGAGGGCTTTGTCAATTAAATTAATTTAAATTTTTGATGAAATTAAGGTTAAAGGTTTTTCATGAGACCCCCTTGGACTTATCGAAAAAGTGTTAAAAACTTAGAGACGTTTAAGTTAACTTGAGATAAGGTCCTATCATAAAAGTCGATAATCGATGGCCAATGATTCAAATAAAAAAAATTACATTGAGGAAACAATTTCTAAGTGTCAATGAGGACATTGACCTCTTCTTCTAATGGGGGAAAATGTTACAACTCTAGTTTTGGGCTCACGACCAAGGCAAAGGCTTACAAAGGTACAGGCCAAGAGTGAAGCCTAGGAATCACATTTCATGCTCCGGAGAATGTAGGAAAGTGTGAGGGAATGAACCCACACACTCCCATGTGAGCTTCCACTTTGAAAATCAGAGCCCCAATGGACTCTCGAATCTTTAAAAGGCGATTACAAGAGTCAAATCCATTGGATTTAAGAGTTTTTTATACCATTGGAAAGATTTTAGATTTTAGATGTTAAAATGAACTTGCATGACCCATTTGGGTACTTAAAACATAAATTATTACCAAAAGAAAGGCCAAGATTCAAATTACCAATTTGACTTTCGACCATTAAAAGTCAAAAATCGCCTTGATTTACTTGTGTGTAGGTGATGTGTCACATACTGTTGAAAAGATCTTAACAAGGGTTACAACTTTGATTTAGACTTCACCTTAATCGAAGTTTTGCACAAGAAGTTATGGGCCCTTAAATTCGCAGGAATCTCAATTTTAAGAATTTCGAAATTCCCAAGTTGGGAGTCTCGGGACAAAATGACATTTGGGTGCAAACCCCATGGCCAAGCACAGAGAATATTATAAAGGGGAAGGTGGTGGCTTCCCCCAAGTCTGGGGCTTGGTGAGTCTTATGAGTTGTATTCGCCCGTGGCTCATCTGTGCACCAAAAATGCTCTAACTATGCACTAACCAACTTGTTGTTTAGTTTGTGCAAGTCCGTGTGAGTAATTGACCTATTTATCACTTGTCCTAATTCCCATCCTGGAGCTCCAACATGCCTTTCTACCCCAAAGTGCCACAAGCTAAAGAGCATGCCCCAACCCTTTATCCTTTCGTTGTTTTCACCCTTTGGACTTACAATTGAATCCATCAAGGAGTTTGGGAGTGCATCAATGCCTTTGTGTTCAAATGTGCGATTTCCAGTTATAGTAACTAGCCTTAATGTTTCACCACAAGATCAATGTCAGATACTCGACCTAGTGTTAACATTTTCTGCTAAACAAATGGTGTTTATAAACAACCAGTAGAGGAGGGGGAGGAGAATGACATAAAAGAGTTTGAGGAACAAGAAAATAGAAATCATCCCTTTGCTCTAGAAATAAATCCATATGTAGAAGCCAGGAATTGCAACATTGTTTGTCTAAAAGAAACAGTGAAAGGACTAAGAATTGAAGAAACTATAAAAGATTTGTGAATATTCTTTCCTTTTTATCTACTAGATGTTTGCCAAGTTAGTTCATAGGTTTGAACAATTGAAAGAAACATTCAAAGGTTTCTTTTGAATATTTCATCTCTTCTAATTTAATTTCTGGAAGAACATCAAAAGAGCTTCTCTCACATTTCATTTATGGTTAGTTTGTTATCTAAAGGGGGAGCATTGGAAAGTAAAAAAGGAAGACAAGACTAGTAACTAACTTAAATTCGAACCAAGGAAGTGCATGTCATTGTAGTGTTCGATTAGCAAGCAAACCAAAGTTGGCAATAGTTATGAACATGGAGGAGTATGATGATGATGAGGTGTTCAAAAAGCACTAGGGACACAAGTTCTTGTTCTAAGGGCTCAAGTTATGAAGTAAAAGAAGGTGTGGAAAGGTCTACAAGTAATGAAGAATGAGCTATTCCATTAGCAAGTTTAGCCAATAAAGTCCTTAAAAGGCAGAACCCAACAAGAACCCCAAGCCCAAAAGCAAGGGCCGGCAAAGGTATTCACAATTCTTAAATGTTCAATTTTTTTGTTTGAGATTTCTCTTCTTTTCAACGAATTTTTCTCTAATATGCCAACACTTAAACTTGCCAACACAACAAGATATTGAACATTTGAAGTAACTCCAGTTTTTTCATTATGCTTTCTATTGGTTTTTAGTCCCAACTTTTGTTGGTTGTGTCTTCAAGGCCTTAAGACTTGATTTTCTTTTATTTTATTGTTGCAATGTATTGATTAGTGTTGTGATGGGGTAAAAAACATGTTGTGAACTCCCTTCTATCACCTAAGACTAATATGCACAATGCATCTTAAAAGGTTTTTTTGTCATTATTGATCATGTTGAATTTCTTTCAACATAATCAATTCCAGCTTATCCATTTAGATTACATGGGTTGAAGATCATTCTATGTTGTAACTTAACTAATTTTCTTTTAAACCTTCAATGCAAGTAGGAAGCCTAAGATGTCATTGAAGATGTTCCTTTAGCTTATTCTTATTGCATAATCATTATGATGTTATAAGAAAATTATAAGTTGGAACTTGCTTGGAGTTCTAATGTCATGTGCTTTGCAAACCTAATTTGTTGAAACTATTATAATTGAAGTTGGTTATTTGAAGTTTGATTAATTAGGCTTGTTTGAAGTTCTAAATACATGTACGCCTTTGCCAATTTTATTAATGCAGTTTGGTGCGTCTTCCTTCTTATGCATGTACACCATTAATTTGGGAATTCCTTGGAAGTTGGAACTTGGTTGGAGTTCTGATGTCATGCCTCTATAGACTACCATTTATGCATCAGTCCTTATTTCATATCTCTTACATGGTTTAATATATTGAAATCTAAGTAGTTGAAACCCTAGAAAAATCATATTGATGATTAATATAAAGTGTGGACCTTTTATGTCATAACTTTGGGTCCAAGTTAATATTCTTGAATTGATCATGAAATTAATATCAACTAAATAGTTGCGATGATTATTTTAAGTTACATTTGATGGTCTTGATAATATAATCCCATGGTTGAATATTGGTTTCTTTTGCTCACTAGTCATTCTATTTTGAAAATGCCTAGTTCAATTTCAATATTGTAAAAATGGATAGGTGTATGATATTTTCAATTAGGTCATCAAATTACATTATTATTTGGAGCATCTAGCAATTTAAGCTCTCATATCTAGACCTTATTCATTACATTTCTAGTGTTCAATTTGGTAATCATTTCCAAATGTTATCAACCATGTGATTTTAGGCCATCAAGTGTTTGGGTTTTCATAGCTTATATAACACACGATTGTGTCTTGCTTGCCATTATTCCAAGGTATCCGAAAAGTCTGCCATAAGCCGATGTACAATAGTTCCAAATGTAGGGCTTGTGACAAGGATCCAAGAACTGGCCTCAAATAATATGCCATAATGGTCACAAGGCAGAGGGCAACCATGGCTACAAGGTGGGCCACAACTTGGGGCACAACAACAAAATTATCAATGGGGTCCTATGGGGTGGGCTAGCAAGTGGGTCTACATCTAATATGCCTCCACAATAGAATTGGGGTGCAAGTGGTGGACAGTCTATGTCTAATGTTCCTCCCCAAAATTGGGGTGGTGGACAATGGGGCATTGGGCCATGTGGTTGGAATGCAAGTGGGCTACAAGGCACAACACAAATGGTAGCTCCAAAGCTACAAATAGGTGGTTCATACCTTAACTCTATGCAAAATTTTGGATGCCTTTTCTCGCAAGGCTTTGTTGGCATGTTTAACCCTGTCATGCATCCATCCTTAATTTTTCAAGTCCCGATCGGGCAACCAATGTCAGGCACAATTCTTGGAATACATTTTACAATGTTTGAAGGCCCAGTGCAACAAATCATGGTAACCACAACCATAGTGCCATAAACCACCATGCCACCACTTGACAACCCCAACCACCTTCAATTAGAATCAAATGCCAAGGCTCAAAAAGTGGGTAGGAAAAAAAGCGGTTAATGTGGAGGCATAAGAATGAATGGCAAAAGGATTGAAACCCCAAGTAATTGAAGTAAGTGTAAAGGGGAGGATTGATGGGGCTTGTAAAGGTAAAACTACATGGGATGACATAATAAAGTCAATAGCACCTTGTGTGGTTGATGTGTCTATTGTGCATGTTAGGGATCAAAACCCTACAAACATGGCAGACCTTTGTCAATGAATGGATGAACAGTTTGAATATTTGAACAACCCACTATTTATTAAGGGATTTGAAGATAATGTTCGTCACTTTTTGAAAGGAGAACAATCTCGGTTGAAACATTTGTATATGAAAAAAGGCCAACACACTTGCCCAATGGGCATGGAGCCAAACTAGTGGTAGAGGCTCATGGCATATTAGATAGATGAAAAGACAATTGTGAAGGCGAGAAATATGTGTGATGCACGAGGGAACCAAAAAAGCCTTCAAAATATGGAAGAGGTGGGAAAGCACTTGTTGAAACACTATTGGTAAGAATTCCTTCCAAGTTTATGAACCTAAGTTATGTATTATTGTTGGTTTGTGTAGAATATGGGTTCACCATATGGTTAGGTGTGGGTGTGTGTTACAGAAACAAACTAAGGGCAAGAACCATAATTCCTTACAAGTTTATGGACTTAATTAAGTTTATGATTTGTTGTTGGCTTGGGTAGAATATGGGCTCACCATTTGGTTGGGTGTGGGTGTGTATTGCAAAAAAAAAAACAAGGCCAAAAGCCAAAATTTCTTACAAGTTTGTGGACCTAAATTCTTTTGTAGGTTGTGTAGAAGATGGGCTTACCACATGGTTGGGTGTGGGTGTGTATTGTAGAAACAAACCAAGGCCAAGAGCCCTTCACTCACAAAAATAGTAGTTACAGGGCAAGAGTCTGAACAAATGCATGCCAAGACGGTGTGTGCTACCTAAAGTTTTTTCACCCACTATTTTTTTTTGTTGCATCATAATGCCAACATTGTACTTGTGCCAAAATTCCAATTGGCACATATGGTTTAGTCCTTTATGCCAAACTACACCCTAGTTATATTTTTGATAATTTAGGTTTTTTTATTTGTTACTATTGTGCAAATTCATGCCCTTGCTAAATATTGTGTTTAATGTGTTGGATTATTAGCTAGATTTGGCAATGGAGAAAGTTATGATTTTTCATTTGTAATGAACAAAATACATAATTTAATTTCTAGCAATTCCAATTTGTTGTTCATGACAAGTGAGATCATCATGATATTGTTGCATATGTGAGTATCTTTCCAATGTCCTACATCTAAAAACTAGGTCTTTTAAATCTTGTCCAAGGTTATCCTTGTTTGAGTTTTGCATATAACTAAATATGGTATCTAGAATTTTGTTGAGGTTGTAAAACCCATAAGTTCAACTTAAATTTACATGTTAGGATTGTTGATGTATAAGACTTTTGGCATGTGCATGCATACTATGGCAAGGTGGCAATATAAACGGTTTGTCATCATGAAGGACAACAATTGAATCCAAATTGCCTGAAATTATTGGCCAAGTTTCCCAAGTCCTTGAGTCATGTAATGAAAATGCCAAGTCCATCCAATCCCTCAATTCCATGATTCTTTGAATTTATGTGACAATTCAATCCAATCCAACAAGTTTGGGAAGTCTTGGTTTGAGAGGGCAACCCTCAACCCTTGGCCCTTATGTAGTTGATGTCATAGACAATACCATTTAGCTTGAAAGGAAAGGCAAGAACTTGGTTGTAGAATTTGATGCAACTAGTGCACATGATGGACTAGTGGGTTGTGAATGTGTTACCTTCCACCTTTTTGTTGTTTGGTTCCAAAACTTAATATGTCTCCTAAAGATTGCAAATATTTGAAATGTGTAGTACATTTCAATGTTTTGTTGAACCATGAATCCATATAACTTACAATAGATCAAGTTGGAAATGATGTGCAACTAGGGGCCCTTTGAATTAACTAATATATGTTTGTATTGTAATGCATGTAAGTGATGTGGCCACAACAACAACAAGCGAGATTCATACAATCACAACTCAAGCATTTGAAAGTGTGTCTGAAAGCATGTGTCCCTAAGCACTTGCAATTGGTCCGGAGGGTAAGGTACATCTAGCCTAACATAATATAACTACTAGAATTTAAAGAAATAGCCCAAGTTGTATGTATATTTGATTTTTTTTCTCATCTTTTGGGCCTAACAATAGGTCATGGTAGTAAGATAAGTAATGTAAGTGTTATTTTGCAAGGTCCAACCAATGTTGCAATGAATCAAGTTTGCATTTGACAACTTTTGGTTGAAATTTACAACTTAAATCCAAGGAGATGTTTTTTAATTATCAAAGATGGATTGTTTTACAATGTTTCTGTTTATTTTGCATGATAATTTTTTGTCAACATAGATTTAAAATAATGTAGAAGGTACTATATGTATGGTTTGGTTCCATGTGAACAACAGGGCAAGAAGGCAAGGAAACCAACTAGAACAAATCCTCCAATATTGAGATCCCGAAGACATGTGGCAAAAGAGCAAGCTTCAACTACATAAGCCCAACCCTTGCTATAGGTGCCCCCACCATGTCTTTAGTGATTTTGATTAAGCAAGGTTCAAGTTTTTGTTTTTGTTTTACATTCCAAAAATTATAGTGTATTAAACAATACAATTGTACCTAGAGATTATTGTTTATGTTATAACTTTCATGTGCAATTTTCCAAAGGTGACTCAATGTTTTTGATGAACAAATGTCATAGAAGTGGAACAATTGGTGGTCAAGGTAAACATTTCATTGTAGGATGTGGAGTAGTATCCAATGTTGTTGGTGATATGTTTCATGGGGTTCCTATTGGAGATGGTGTCTATAAGGTGGAGGTGTAGGGTGTGATGCTCCCAAAAACATATTTGATGTTTCCAAATTCTAAAGATGACCCTCCACAACTATTGTTCAAGGATGTGAAAGGTCAATTCACACTTTGGGAAGGTGCAAGTATGCAAAAA
>Ga0116229_10014068_pt1 | contig 11181 bp, 7 predicted proteins | sample S1TSphgellanicum_3_FD_87313 | JGI IMG/M metagenome (GOLD analysis project Ga0116229, IMG submission 87313) | Host-associated microbial communities from peat moss isolated from Minnesota, USA - S1T2_Fc - Sphagnum magellanicum MG | ecosystem: Host-associated > Plants > Peat moss > Unclassified... | reverse complement strand
CCTCTTCCTAGTCTAATCCCGGGGCTCCCAACTCGACCCTCTACCCCTTTCTAGAGTTGGAAGTCGGGAGCGTGCTACCAAGTTCAACTTTCCGCAACTTGACTTTGTGAAACCCTCAAGTGGATTTCACCCCGTGACTTGGGAGCGCGTCAAAGCTCTTAAACATGATCTGCATCTCTCCATATTATCAACCCAGGATCGCTCGGATATTGCATGCTGGTGATGGTTTGCACGTTTCGGGGATTTGCCAGTTCGATGCATCAAAAATATAATGCCAAGTCTATTGACGCGCGACAAAATTATGTACGACAATTGGCATCTGCGACCATTGACAGTTTCAATCTGGCCACGCATTCTACGGATGGTGGAATTCACATCCACAACTGATTGACATTTGAATAAAGATCAGAGGCTCTAAAAACTTAATATTGGATCTGAAATTATTCTCTTCATGATGTAGCAACCTGTTAGCATCTGACATCTGCCATTTGACCCACACTATAATAAGGTTTTTCGGAAGCGGGTGTTCTTGACTTGCTGATGGATGATGGGAAGCAACGTGAGCCTCCGGCTCGTGCAGCTCTCTGTTTGCCACCTGTTGCAACGCAACGTCCGTTCATTCTCTGCCCCGGCTCGATCGATCAAGCTATATGCAAAGAGCTGCAGGAACTCGATGTCGGGCTACTTCTTCTTCGGGGTGGTGCGAGCCCGAGAGTTCACCCATCGGATTGCCGAAACGAACATCAACAGAGATCGGTAATAAGAAGTAGTTCGAGTCAATGCCAATCATGTTCAATTCGCGAGGGATGACTTGGGGTCATCGGTTTTATCCTCTCCCCATCAGACTCGGCCAGGTCTCGGAGATTCTACTGTTCCAAGTTTCTCACGCGGAACCTTCGTTCATTTCCGGACACGACTGCATGTTTGTTTCTTCGACCAACCATGCGTTCGGTTGCACTCGATCGATCACCGTTGCGCAACACTTAGAGATTGCAGCTGTCTCCTCCCCTAGCATCACTACACCAAAGAAGAATGAAAAGAAGCGAGTAAGGTATGTAGTTACAGCCTACAAACCAAATCTAAAGCATCACACATCTACAATGCCAGTCGGTTCAAAAGAGAAACTTAAGCCCTCCACAGGTGAATAATCCATCATGAGAGTGCTACGGTATGTTTCCATGCGTTGGGTGCTCATGCCCATTGCCTAACCTTTCGCCCACTCAATTAAAACTTAATATGTTTCTCCTTTGAGTTGAAAGAACTTGGATAACTACAAGATTCACCCATCATTGGGATACTTCACTTGATGCATTGGGGCAGGCTTTAGTCCGAATGGTCAAAAAAAAGGGTGGCAGACCCAACAAAACTGCTGTGGGTTGATAATCCTTCTTGGGTATCACCAGATATCTATGCTGAAGATGGATACAAATCACCTGCTTATACTGCAACACTTGAGCTTTTGTCTCCTTCTGCAAACCTGATGACCAGGAGAATGGGATCTGGATTGAGGACACAGAGCTCGAAACTTCCTTGACCCATGATGATAAACAAGAGCTTACTTGTTGTAAGTACTGCCTGAAAAAAGATTCATATTTGTCTGTTGTTGCAGTCTCAATTTTTTTTTCTGATTTCTTTGTTTTGGTGGAGTTTTCAACCATTTGAGATTATTTTATGGTTTTTGTGGTTTTTATGACATTGGGTGTTTCGTGTTTTGTTACAAAAATGCTGGGATCTATGTGCAAGTCATTGAAGCGCACAGTTTTGAAGTGTGCAATGCGGTGTTGTCACAGAAAAAAATCTGTTGTTGAAATGAGATGACCACTTTTGTCCTCCTGAAATTAAGCTTGAGTCATGCAACAAGGTACTCTACTTCTCAGTGCTTCTTCTTCACCTTCACTTTTCTTTCACAAACAGGTGTGGCAGCACTTCAAAGTACGAATTGAGAGATGTTTTGATGAATGTAACCACACATCAAATGCTACAGTCAACTAGAGCAAGATGTTGTTTTGCATGAATCAATCTCACATTTAGTGTTTCTTTGACAATTTAAACAGGACAATGTGAGGAAAGGGTTGTAGAAAACCATGAGTGACATCAAAGGCAACTAAGGCTCCAAAGGAGCTTTTTTTACCAAGGTGTGCAAAGGACCACGAGTGGCAAAGGAGCTTTACTATCATCTCCAATATTGCTTTGATCATATCAAGCAAAGAGAACACATGGAGATAGGTATCATTGATGATCACAGTGTTCTGCAGCTGCACACTCAACTGTGACAAACTCTTCATTTCACAGGTGTGATTGACTGACTCTCTCTCTCATGAGCATCTTTGATGCAACCAAATGTTGTGCGGCTGAACAGAACTGCAATGAAGCAAGTTTAACTACTGTGAATCAATTCACATGTACAAGAGTTCCAAGGAGCATTTTAAATGGGGGCTTTTAGTGCACCTCTTGTTGCTCTTGATCTCAACTACATCTGGTTCTTTCAATAGCAAGGAGTTTCCAGAACTCAAACCAACTTTTACAAGACCAGCTACTTTAGATCTTCAGGAGTGGAAAAGCACAAAGACACTTGTTTGAGAATCTGCCTGTGTTAGGTACCCAATCTTTCTTAACTATTGATGAAGCCCAAAGAAATTCCCAATATGTTTGCAAAGTACAATTACATTACTCTTGTCACAATTTTCTTGTCTGCAAAAATATACAAGACTGCAATGAATTTTGTACTTCCAAAAAATAAATTCACACTTTAAAGGGAAAAAAGTGAAAATTTGTTGATGAAATCATAGGTTGTTTTTGAAAAATTATGCAATTCGATTTGATTTTTCTCCCATCACATGAAAGTACAAGTTCAAGATATGACACCATTGTCCTGGTAGAACTCATCATAACAGTAATGATGGAAGGTTAAATGATAAGACATTGCACTCTGTATTTGATATTGTCAATTATTGGTATCGATGACTATAACATGAACAATCAAAATAGCAAAGCAATAATAATGGATTTCAATTGAGTACTGTAAGATCCAAAGTGGTATCTAAAAACGATTTCTCTACACTGAGTCTGTATCACGAAACTGATAATTATACAAAGCCTAAAAAACCCACTTGTATGGGACAATCCAAACACAAGTGGAGATGGTGGACAAGAATTGAAACCACACACAAGTAGATATGTTGGAAAAGAAGTCAAACTACACAAGCACATCTGTTGGGAAAGAATCCAACCCACAAAAGACAAGGGGACACCCTGAAAAAGAATCCAAACAGAAAACTACGATAGCTAACAATTTCATGAAACGAAGCTTCGTAAATGTCTTCCTGAAATGAATAGTCATCACATTCATTAACATGTCAACCAGAAAGTATTTGTACAATGTGTAAATATGAACTTACTGCAGTGCAAAGCCCGAAGAATAAATGGTGAAAGATGTCTAATGAGAGAGGCATTTTCTGTCAGTGTTTGTGTGGAGGCAGAGACACCCTCATACCTCCACTCTCTTCCCCTAACCTGAAGGCAAAGAACTGCTACAGACAACGTGGGTCCTAGACAGAGTACGGAATAAATAAGCATTCACACCAAAAATCATAAGCCTGCAACCAATTATTGGTTGTGCGGCCATTTAGGGTAAACTTCAGAGAGACAGTTGGAGATTCTACATCATGTCGAGCAGAAATGTGTAATCCAATAACCTTGTGGTATTGGGCTCAATGAAATTTTCTCCTGAGGAAAGCAGATAGAGGAAGGCAAGTTTAACAGAAACCAGTATTACGAAATGAATGCCCTTGCAAGTTCAGAAAAGTTGCAGACATCACCTGTCCTAGGACATGTAATTTTTCCCTGGTTTGCTTTTGCCATCTCCTCCAAGGCCTGGAATTGCACCATGTTTTAATAGATCAGAAAGTTCAGCAAACTGTGGAATCACTGGTTAACACAAACTGAAGACCACAATCTCTAAGAACAGAATCGCAGTTAAAAGAGGGGTTTGCAATCTTGCTCTCTGAGCATGATCACTGCCCAATCACGAAGATAACACAACACGGTAAAGGAGCAGATATGGTAGACACACCTTGCGGCTATAGACATAGCCATTGGGTAGCACCAATGGTGGGTTGTCCTCATTCATGAGCTCCTTCGAAATGTAACACACCAGTTTACTGTGAAAGTGCTTTGCAAATGGGTGTGGTTCTGCCAGTTTCCGGAACGTCTCCTGTGACAGTGGATCCTCCTTTGCGCACCCTTCCTCATAGCAAAATTTGATCAAATGTCTGAGTCAAGAAAATTCATGCCACCAGGTGCACTGACTAAAATCCATTAGCATAGACACCTCAGAGATTTGCTATGTGGTCCGCAGCTACTTTGTGACACAAAGATGTTCTGCCTGTCACCCTTTTCCTAGTTGTCTCAATAGAATTCAATCTGTCTAACAAGTATTTCACAACAGGTGTGGCATGAACCACACCATGCACCTTTTATTCCCTGACAAAATGTATGCTACAATCCTGTACCCATGAGAGCATTGTAGCTGTCCTGTCAGCCTGGACAAAATAATGGGAAAGTGCAACAAACATGCAGCGAAAACAAATGGAGTTTTGAACCTGATTTGTACCAATCACATCCCAATAATTGGTTGCATCTCTCTAGGGTGTCACAATTTTCTATATGGGGATACGGTGTCTTCAAAGCTGAGAGGCCAGCCTGGAGGTGGATGTGGAGGAGAGGTTCCAAAGTCATGCTCTCCAACTTGTTAGAGGAAATCACGATCAAATATGAACAAGCAGCGTGGCCTCACCGGCATCTAGTGTTTTGAAGTGGGATCACAGCCTCCTCCTCAACGACACCGATTTGAAACAAAAACCTGAAGAGAAGAAAACCAAAACAGTTTCTTCCAGGTCTAGAATTCCAGTCCTTGATTCAACTCACGATGGGTTTACCACACAAATCTGTACAATTGGACCCACACTGCTCGCACAAAAGAATGTGGGATTTTTTCATCAAGATCAAAAATTTGTGTCCACAACAAACCAATATACCATGGGTTGGTTATCTCTGTGTTCTGCCACTAACAGCTTGGCAGAGCACAACAGCTGTACCCTTCCTCAAGCCCATCACTGATGCTGCTGTTGAGAATATGTCAGCCTCAAGCAAAACATCGTAGCATCTCTATCAAAAATTGACCCAAATAAAACAGTGATGCACGCAGGAACTAAGTTTGAAATATGGCATGTTGCTAGTCAGCAATGTGAAGCTTAAGAACTTGATGCAGATCTGCTCATCTCTTATCAAATAGCAGGCAAAACAGTACACCCATGAGTTGATGAAACACTGACTTGCCAGGGTTCGAATATGAATCCACCCTCAAGAGATCACCGTTCTACCCATGAGCTACAAGAAAAATGTTTCCTAACAAGAGTCACTTGCAGAGAACGCTGGAAAATGAATCTTAGTCGCAAAGCTCAATTTCTCTGATTCCCAAGCTCGGGTGGAAAGATGGAACCAGTGGCATCAAAAAAATCATGGGGTGTACAAACGACCATGTCGATATGTAGTAATAACTTGCTTAATACTAGGAAGTGGGATTTTGGAGAGATGGTTTTGGAATTGTTTCAACACATCTTTGCCAAATTCCTCTTGCTCTTTGTAGCTCTCCCACATCTAGTTTGCCCGATTCTGCCTGCCATTCTGTGAGCTCGATCTCCTCTTGAACTTGACGCGTCAAAATTCATGGTCTCTCTCTCCATCTCTCTCTCCCGGCACCTGAAAGGTGTGATCCTCCTGATCAATCTCGACTCTACTTTTTCCCGTTCTTCCTCCCTTTTTAGAGTCCCCCCTCATTTCTTCTCCCAAACCATCCTCGTCCTCCTCTCTACCCAAATACACAACTCTTTCACCCAATTCCCCGATTCTGCTCTTGAAAATAACCAACAAAGCCTTGTTGGCCACAGCTCTCAAAAGCTGGACTCATTCATCCCATCCTTCAGTCGCAGAGGAATTTTCATCCCAAACCTGAACATCATTGTCACTATAGGTGATGAGCAAAGCACCTTTAAGCGGACCCTTTTTAGCTTTCCCCCGTCTTCAATTGAAACTTGTTGTTCGCATAGATTAGTTCAGAGCTTGATTGATTTTAGACAGATTTGCTTGTCGAGCTGTGTATTGGGAGAGGGTCTGCTTCTGAAGGTACAATGCGCAACCCAATTGCCGTCCTTCCCCTTGGATGGGCATGGTACAATGTTGAAGCCATGCAGACCGGAAGAGTATGATAGTCCCTTGCCTGGGTCGGAAAAACAAGTTGTGCGTTGGAAACACAAATTGCCCTCCTGATGCTACTTCTCCTGTCCAACTCCAATCGAGTTCCCAACAAAGAAATGTGAGTAGGAAGGTATGCAATCATTTTTTTTCCCCCTTCCACAAAGCTCATAGTGTCTAAAATAAACAAAAAGTTGCAAAGAACACTCACCTTCCAAAAACCAGGAGATCATAAAATTGCACAAGTCCCTGTCAGTGTGCGGTGTTGCCTGGTAGTTTTCAGTGACCGCCATGGTGGTGAAACAACTTCTTCCCACTCTACAAGTGCCAAATGGTAATTCCTTAGGGAAAAAGCTGTCCAATTCTCTCAACCACGACTCAAGCTACGGACGCAAATTTGTCTGCACAAATTTTGTGGCCCAAGCATCCGCAGATTGTTCCAGTTCCTCCTGCGACCAGGTCCCTTTGTCTCATGCGTTTCTTTTTGTGTTGTGTCGGTACCTGAAAGGAAAGAACTTCACGTGCCATGAAAAAAAAAAGTAAAAAAAGAATTTCTGAATCCGCATCCACCCTGGTTACAGAGTATCGACCTGTCCACAGTGAGATCGCCATGACAAAACCTGTGCCCAAACAACGCCATTCGAGACTTCGGAGAACAAGTGCGAAGCATGGTTCCGCCATACCGAAAGAGATCTCCCAAGGTTTGAACGTGCTCCGTAGCTTCAGTTGAAGGAACAAATGCATGCAAAATGATGGCCACCATCTCCCCATTGTGGATCAACATAGAATCTTCACAAATCTCTTGAAAATCCTCGAGATTTGGATAATGCCCCTTGTTTTCCTCTGGAGACGAGGTCGGGATGCCCATGCCTATTACCTTACACACGGAGTCCGGGACACTATGCCCGGCAGCACGAAAATGTCGAATAATACAAGCACTTTCATGGGCCCCCCAATGCTTGGTGAAGCGCAATTTTGTGTTCCTAACAACAATCGATATCAAATTATGAGGAATGCCTTTACAATCCACTTAAAAAAGGAAAAAAAACCTGAAATATCTCAGAAGGCCCTTACCATTCTGGAGGTGGAAGTTCCACCATCACAAGGCTACCGAACGAGTCCCCGGCCGCTTCGATTGCATATTGGTCTCTTGTCGCCAAAGGCTTGGGCTCCTCCCACAGCGCAACCGCGAGTGGTTTCGGATGTTGACCCTGCCAAGAACATACCTTAAAACAAAAACCAGACAAAGAAACAAAGAAAGAGAGAAAGGGAAAACATCAAGGAAGGACAAAGCAGGCTTACAGGAAGCTCCCCACTTGCATGGCTCGAAGCAAAATCATTTGAAACCTGCTAAAAGCCAAAATCCCGAATAAGAATCCTTCTTTAATAACCAACGCTCGAGTTCTCCTTAGAAGATCTCTAAAAGGGTAGACTTTTACCTTCAGCAGAAAGAGAATAGGACTGACCATTTGGAAGACAAAAAACTTCTTCCGAAACTAAAAAGTCTCAAGAATGCATAAATGGGGGCAAATGACAACTCCCGGGTGAAGAGATTAGCTCAATAAAGCGCAAACTTTGTACCCATGGGGATACCGATGCATTTGTCTACACGCACGTTGGGCAAAACAGAGAAACAAATTGTCTAATATGAAATCCAACCAAGAGATCAAATCTGAAGCCTCTGCAAATTTAAAGCCCAGGATTTTTAAACAAACCACTCTCTGCTTTTTTTTGCGACGAGGAAAACCGATAGTTCAAAACAATTTTTGGAACCATCAATAACTTAAGACGATGAAGCTTCAGCGTCCGACGGAACACTTTATTTCTCAGAACTCTGCTACGAGCTTTTAGATCCCCTGGGTCAATTTTAGTGCACAGAGTTAAGAAAGAAATCAAGAGACTGGAACATGGTAATTTGGAACAGTTGGACTATTTACAGGATCTCAACAGAGTGTTATTCTCTAACGTTGTAGACCAAGCTGCCCAGGAAACTGCATACTACTCCTGCAGCACCCAGCCGAATGTTGTGAGCTCGGGTCACCGGAGAGAGTCGACACGGACAGTAGTACTGCTTTCGTAGCACTGAACAGAACGTTGTGAGCTCGGGTCACTAGAGAGAGTCGACACAGACAGAACGGATGATGCTATCACACTCTTCCTCTGCAATATTACCTAGTCATCACCGTTCAAGAAAAGGTGACGACTTCCAAAAATTTCACATGGCCTGTTGTTTCCAGCTACTAGAAACACACTGAATGATTGCTTGTCATAGCACGAGACTCGGAAAAAAGAACGTGGTAATTTGGAACTGTTGGACTATTTACAGGATCTTAACAGAGTGTTGTTCTCTAACGTTGTACACCAAGCTGCGCAGGAAACTGCATACTGCTCCTGCAGCACCCAGCCGAATGTTGTGAGCTCGGGTCACCGGAGAGAGTCGACACGGACAGTAGTACTGCTCTCGCAGCATTGAACAGAACGTTGTGAGCTCGGGTCACTAGAGAGAGTCGACACAGACAGAGCGGATGATGCTATCACACTCTTCCTCTGCAATATTACCTAGTCATCACCGTTCAAGAAGAGGTGAGGACTTCCAAAAATTTCACATAGCCTGTTGTTTCCAGCTACTAGAAACACACTAAATGATTGCCTGTCACAGCACGAGACTCGGAAAAAAGAACGTGGTAATTTGGAACAATTGGACTATTTACAGGATCTTAACAGAGTGTTGTTCTCTAACGTTGTAGACCAAGCTGCCCAGGAAACGGCATACTGGTCAGCCTACACTACATGGGGGGGGATAAACAAGCCAGCAGCAGCTGCAAAATCACTGGCATACATAAGTCTTCTTCAGCGCCTGGACGCAATATTCCATAAAATATCGAGCCTCAGAAGAGCTGATCCTACTACTATGGTTGTCATTACATGACTTTATACAATGGTCCACTACATACCCCAGCTTCCAAAGATCGATATCACACAACTGCACATATTTCCCCAGTTGCCCACTTCGTTTTTGAGGAGAGCCCAGCAAAAAGTAGGGGTCTCTTCAACTTTTTCTTCATTCAAGAAAGAAGGAAAGGACACTAAAAGCTGAAACGATGGACAACCGTGAAAAAAGGGGTTGTCTCTTGTTGCAATCTGTGCCCGATTGCCATGACTAAACTCTAAACAAAAATATTACAAATTCTGATAAGGAGCAGAGACAGTGGATGCCACCTCCCAGTCCTTCGGTAAGGTGGTAAGCTCCAACATTCATCTGCTGTACTGGTATGTGACCCGAGAACATGTAAGAGAGAGAGAGAGCTACATTTGACAAAATTGCAGACAGATTAGTAGATGGTCGGATAAAAGAAAAGGGAGATTGGTAACATCCTATCATGCCCGAAGATAAGCAGGACCACCTGCACTGGTTGTGTAAACGAAGGAAAAATAACTGGAAAGGTACACTGTAAATCTAGCTGATGCATCCTCAAGGAATGAGAATACAACGCAACAGGGTTAAGGACAATACAATGAAACAAGAGTAGAAAGTTGTCCATCTTTGAAACATGAAGCCGGATTAAACCGAAGCCCCCCAGGTAATGGTAACTGGTAACACAGAAACTCGGCGGATGAGATTTGGATCTGTTCCTGGACACTCCATCTCTATGTGGGTCTAGTTTACACTGTTTGGAAATGAACAGTTAGTGAATAACAGGGGATGTTAATGGGCTGTGCTAGGCTGTTACATCTCCATGACAATATAGGAGACTCCACAGGAAACGAGAAGAAAGGATAACATTAACCACCAAATTTTCACCGGGAAAAATACCTGAGAATTTGGGGAGATCAAAGGATCTGGCAGAGCTGGAATTTTCGACACACAATAATCAAGCTTCTACGACTTCAAGTAAAGAGCCCCAATTTCAACAGAAACAGGAAACGAAGAGACCAACATATAGCATCCTATTATTATTGACATCGTGAATAACATAAAGTACCCCTTTATTTAAAAATGGACAGAAGTCAGTCGAAGACTTACGGTGTTTTTGCCGAAGCCTATACATATGTCTGTCGAGAGATTTAATGTGAAAGACACGAAAAAACAAGTATTGGTAACAACCTTAAAAAAATAAAAGAGTGTTGGCAATTACAATAAGAAAGAGAAAAAGTTCACCTCGGCTGCAGCCTTCCGCAACTCCCGCTTGAGTGCAAATTTACTTTTTTTACGACTGCTGGAGGTCACTGCATCCCTGAATTCCAGAAACTTGCCGGGCGCTAATCGCGCGACGGCATCGAGCAGGGTTCAATGCACAAGTCCGAAATTGTGCTGTTCCAAATTTGTGCCCGGTTGAAGAGTCCAATTGCATATTTCGCACCAAATTCCTTGGGCAATCCTCGAATCCATGAGGACGACTGTCATAGCACGGATTTTTACTATGAACAATGAAAGATTTGAGATGCCAAGTTCAAGAGGTTCTGTTTTTAAAAAATCGAAGGTGAACACCTCCTGCGCGCTAATTGGCCCGTACAGACCACGAACGGTCTGCACTACCATATAGCCCACGCCAATTGGCCCTTACAGACCGCGATTGTCACTGATCGAACGGTCTGTAATGCCATACAGCCGGTCAGGAGGTGTGCATCCCCCATAAATAAAAAACTCGATGAGAATTTGTGTGTGTCTCTAGGTAATGTCTCTGATGTGTCGAAGCTGATGTTCGAGAGGTGACGGTCGAGTCACACTTCAATCTGACCAGCCTCGGTTCTGTGGCAAGATTTGTGGATGCAATGGAAGTGTGACTCAACAATCAACTCCAACACATCAAAGACAAGCCCACTGCATTCCGTGTCCATTGCAGACCGATCAAGCTGATCTTGGGAGGAGACAAATCTCCTAGATTTTTATTCGAAAAGTAGGACTCGAAGGAGGGGGAGGTTTGGGGG
>Ga0116229_10014067_pt1 | contig 11181 bp, 7 predicted proteins | sample S1TSphgellanicum_3_FD_87313 | JGI IMG/M metagenome (GOLD analysis project Ga0116229, IMG submission 87313) | Host-associated microbial communities from peat moss isolated from Minnesota, USA - S1T2_Fc - Sphagnum magellanicum MG | ecosystem: Host-associated > Plants > Peat moss > Unclassified... | reverse complement strand
TATGTACTAATTACTAACAATGCTTGCAAAACATCCATTAAATTTACACTTTATTGGAAACGCTTAAAACCTAATATACTTGCAAGTTATTGAAATAAATGCTTGGAAAACATTTTCTATGGTTGGTGGTCATTAGAAGTAGTTGGAAATTATTGTTCCAAATACAGCCTACAACATATTATAGAAGTGAATTTAATTCCTATAGAATTATTCCACATTATTATAACAATAAATTTACATTTCACATGCATACACTCACTATTTCTGTCTTGATTCTCAACACATTTAACTCTAGCATTCATTAAAACACCAAATTCATGGTTATTTCATATAACCAAAATCTACACTTCAAAATACTTAGTAAAAAACTCCTGAAACAATATTATAATTCATTTCATCATATTCTGATACTACAGAAAATTCACACAACAATATGAACATAGAAATATTGTAGAAGTTTAAGCTTGTTTATATTATTGAAATTGAATTAGAGGGTGAAAACACTCTAAGGGTGAGCGACTTTTGTTCAAAAAAGGTGATGTATAACAAGTATTATAATACATAGTAAACTAAAATCTTGATGGCATCCTTTGGCTAACCTAAACACAAGCAAAAAACTTTAGAATTTGCACAAAACATTTTGGAACTCAAATTGAACTTTGAGTCAAAATTAATCTTGATTCAATAGTTGGATGAAGAAGATTGAATAAAATCAATGTACACAGAATATATAACTTGTAGTTTTTCAACGACCATAGGGCTTCATGTTTGTGATTCATGAAACACTACCAAACAAAAGGAAATTGAAAAAATAATTTAATGCCCATCTAATATATTCCTCTTTGATATGGTAGTGTTTTCTTCCTGAAAGGAAGATATGGTTATGCATTCATTGTTAAAAAAAATGCAAAAAAAAACATTTTTTAATGGAATTTCATCCAATTTTTTTTTAATTTTTTAATTTTTAATTAATTTATATCAATATCACGCACCATAAAAAAATTCACCCAAGAATTCCATCAACAACCTTACTTTTTAAGTACATATTCAAATTTTCAATCTCTACAATGGGTATTATTTGGTCACAAATATATTCCATACATTCAAATTCTTTAATGTTTGTTAGAATTTTCAAAATAATTTATTAGATTAAGTCTAAAGCTAATCAAATATACTTAAAACAAAGAAAAATAATCCAAGATGTGATGTCCATATGTTACCAAAATATTTAATTACAAAAAAATTATACTTGTGACTACAATTTTTGGGGGGCTTAGTGTGCTTTCACCCTAGAATTATATCAAAATTCCATGTTTTGTTGAAATGAAATCAAAATAACAAATAAAATTTGTGGTGTTCAATTACAAAATACCTATAGCTCCTCTCACTCTTCCCAAAACAATGTGTTTAAGAATTTTCCTTTGTTTCCCCAAAACTTTCCCTTTTGGGCAGTCCCAAGTCACATCACCATGATCTAAAAACAACAAGAATTCAAAATTCAAACTAACAATGTTCCATGATCAGCCCCTATTTAAATGCCTTATTCATCCAAACCATGTATTCATCCTACCCCCTTTGTACTTTGGATTTCGTCCCTGAAGTCGTTGTAAAATGACAAAAAATGAAATGAAATTATTTCATATCCTTCTAAACATTTGTCTTTTCTATAGGTTTTGTAGTTTCAACTTGTACAACAACCAATGGTTTTGTACCCACCTCTAGCTCTATAGTTCTAACTTATATATTTATCTTTATTATTCTGACCTCCTCCTCCATTAATTTAGTTTGTGGTTCTATTTTTAGATGTTGTATCTTGGATACCTCTTCTTATGTTGTTGGAATAGTTTCCAGATGTTTTTGTTCCTAAGTTTTCTATGGTTCTTTCTCTTCTTAACCCCCTCCTTTGAGGTCCTATGGTTTCTTTGTTTATACCTCCTCCTTTTGAGTTGCTCCACTTCTGAGGTCCTATGATTCCTAAATCTGCACTTCTTCTTCTTGAGTTGTTCCACTTGGCCCTACTTCAATCTCCTCATCCTAGTCCGATGCTTCTGTATTTGTTAGACTACCATAAGTAAAATTTAGAAAATTCTTTTGATAAGTTTCAAACTTGTACCTTAGAATTTTTTCATTAGCTTTATGCTGAACTAAATTCATCTCTAACTCCTTTGTAAAATATCCCTCTACAACCTCCCACCATTCCTTAGATTTGCCTTAGAATCCTTCATCTTATTCTTTGTCCTCATTAGGGTATAATATTACAACATCTGTTCATAATCTTCTAACCTTTTCTTGACACCAGTTGGGCCTAATCTCTTCTTCTATTGTTGTGTAATCTCCATCTATGCTTGCAAATGTTGTAGATTCCTTTGATACCCCTTCTTTTCCTCCATCAACTTCTTTTTTTTTGCCTATGTTGTCTTTTTTCTAAGCTCCTCAAACTCTAACAGAGATGCATTATTCAAATTCACCAATTCCAAATTTGTTAAAACATTCTCCTTCTTTTCCTTAGTCAGTGCTTTCACATGATTACCCAAAGCTTCATGTTGTTGCTTATGAAGCAACAATTCCTCTATGCATTTTCTCTTTGTGGTTTCCCAGATTTTAGCCTTTTGCCCTAAATCCTATAGTTCTTCATCTTGTGACTTCAACTTTGCTATGCTACCTTTGAGCTCGTCATTCTCATCGTATAATTTTTTAATGAACACTTTTATCTTCTATTTAATCTTTTCCCTCTTCTTCCTCCATATTTCCACATTATGCTTATACCCTTTTTGGAAGTCTCTCTCTTTATCCAATTCCTCCTATAGTATTGCCTTCTCCTTCTCCCCTGTAGCCAATTTGTTGTTTAAATTGTTCACCTCCATATTCAAATTCCCCATATTCAGACTCCTAATTACCATGGTTTGAAATAATTCAATTGCCTTATCTGCTTTCATTACTTTTGTAACTACTTCCTCCACAGACTTTGGTGTATTTGTCTATGTCATAAGATTTTTGGATTTTTCTGCAAATGATCCCATCTCTTGCTCCAATCCGTTCCCCAACCCAAATTCAAATGGAATTCCTTTTGCAGATCCTGGTCTACTAATTAGTACTTGTAGTTTTGATTGTCTAAACACTACAAAAGAAGGTTATGTCTCCACTCTCTCCGTTTGTAATCTAGTAGCCTATAGACCTTGTGTTTATTATTGTTGTTGTTGCAAATGTTGTTGCAAATGCTAGAAATGTTGTGGACTTCCAATGGTCTCCATCTAATCTTCATATACATCCCCATCAAAGTGCAGATGTTCTTCATCCTTTGGAAACCAATGTGTCATTTGTGGTACCTCAACATCATGCCTTTGCTCCCTCAGCAATCTCTCATGTGGAGATGTCATCTGTGGTACCTCCTACCTCTGCTCCCTCACTATCTTTCATGTGGAAATGTCATCTGTGGTACCTCCTACCTTTGCTCCCTAAGTTGTTTCTCTTGTGGAAATGTCATTTGTGGTACCTCTGTAGTATGTTTAGTTACTTGTACTATTGTTGGCACTGCCCATACCACTATTAACATTGTAGATGGTTCCACTCTGCCCCTCATCATTTTCTATGCCCTTACTTCTATGCTCTCATGTTCCCTCTTCACTCCTGAGCCCGAGGTTCCTCCTTCTCCAACTTAGATCTTCATTTTAAGAACACTTCTAGGAGAGTCTGTTGTAGCCTTCTTTCTATTTTCCAATGTTATCTGCATTTCCTCCCTAGTTCTTTTAACCTCGGTTGATGGTTTTTGTGCCCAATCTACTTTCTACCCCTTTTTGTTTTCATTAATGTTATAGCATTCTTGTTGTTAAAATACTATATCTTCTTCCTTTGATAAATGATAGATATAATGGCAGGATATCTAATAAAGTATGGTAGACCTAAAGTCTTTGCATTCCATTGATCTATAGAAGAATTTTCAAGTGCAAGTCTACAATTCTATAATGCCTAGACTACTAATGACCTACTAAATTGCCCTTTCAATTCTTTTACATACCCTTTCACACATACTCCAAAGACATCTACAATTAGTTGTTTGCTAGTGACATACACCTTATCCTTCTGCCCAAAGTAAATATCTACGCCTTTGATCAAGTGTGTTCAGAAATTCCAACATGACATCAGGCATTGGTGCTTCTCAATCCATAAAAAACAAAGGAACAAGCCTTGCTTTAGATGGCTGGTCTTCTTCCTTAGCAATATCCTTCCAATTCTCCATGCGCTCAACATGCCTATCATAGTTTTGTTTTGTCTGTGTCCACATGAATTGTTTAGGATTTAGAATTTTAATACCTTTCTTTAGAAGTGTAACTTTATCTAGGATTACATGTCTTTTCTTTGCTATAACTTCCAAGTCACACCTCTCAATCTCCATCTCCTTTCGTTGTGCGTCTACCATCGCACCTATATGGATTGTTGTATTTCCACCTGCACTTTTGTGGATAGTTGTACTTCCACCTCAACAATGTTCTCCTCCCCTGCATCCTTCTATGTTGTCCATGCTTCCACAAAGTGTTGCTCCACAATTTCATCTTCCTCTAACTCTTCAATGAACATTAAATCCATTAATGTAGCTCCCGGTCCTATCTACTTTCTTACATGCCAACATTTTTTGCTTCTACGCAAAATTCAACTTTAGATGTTCCAATTGTATCTATATCATGAATTATTGTTTGTGCAAATTATATCTTCTCAATATACACCTTCCCTTCTTCACATTCCAAAGATGATGATGAATGTGGCAATGACCTTATAGCCAATGGTTGAATATTCAACGCGCCTTCATGCTTTATTCTTCTCAACTCCTTTTCTGCTTTTATTTTTTTCAACAATTCTACTTCCTCCTCTTGCCTCCATTTGTGTTCACTCTTTTGCGCTTCCTTTTCCTTTGTTATTCTCTATAATTTCTCAATCGCATTCTCTACATTCATGCTACTATGAACTTTAGAACTTTGAAAATGCTCACAACTTCCTGCAATAGACGAAAACAACTTTTGATGGTTACCTCGTTTTTTCGTCAAACTTTTGACCTGTCACAATTTTTTTTTACCTACTTTCCATCTTTTAATTAACATCTAATCCTCAAAATTAACAAGACCCATCACCACCACTTTTTATGGCCCTTGTACAGCCACGTGGAAGCATTTTGTGTCATCATTATGAATGAACACCTCAAATTTCATCTTTTGATTAGTCCACATCCTTAATCTCCCTACATTAATTGTACTAACTCCACTTCATTCACCTTGTATGCCTTTTGCTAATAGTGCCCATTTATTTTTTGATTGTGTCAACTCATCTACTAACTGTGGCAATACATTTGTTGACTATACTAACATATTTAATGATTGTGCAAATACCCCTCTGACAGTTAGGCAAATATATCTGCTAATTCAATTAATACCCTTGATAGATTGCCTTTAGATCTCTGGACCCCAAATCCCTCATTTCTATAATTATTATTCACAAATTTGTTAGTCATCTATAGATAAAAAATCAATATTGTGTTAATCACAGTGATCAATGATTCTTCATATTAAGTACTTTACATTTATGGTTTTTGTATTTCACAGTCTTCATCTTCCTCTTCCATATCAAAATTCTTCGCCTAAACTCCACTTGCACTTTATTCCCAATGTATTAGCATTTGTTGTTTTTGTTTTTGAACTTTAGATTACATGTATTTGTAAGGTTTGAGCTTATTCACATTGACTAGCATAGGGTTAGTTTCAAACTTCTCAATGGTTGCCAATAACACAATGTTATTTAGCAACACCTATTATACTTTATATGGTCCAAACCATTTCCTAGTAAATTTCCCTAAATGTGATTTATTGCCTTTTGGAAACCATAAAACATAATCACCAAAACTAAATTGTTTTTTTAGATTTTTTTGTTGATTCCATAATGTTCTATTCCAGTGGTGAATTTTTATAGTTTCTGCAACTTGCATTCTAGCTTCTTGCAACTTCTCCAACTCTATAATGCTACTAGTTAAAACTTTCACTAAAGTATTATTTCTCTCATTTTGACTAGCAACTGGCACTACGTACTTTGTGGACATCAATGGATGTAATCCATACACTAGTTGATATGGTGTATACCCTGTTATTATTTTGTATGTAGTTTTGTATGAAAATAACATTATAAATAAATGTTCATCCCAATATATTTTATTCTCATTAACTAACTTGGTCAATAGTGTCCCAAGTACCTTGTTGGTAGACTTAGCCTACCCATTCCCTTGAGGATAATAGGTTGTAGAACTCACATGCTTCAACAGAAAATGATTTGTCAAATAGTTGATGGTATCATTAACATTAGAACAAAATAAAAAATTTATGATTCCATTTATGACTGATTTTATAATCATACCGAACATTATATGACTAAGTGACCCTTAGTCATAATGGACAAGTTATTTAGGACAAGAAGTCATTGAATGTTTGACGTGGCATTCTTCATCTTATAATCATATAGGACAAGTCATAGAGGACAAGTTATATATGCTACTTAAGTGGATCATACATGGCTTTGGAGCATTTCCTACATGGGGTCCACTTGAAGAATCATTCTACCATGTGTCATAGTAATAAATGACTTGAATATGACTCACATTTGACTTCATGTTCTTGTATGTGGGTGAATGGGAATGGTCCAGTGTCACAATGTGACTTGTGCACATGTCAAAGAAACATTTGTCAAGTGGCAACAACCCATTTGTGATTATAAAAAATGTAGTCATACATTAGTCATTTAAATTTTTATGTTCATTTATACAAAAAAATGACTTTCATTATTACACATGGCAATCATGGATAGGTACACATGTCAACAAGGGAGCTTGTCCCTGTTGTGTGAAGTAAATTAACCACATGGCGATTCTACATTGATATGTGAAAGGGATAGAGGTCAAGGGTGAAGTCATTTATAAGTTGTTACATGGTTACAATTTAGGGCTTATGTGTCATTGGTAGTCATATATAAGTAATTTTTTAGTTGATATTTTCTTTATTAGGTTATTATATCTATGACTTTGTAGTCATAAAATATTCATTGTGTAGTCATTCCAAGTGTGCCAAAGGGCCAACACAACATAGGACTTTAGTAATATCAAAGTCATTAAAATATCCAATCAACTTCCAAATAACTACAACTCTAGAAGTCATACACCAATCATATAAAACTCCATTATCATTAATTATATTATATACTAAAGAAGGTGGCTAGTTTCAATGATTGCATTACATCTTTATTCTTGACCATATGGAAATAAATGGATCCCCATGCCATTTAACAACCATCCAAAACTAAAGTAATGCAAAACTGGAGAAAAGTGAATAAACAACATATAGCAATTACAACATGTTCAATTGGAAGGTTCACCAAAAATAAGTTCAAGTCTAATGTCATTCATTCAAAAAGTTTGTCAACTTGCAATTTTCACAAACTTCCAATTCCACACGGTACAAGTGCCTACCACATCTCTCATTCTAGTCTATTCATTAGTTTCATGGGGTGCATAAGTGGAATTTTAGGCATGTGTGCAATTGCAACATCTACCTTGAAAAATCTAGAATAGTTGTGCCATGAAACTTCTCTAACCCCCATCGACCACTCATTTTGCTAGATGCCACCTTTTGCCTTGCATTCTTTGGATTCATCAATGTCACAAATTGTCCAATAATAAACTACATCCACCCAACAAACAAATTTGCATTTATATTAGTTGTAATTTCAATGCACCTACTCACATTTGTATACTTGTACATTCAAAGTAATAGTTTATGTAAATTGCTTCCATCATAAAGAATCAAAATCAATAATAATATATCAAAGGTGCTTACTTGCTAAGCATTTGGCTTTCTTTGCTATCCTCTACAAGTGCAATTGGTTTCTCTTTGTTGGTCCCCATAATTCCAATCACCCTCCCCTTTAATTCCTTCCCAAGCATTTGCTGCTACAAATTCAATCCACATTCACACAAACATATTAATGGAAAGCCCAATCCCACATAGGTGTAAACAAAAGAAAAAAAATGTCAACCAAAACAAAACAAGATCAACTCACTTAACCCAAAACCAGACCACCTCGAATTCCAATAGCACAAAATTTTGCTGGAAATTTTTGCTTGAATAATTTCTTCATAGGGGATGCTTTTGGTTGCAAAACAATCCAATCTTCACTCTCTACATTTTGAGGTGGTGCTATTGCACCTACCAATGGTGATTCTTTTGCCTTCATTACATCCACCAATGGTGATTCTGTCACCTTCATTACATCCACCAATGGTGATTCTTTCACCTTTTTATCAGGCTGTTATTTTGTGGTCCTTTGTGATGGTGAATCAATTTGATCCATAGTTTCCAAAGCAATCTTACCATTGGAAAGAGATTGTGATGTGTTAGAACCACTACCCACCATTGACGTGTCCATGGGATTTGAATAATTTATGTTGGGGGTCTTTTGAAGAAGCATTATTGCTGCTGGTCAAAAGCAAGGTTGGTTTCTGGAAACAAAACAAGATTAATATGATCCTTTTGTGATCCCAATAATTTAGAAAAAATTGTCTTCATATCAACTAATGCTTGAGTCTAAGCTTGTTGATTATCCAACATGGATGTGAACTTGGCATCCAACTCATTCTGTTTTGTTTCAATAGTTGTCACTCGAACATACATTCTACCTAACAATCCTTGTTCAAGATTTTCCATACCATGTGGTTAGCTGATGTACACATTTATAAGCTTTGTAAATTAAACATTAAGTGCATCAAGCTATATTATAAAGTATAAAATATTCTAACATCATATAGTTCCCATGAGCAAATAATTGACAACACACATGTACATGATCAAAAGCTAAAAATAAAATGCATGAAAGTTGACCAATTCAAACAATTATTTTTTAATTAATTGCAAATGGACTAAAGTTTGACATTCTAATTTTAAGCACTTTTCCATTTTACTAGGCCATTACAATTATCCATGGTTTTCTTTGAACATTAAAAAGTTCAAAATCTTCAAGTTACAAAAAAAATGGGTTTCAAAAAAAAATTATGAACATTTTGGTTACTTATTGATATTGGACAAGTTTGCTCTAATCCTTGAAGTTTTTGAGCAATTTTCGTGAAACTTGGGCTTTATTGCCTCTTCTTCTTATGCATCATGAGATGAAAATACATTCATGGGACAAACATGTTCTAACAACATAATTGCATGAACATTTGGTCATATTTGTGATTACACAACAACTAGTTTGCGATTATTTTGGTGTTCATCCTTCCATGTGAACAACATTTAGTTTGGTTTTCATCCAAAAAGAATAATTTATGTCCCATTAGTTGCAAATGTGACCAATTTAATTGCAACCCTACGAGTATACAAAGGTGTATTTTATGAATTCTAAGGAATATAGTTGGGTATATTAGGATTTATAGATGTATATTTTGAATGTATATGAACAACCATAATGTATTCAAGTAACTATTAACATAAATGGCCTCAATATTATGGTTACACTAATTAGTGTATATTTTGAATATATTAAAATTTTATGTAAAATATTTACTAAATATATTTGACCATATTACAAGTTTATCCAAACCATCTTATGATACTTCTTAAAATTATTACAAATGAAATTTATTATTATTTATATAAATATATTAATATAAAAGTCTTTTCAAATGACTAATGTATTTATTAAGAATTAAATTTTTTTATTTATTTAAAAATTTATATTAAATCATAATAGTTCTAACAAGTGACATAATAATATATAATAAAAAATAGCTAACCTAGACTAACTACAAATTACATTATTATTATTATTATTATTATTATTACAAGTAATCAATTAAAAAGTATTATTATATTATAATAATTACCAAGAAATATTAATATGTAATTTTAAGTTTTTATATTTCAAATTTATAATAAATAATAATAATAACAAATTATTCAATGATTAAAATCAATTATTGATATATAATTTTTATTTTCCGTTTTATTATTTTATTATTTTAAAATAATTATTGTAGTAGTTAGAATGGAAATCTAATAAATTATTATACAAATGTAGAAATCATTTTCGAAGGAAAAATATACTTATTAAAATATAAAATATTTATTTTAATAATTCATAAATAACTATAATGAGTGAAGTAATAATATGAATAATAAAAATAAAATAGTTAACCTTGGCTAGCAACTAGCTACAATAATAATTGAATTAATGTTATTGTTACTATTCAATATTTGCATATATATTTATTATGAACTATAAAAATGAAAATACTAATGGGTATAATTATAATAAAATAACTAGCCTAGGCTATGTTTTAATTATATTATTAAATTAAAAAAACTAGTACTCAATATTTATAATTATTAATTACTGAATAATTCAGTTATTATATTTATTTATTTGGTATGAAATAATAATAAATAAATTATTTCAATGTTAACCAATTACTAATTAATGAAATTGGTTGATAGATTATTATAATTCATATATAATTAAAATTAAATATTATTACGGTTTATCTAGCTAATAAATTAAGTAATATTTAAGAACAACTAAAAATATAATTAGTTCAATGATTATATAATATTGATGATTATTACTATAAATAATTAGTTAGTCGAATAGTTTATAAAATGAATTAGTTAGTTTCTAGTTTAGTTGTTAATTAATTTATTAGCAAGTTTATTAATTTATTTGTCTATATTTTATTCATTAAATAATTAGTAATTTTATTATTTAATTAGTTAACTAGTTAGTTGTCATTTACCTACTTCATTATATACTTTTCAAGATGAAAATGAAAGCCAAAACATATGGGATAAAATTTTTCATTACAAGTCATTTGCGACTAAAAAGATTAGTTGTAAACAACTTGTAACTAAAAAGTTTATCCCATATGGTTTGGCTTTCATTCCCATTTTGAAAAGTATATAAACAAGGTGTTTTGTCTTTACATTTTCATATTTTAAAACATGGACATATGGGATGAACCAATAAAAATGACTTACACTTAACTATTTATTTCCTTGACTTACCTACTTTTCTGCCTACCTACCTACTTAAGTAGGTATTTGGCCTAGGTAGGTAAATAGGTCCTATCTAGATAGGTGTTTAGCCTAGATAGGTAGGTAGGTA
>Ga0116229_10014065_pt1 | contig 11182 bp, 7 predicted proteins | sample S1TSphgellanicum_3_FD_87313 | JGI IMG/M metagenome (GOLD analysis project Ga0116229, IMG submission 87313) | Host-associated microbial communities from peat moss isolated from Minnesota, USA - S1T2_Fc - Sphagnum magellanicum MG | ecosystem: Host-associated > Plants > Peat moss > Unclassified... | reverse complement strand
ACACTAGTGGCATGTTCTTGATTTTAGGAAGGTTCAAGTCTAGGTTGTAGGTCAAGTTCTAGGGTATTTAGACCATAGGGTTAACATTTTTGTTGGAATTACAATTGGAATTGCATCAATCATTTCAACTTTTTAAGAAATGAAATTCCAACTTGACTTGAAAGTGTTGTCCATTTTTTAACAAATTTAATTCTAAAGATATATAAATATAATTCTTTGAAAAAAGGAAGAAAAGCTTACTCTTTTTTCTAATGCAAGTAGTTAGTTTTAATTGGTTGTACATAATTAATATTATATTATCTCTATCTTGTGTGTGGATTGGTTGAACAAACTAATATTTTAAAAAAGTAAAAATTAATCATATTTAGTCATGTGCAATGGAGATGAAACCATACTTGATTTTAAACTAGACTAGGCTCCAATTATGTTAAGAATAGACTAGAACTAGAGGTTTTAGAAATCTAAAAAACTAGTTTCAAGACTGAACCAAAGGTTCATAAAAAAACGTTAAAAGTTTCAAAGGTAGGATCAAAGGTTCCTTTAAAATCAAGAATTGGACAATGTTGGTATAAACTCACTATGAATAGTCAATAGTCACACCGTGCTATAACAGACCTTACAACATGTGACAATTGAGGGAAGTAACATTTGCCAAAACCTCATGTGAAAATAACACATTTTCAATATATGTCTTGCCGTTATACAAAATTAACATCCAATAATGTGGTATGTAGGGTGTTTATTTGAAATAGGTATAATATATAACATAAAAAAATGTGTCACATTTGACATGTTACACAAAAATAACTCTCCAACCGTAAAACTAGGACAATAGAGTTTTCATTAAAGTCACCCTGTCTTCACCCTGTCTTTGGGCCTCCTTTCACCCCCTATCCCCTCTTTGAGTGAGGTCCACAAAGTAAAGAAATTTAATTAATATCTCAGCAAAAGGTTTGAGACTAATTATAGTAGTTGTCCAGGCAGGAGCAGTGAAAATATATGTAGCAACAGTGGAAGCGCTCATGAAAAAGGAAAGAGGGGGGTCAAAACAGGATGAAACTCAGTTTACCACAAAGAATGCTGCTTTTCTAAGTTTCACCACCCTTGAATGTTAATGTATTTGTTTCGCAGGTTTTTAAGAAAATCTCACCTGGTTTTGGACCAAACTCAGGGTTCTGGTGTTGTGTTTTCCTGACCTTACCGAAAACTCTAATATATTATATGATGTTGAGAAGCATACCATATCATGTTGTATGTTCCAAGTTACATGAATACAACCCAAACTTCTACAATCTATAAAGTATAGCATGTGATTATTCTATCCCAATTCTAAGACTTGTTTACTTGTAACCAAATCTGGTATTGTTTTGTAACTTACAACATTTTATACCAAATGTAGTCACAAATGTAGCCAAATTGCAGTCGTGCATTTTATAACATGTTACAAAACATAAGTAAATACTCCCAATTGTTAGATTATAGTACTGCATTATAGTATATCATGTTATTACATCAACATAAGAATGATATAATGGCAATCCTTAGATCGGTATATCGCATTGTAGTGTAAAATGTGTATATACTACTACATTACATTGATCACAAATTGTGTTAAAACAAGTGACATGTGACACTTCAAACATCACTTGAGAGGTCTCAAACCTAGAGCATTACAAGAATTAGGGTTGAAGATTCTTTAGGAACACGAAAAACAAAATGCATTAGCATATTGTCTCCATCTAAACAAGTTAAATGAGTACAAGACTTTGGTTGTGCAAATGGGTGAAGATAGTGCAGGCAATTCTGAAGCTAATATAAATACGAATTGTTGTGATGTTTGAAACAGTTCTTGGGAGTAGGGAAGTAAAAAGACGTGGACCCCAACTGTCCCCAACTGTCAGTAATACTGCATCACACAAAGTGGGGCAGATTGTATATTGAAAACATCAGAGCTCATCAAGTGAAAAAAACACATCAATACAGGCATTAAATACATTCAAAATTCAATAGGAAATTAGTCCAAGGGGTATCAGATGTGTTTCTAGCTTTACCTGGGGCCCTTAAGGCATTCGAAAGTTATGCCATTCAACCGTCCACAATGCTGCAGATTCCAAATTCAGGATATTGTCTTACGGGTGTATCTGAGGCAAGTTTCACCAAAGATTAGTGAAATTCCTCCAGAAAAATTATCCTGGATACTATCAGGTTTGGACATCAGATTTGTGTTACAGAAATGTCAAATTTACCCCCAACATGATGCTCAATACCCCTGACAAACTTACTTCTCCCAGGTGATGTGTAGAGAGATGCAATGGATTGTGAGCTGTCCACGGATTTCTGTAAAAGTACTACCCTGACAGGTACATACACAGTGAATCTACAGTGCATAAAAATACCAGGAGAGGTTTCAATTGGGGACTTTAAAATGCACAAAAGAAGTGTCTTACAAATGCTCTCAAACAGCCTTGACAAATGAGACTACAGGATACCTGGTCACAAATACTGAGACGTCATACCCACATTTCCGAGCACCCTAAAAAAGCTTCCACCAAACAAATGATCTATCTGTCATCCTCCTTTTCTCCCCCTGGAAAAAAAAACTCCCTAAAAAACTCCCTGGGCCACTACGTGTCTATATAAACAGGACAGGTCGTTACAATACAAGTGCCTTTGGAAGGTCAAGACCAAACAGTTATTTTTTGGTTGTCGGCCATGGCAGACTCTTTGACAGCCCAAGAGAAAGGGGAGGCACCCCTTGTTGCATAATACAAGTTCAACCACAGATACTAACCATCTACTGCTACTTCCTGTGCAAGTGCCACTGCTCGCATTGCTGCATTCACCCACATCAGTTCAGTTTAGTCCATGTCTAAGCCATTCAAACCAATCCATTACTGTGACTAAGCACATTTGACCCAACGACTGAGGGGGTCCAGAGCTTCAATGGTCCCCCTTTTTTGTGGTTAGGCTCTTACCCCATTAACTTGACTGCCATCAAGCAGTAATCCCATAGGCTTCACACAAATTCAGATAATTAAAAAACCAGTCATAAATCGCAACCCTGGACACTTATAGATAGGCACACTGGAAACTCAGTTAACATATTCATGTGGTTTGTAGATCAAACACATTGCATCAAATAAAAGTTTTCCATTCCCAGATCATTGTATGTCTCAAATGTGACACAGTTTCCAGCACTTAGTACAAACAGTATGTTATGATATGCTGGAGGTTTGGGATACAATCCCCAACTGGTCAAATTCTGAACACCCCGAAGAGCCAATGCAACTTGTGGAACACTTGGATCCTTGTATCCTTCACTTCACTGAGAAGTTTTGGGAATATTGGCAACTTAAACAATTTCAACATTGAGGAAAATTCACATATACCAATGTCTTCATAAGTACTGAGACCTTCTCTGGATTTAGGTTCTAAGTCAACCTGAATAGGGTTGAGAGATGACCCACTAATAAGGTTGAAGAGATTTCAAATCTGACAACATAGCAACATATCTGCAAGGATGAAAAGAGGAAACACAACTCTCTGAAGGAGCAGAGAAACAAAATAAAAAACTGATGAACATTTTGAAAAACAGTGACAGTCATACACATGTTCAGAGACCTTTGACAGCAGCACATATGGTATTGCATATACCATAAATTCACATACAATAATTCTCAAACATGACAGAGGGATTAGATCACCTAAATTAACACAGTGAGAGGACTTACATTTCTTAGGAGGTCTGATTGCTGCCATAGCTGCTTCAGCAGCTGCTTCAAGTGCCTCTGCTTCTGCTTCTGCAGCCTCTGCATCCCAAGCAGCCTGCTCAGCTGCAGCAGCAGCTGCCTCTGCCTCTGCAACTGCAATTGTGGCGACTCGGGCTGCCTCTTCAGCTGTCTTAGCTCTCACTCTAGCAATGTGCTCAATATCCACCTTTGGCTTTTTGTGAGGAACCAAATCAGTCCTCATCTTTCTTGAAGGGTCAGAAGGGTCTCGTGGAAACCGTGGTGTTCGCATCCTGCTGATATCATCACTCTGTCCGTCTGGTCGTCGGTGTCGACTCACCTTGGGTGGTTTTCCATCACTACCCCCCACAGGATGCTCCCTTTCTTCAGGCAATTCTGTTACTGGAGGACTCTCTTTGCCCTCATTGATCTTGTAATTTTGCCGAACCTATTGAAGCACACAAATTGCCAGACATAAAAAAGATTGGCAAATCCACATTAATAAAGTTACAACCTACACATGATAACACTATTTAATCTGTTACTTTTTCCTTGTCTTAACTTGTTCAGAAAACTTAAGACAGTCAAAAAATCTGACCTTCACAAGCTTGCCCGAGAGGGTTAATGATTTGAGCTTGGTTGTCAAAAGTCTTCGAAAATTGGACGGCACTGGATATCGCTCCTGTATCACACACCAACATCAATAAATTTCAGAATTAGCTCTCAATTGTTTACACAGTTGACAATTATTATCAACAACCCATTAGGGAACCTTCGAAAAACACTTCAACCATAGGATAGCAATGAGCTGATGAGTGGAAACTCCAAACTGGGCACATTTTAAGAGAAATGAGTTAAAAACTCTCATGGATGTTGAGAAATCTCCATACTTATGACTGAGGTAACCAGGACCAGGCCAAAAAAAAAATTCCTCAAGACAGAAAAATGGTACCTCAATAAAGTTGGCAATGGTTGCATTGCTAGACCCATATGGCTCCTTCAGTCCCAAAACAGCCTCCAATACCAAGTCATCATATCTACAACCACCAAAATTGAATCACTGGGATATTAAAAAACATCCCAAAGTCAGAGCCTACGAAAAGGACTGTGTATCACTGCTGGCAGCGTCTAGGCACGAGAATGCACCACCACAAAGAAAAAATGACCCCAGCTGCACCATCACTCTTTCTCAAAAGGAGAACAGTGCCAGAGCAACTAAAAAGACATTATGAGTGGGGCACTCAAGCAAAATATTTCAAGATGATACGAAAGAAAATTACACAAGATGCTGCCGAAGACATTATGAGTGGGGCTCTTAAGCAAAACATTTCAAGATGATACCAAAGAAAATTACACAAGATGCTGCCAAAAACTGTGCCTAATAGGAAATCCAAAGGTTATCAATGTGTCATAACCACACCTTCTCATAGAGTCTCTGTGACAGAAACCCAGTCTCAAACTTACTAAATGAAGGGGGCAAAAACATGTGGTGGAAATTCACCAAGTTCATCCAAGCAGATGTGAAAACTTCTCTAGAATGAAGCAAACCACAACTAATATGAGGACAGGAATTCGAACTATATTCCATACTTGCATTCAAGGCCCTGTTGTGTCAGGCTACTTACCTAGGCCCCAGTGATTTGCGATCAGAGGATGTGTCCGCACCATCGCCTTTACCATCATATGAACCATCTGCAGGTGCAATGGTTGCCAATGGATCAATGGTCAATGCCTCATCCATCAAAGTCAACATCCCAGGAGGAGGCATCAGAGCCAGTGGCTTCCCACGCTCCCTTGACGATCCCATCCCATTCGCACTAACACTCATGTTCCGCCACTTGTCCTGCCGTTACAACCACCAGAATCATTCTTTCAGTAGAACACCTGTACCACTAAAAATGTGGTTGCAACAAGGCCAAAATGGAACATCCTGCTCTGCTTGTTCCATACATAATGGCCATCAAAGCACATACAACCACAGTTTACATTCCTATCTTAATGTTTTTACTTTTGATTATGACCACCATATAGTAAAAATGTAACCAAGAGTGAAAATTGTCATGCTCTGTGATGAGTGGGATGTTCTGTGAAGGATGAAGACATGTTATTCCTCACACTGTTTGGAACTTAGGTCACTCCTTAACCCAACCCATTCATCTTGGTGTACATTATCAAAGCATTTAACATTCAAAGCCATAATATTATGCTTCTTTGAAACACATGATATACAGTATTTGCCTAATTCTGCCTATGTTTCAAGTTGATTTGTCCTTCTTCAGGAGTATTTTTGTCAAAGTATTTTTAAGGACAAAAATACTCCTGAAGGACAAATCAACTTCAAACCCTACTGAAACTCTCTGTCGACTTTCAATGCCAAAAAATAACAAGAAGAGAAGGGGCTTTGAGAAATAAAGATGACCCTTCATGAAAAGGTGTCATGGACTTGGGAAAGAAAGTAACAAGGAATGGTTGCATAATCCAACCACTTTTATGGTGGGAGGATAATTGGAAAAGACCATACATATCTACAAGACTGCAGGGAAAACTCATCAAAAATACTTTGAAGGTAAAACTGTGCTGTGAGTTCCAGCTGGCCAAAACTAACACAACAGGAACAAAGTGCAGTCAGAACTGTATGAGTGTCACTCACAAATTGTCAGACCATCACCTTTGTCATGAATAGCAGTGACAAGCTGCTGCCATGACTCCACACTGACAAGTATACAATAATCCACCAAAATTTTGAGACAAACCATCATGATACAAACATCTGCATGCTGGGTTTTATGTTGCAGTTTGGAAGGGATTTGGAAAAAGAAAGGACAAACAGAATCCTGGAAACCACCCAGAAAGAACCAAACCTAATACAAATCTATTGAATATCCTTGCTAGGAAATTCAACTTGGAAGATGATCACAGATTTTGCTCGATTGCATTTGATTTCATCCCCATGCTTGTGATGAGTAGAGAATCTTACCTTGAGATCAACATTTGATCGAGATGTAAGACATGGCCCAAATTTGGAGTCTTTCTGAATTGCTCTCCACTTCCCTGGTCCATATTTCTCAACCCCTGCACGGAGGGCTGCCTCTTCCTCAGCCGTCCACTTCTGTTTGGGTGCTCCCATTGCTGCCTTACTTCTTCGATCCTTTTTTTCCGTCCTTGGGCCTCTTAACTATAGCCCCTTGGCCACCTTTTGAGAAAGACTGACTCCCCTTAACCCTAGTCCCACCAGTTTTCTTCACACAAAATACTCCTCACATTCTGAAACCCCCCGACATCCATAAGAAAAGCAAAAAACAGCTAAAACCAATGGCAGAAAAAGCCATGGATCAAACTTTTTTATTTATTTTGGTTTCCAGGCTTGCAATTCTTGAAGGTTTGTCTTAAATGCTGGAGAGAAGCTCATCCATTTGGACTGTTACAGAGTAATATGAAAAAGATCCATAATGAGAAGGAGTATGCAGGATTGATTGATTGTACAGAGAAGAATACAGAGCGTCTTCTGAAAAAGGATCACCATCAACTAACTACATGGCAATAACATCAGCAATATCTTCAAAACCCCAAAATGCATACCACAAGAGACAAAACCCCAGCAAAGTTTTAACATTAAGACACACAATTGAACATGCATACAGACATGCACATGACTGGGGCAGGCATCAACACTGATGAGGTTGCCACGCCGAAGCTCAAAATTGTGCCCTAGTACTGGAGCTGTGAGACCAAAAATCAGCCAGAGACAAAACCAAAACCCCCCAAAAAAACAACAACACAGAAACCACAAAGCTTCAAGGAAAATTTGAAACAAGGATTTGGAGGACAACAACAACAACAACAACAAGAAAGCCGCAAACAAAACAAAGAGGCGAAATACAAAAATGCCTCGACAACAAGAACGACAGGGGGGTTCAGAGAACTCTCTCTCTCTCTCTCTCTCTCTCTCTCTCTCTCTCGGAAACCCTACCCTAAGAAAAAACAGCACGGCAAGAAGAATCAGAAAAAAAGCATCAGGGCACCCCCAAACCTCCAACAAAACTCACATGCAAAGGATGCAACATCCCTTTGGAAAGTACAACAAACAGTGGCTTGTGCTAGCGATTGCCGCGCGGTCATGGACTTCGAGGCAACAACAACCACGACGTGCTCCAAACCCTAATGCACCATCGCCCTCCACTCTCTTGCACCTGGGCTTCGCGCTTCATCCCAATCAACAGGTCTCTTCAGAGGGGAAAGTTTTCACCACCTGCCCGAAACCTAGGGTTCTGCATATCTTTAGTGTAGCCTATCAACAAGGTCTCTTCATGGGGGAATTTTTTTTCCACCGGCCCGAAACTTAGGAATATAAGTTTGTAGCTAGATGCGGGCAGAAACAAAAAAAATTGGGCAGTCTATCAACAAGCTCTCTTCAGTAGAGAAAGTTTTTAATACCGGCCTGAAACTTAGGATCATAATATGTTTGTAACTAAATACGGGCAGAAAAAATAAATTAGTGGAACCTGCCCGCAACCGTGGGTTCTAAGTTTGTAACTAGATCCGGGCAGGAAAAACTTGAGTGCAGCCTATCAACAAGGTCTCTTCAGAGGAGAAAAAACATTCCACCTGCCCGCAACCTAGGGTTCTAAGTTTGTAACTAGAACCGGGCAGAAAAGAATTATTTACTGCAGCCTATCAGCAAGGTTTCCACCTGCCCGAAACCTAAATTTCTAAGTTTATAACTAGATCCGGGCAGAAAGAAAATTCACAAATTTCATTTGGGTCTGCGTGTAAGCCCATGGTGGAGGACTTCTTCACCGTATGTAAAACCTCGAGTTAAGTTAAGACATGGGTACATCATGAGATTTTTGTGAGAAGTGGTGAGCCAAATTTCTCACAAAATTTGGCTAGAAATTTGGCTAACTGAGGAACTAAGTTCGGCATAAATTAAATTATTTTTTAATTTGCTGAATTTTTTTGGATATTAATAGTTAATTATGGCAAAATTTTAAAAAATTCATACAGCCAACCAAGTTTGATTCCCGAACCTCCTCTCTGAATGGCTTACATACATCAATAACACCACCTAACCACAAAAGCACTAAAACTTCTCTTCTCTAAATGTTTTGTTGTGATAAATTTAATATAGAATGTTGAAAAAATTTCAATTTTTTCAATTTTAATTGCCAAATTAAGAATTGAAAATTAAATTAATTATTTGGCACTAAAAATTGTTAACTAACTTAGGTTTGTAAGGTAGCTACACCAAGTAGCTAAGAGGTAAGGTAAGTATTTAAACCTAAGTAGCTAGGAGGTAGGATAGGTATTTTAGCTTAGGTAGGTACAATAATTATTTACTACTTTAACATATGTATTTTTAAATAGCTAAAGTATTTTAAAATAACTTATAATAGTTTATAATTTAGCCTATGGACATATTTTAGAATTGCCTAAAATAGTTAAATTATTTTAGCTATTGTAGCCTAGGTAGGTAACTACTCTAACTATTTTAGCATAAGTAGGTGGGGAAGCTAGGCTAGGGTACCTAAGTAGGTTAGAAAAAATATATTCATAATAATATGATAACGAAATGTACTATATGACGGAAAAGCAGTGCAATGGTTAAATGCATGGTTCTTCAATGTGAAGAGTTGAAGTCTTCATGCTTACAACTTCCTATTTATTTGTCACTTAGCAAGGTTACTTAGCTTGGCCTAAGTTGCATAGGCTAGAAGTAGGTTAGGTTTTTTAGCAACTAAATGACGTACGCTAGACTTATATCCTAGTTTAGGTTGTTAAGGCTATGTTATGTATACTTCTCGCCTAGGTTAAATTGTTAAAAATATTGTTGTTGAATATGACTACAAACATGTCTGACATGGTGTTTGTAACTAAGGACAAAAAAATGACTAGTGGTAAAAACAATGTGTTTGATTCAACTATAGTCACATGTAGTTGCATTGGTCATTTATGATTACAAACCCAAACATACGTGTAGTCATATATGCCATGTTTTGGTGTAATGTATGCATCCCATTGTCTAACAATCCTTAAACCCTAAGTTTTAATCACATGCAATGGTTGTAGGATGAAGTTCAAACACCATTTTGCATTAAAGCAAAAGCTTCCATTGTCACCTCTTGATTCACATGGTGTTAAGAATTCAACAATTTGTAGAGTGAACCCCTCAAATCACCATAATCTCCTTTTCCATGGAGATTTTTTGCCAACACAAACTTACAATGGGGGGTGGAAGGGAGGTTTTTTATCATTCCTTTCTAATGTTGAAAATTAAAATGGCTACTCATGTGGTGGCAAGATAAATGTATTAAAGTTTTGTGAACATAATATGTGAACTTTGAATTAACATTATAAGATGCATGTTGAATTTTGGAGGTCAAAAGAACATGTTTATTAGAGTTCAAATGTAATCGAATTAAAGAAAGGATGTCATAAAATGACATTTGATGCAAGATGTTGAACAAGGAAATGGGACCTAAGCTCACAATTTACAACATCAAAGGATTGAAACATATTTAACTTTTTAACAACAATAACCAATAAACATTGGAAGATCTAATTTGTTCATTTGTATAAATAAAACCAAATGGAATCTTCGACTTCTCACTTACCCACACTTGAATCAAGCATTATAGTCCCACTTGCAAATAAGAATGAATTGAGCTTGCAAAACCTCTCCAAAATTTACCATTGCACCATGGTTCAATGTACTCACTAAAAACAAACAAAAGAAAATTGGCTTGAACACCCAAGCATAAGAAAGATGGTAAACTCACTTGGGATATGGAATCCTTGCATCTTCATGCAATAGTAGGAGTCCTCACTTCCTCACACCAAAATTCGTTTATTCAAACATAACTTTCTTCAAACATGTAAACTTCAAGAACCTTAGATAATAAACTAGTCACAAAGTTTGCACATAGTTTGAAATTTGAAATAGAAAACTAATGACTTTGCAAGTAAATCCCAACTAAATCTATATAATCCCTAAAATCTACATATACGGGATTTATGAACCCTAATAGGTTTTTGAACCCTTGAAATGAAAATGATAAGTTGAAATTTATTGTTTAATTCAAATAGGTGTTTATTTTTTAACTTTAGCCTTGTTGTGACAGCATCACATCATTGTTAAATATTCATCTTGTTGATAACTTGAGGATTTACATATAAAAAAAGACAAAAGAGGAGCAACAATATTTTTTTAATAGGAAAAAAATTTAAAAATATAAAGACAAAGGTCTTCTTGTTTTTAAAAACCAACCCATACTTAGAAGCCATGAACCACAACATTGCTTGTTTACATGAGGTTGCACAAAATTATTAGGAATTGAACAAGTTGTAGAAGATTTGTGAGTGTTTTTTTTTTTTTTTTGTTAATCTCACCTTTTAGGTTATATGTTGATTAGAAGTTTCATATCTCACAACCCCTACACCTTTTTCACATTTCCTTT
>Ga0116229_10014064_pt1 | contig 11183 bp, 8 predicted proteins | sample S1TSphgellanicum_3_FD_87313 | JGI IMG/M metagenome (GOLD analysis project Ga0116229, IMG submission 87313) | Host-associated microbial communities from peat moss isolated from Minnesota, USA - S1T2_Fc - Sphagnum magellanicum MG | ecosystem: Host-associated > Plants > Peat moss > Unclassified... | reverse complement strand
GAAATACACTTCCCAAATCACAATGTTTGTAATTGGGTATAGTTTAAACAACAACCTACACATAATGGTGGTTTTCAAAACAAGAGGCATTAAAATAGTTGGAATATTGAAATTAAATTTCATCTTATATTTTGATCACTTGCCACATTTTCCTTGGTCCAACTTATCTACTTTTGAAAACTATCATTATGTGATATGCGATCACATGTGATTTCAATTCAATATTGTGTAGATGGCTTGCAATCTAGGAAAATCATTTGGATGTCCAAACTTTCAACCTAAATAAAATTATTTTGCAATTGAGGTGGGGCGTAATCACGTTTACAAGAACTAAAACAATTGTAACCAATGCTTATTTTTTCATGGTTTGATTTCAAAATTTGTATGAATGTTGCAAATCATCCAAAAGCACTACAATTAGTGTTTTTCAAAATTGTTAAGACTCATATTTATGGGAAGATTTTTTATCCCATGAAATATTTTGAGGTGGGTTCTTTAAACACATATTTACATAATATTATATTATAACATCTTCCTAGGTTGGATTCGAGTTTTTCCAACTTTCAAACCAAATATTTTAAGGATATTCTTGGAATATTCAAGACTAAATAGTCACCCAAGCAAGCAAGTTAAATTCACGTTACCTCATTTTCATATAGTGTCATTAATTTTTGTTATAACAAGCAACATACATAAATCATTATCACTAAAATGTAACATAAATAACATGTTGTGACTTGATATAAACTAAACTTCAACTTATATTTATGCACAATTATGGTTTTCAAAATAAGATGCATCACATATTTAAAATATTGAAATTTGACTTTGCCATATTTGGTCTTTTGTTTCACCTTTGTTGTTTTGAAATTTATTTTTTTACATGTCATAATTTGGTTTATTACACAATAAACTAGTTGTGTTTGCCCCATACATGTTTGGTAAAACCTAAAATCACACATGCATGTATACTATTTTAGGGTAAAAATAAATTTTTATAACATAAAAGGCAACAAAAATACAAAAGAATTAATCAATTAAAAATTAATTTCATTATTTTTTAATTAAAATTTCATCAAAGCCTTTTTAGGAAGTTTTTAAAATAACATCAAAATAATTTAAAAACATTTATATCTCAAAAAAATGTTAAATTATTAATTTATTTTTAAATTGATGTGTTTTTAATTTTAATCAAGTCTTGCATAATCTTTCAAATTGATTTTTTAAAACTTTCATTTTAATAATATTTAAATGAATTAAAGTTAATTATTTGTATGTTTATGAAACAAATTTATTTTTTTAAATTAGTCATATGAAATTGTTTTACATTTCATAGTGATATGAAACCTCATGATACAAAAACACAAGTGAAAACCCAAAAATAATAATATAATAGAAGCATGATTAAATCAATTACCCAACAATTAAATGGGTAGACTTCAAAACAACCCATCAATTGGATGGGTGCATCCAAAATCTAAACATGCCCATCCATTAGCTTGGGGCAATAACAACACATCTAACAATGTAATTATTAACAACCTAACAAATTTATATAATATTACATACATTTTTTAAGACAATATTTTAAAAACAAAATCAACATTTTATTTTTGAAAAAAATGATACCTTTGGCAAGGTCATTCAGAAATGCTTAAGTGGGATGTAAATGTTGGTAAAATGAAGTTTCAATGAATTGGTGCATTATCAAATGGGAAAATTATTGAATGGTTATGAGGTGATAGGTTGAAACAAATTCTACAAATAAATATCAAAGAAAATTCAAAACGCTTAAGATTCCATAACTCCAAACAAAAGGTTTGCAACCTATAGTTGAATAGGCTTCTATTGAATGATTTTGGTAGGCAATAAAACATGCTCACATATCCTAAAGATCTAAATATTTCCTTTTTCAACTATTACAAAACTTTTCAAACAGGAATCTACAACATTCAAAAATTAGACCAAAAAAATTGTAAAAATCATAATTAATGTATTGGTCAAGAAAAAAAGAATTCAATTTAGCAACAAGAGAATAAAAATAAGTATTATAAACAATTCCTATTCTTAATAAAGGGGGAAAAAAATCTTTAAAATGTATAAGCTATCACAAAAAGGAGAGATATTAAACTTTGAAATTGAAGGTTTAAATACTTTGGCAAAAAGCAATGTTGACCTCCTTGAAAGGCTATCAAAATGGGTTTGTTACATGCAATGATGAATAGAATGGTTGGATGGTACCCCTACCAAATCTTCAATGACCTTCTCAAAGGGTCACTATCCTCAATCACATTAACCTACAACTTTTTAAACTTACTATATTGGAAGTCCAATGGCTACTAAAATTACAAAACTTCATATTTTGAAAATGATTTTATTCTTTTAACAACCTTATTTGTACAACTTTGATTTTGATGGACTCAAACACTATCACAAGGCCATACAACACAAAAATAATGAAATTTATCACAAATGCACAAAATAACATGTGTTTTAAATAGATTAATTTTATTTCAACTTCACTTGTCATTCCAAATTGAAATGTTCAACCACCCAAAAAAGACCACATGTTTATCATTACTAATTATTTCACCTTTTTCAAATCTATCGTAAGTATAAAATAACATTTGGGCTCTGTGTTGCTTCGCTCTACCATTGACAAATAATTGTTTTAAAAAAAGGATAGACAAACATGTACAATAGTCTATTGAAGCAAAGAACACAAGGAAAATGATAATATTTTGATGTGTGGACATGAAAAAGATATTGAAATCATTACAAAAAGCATCATGAGTGCCATTGCCATGGTGCACATCATAGTCAATGATCAAGACACAATGCAATTTGTGGACACATTGTGCATAAAGAGCAACCACTGCCACATTACCAAAAACACAAAATCCCATGGGTCCTATAGGTTCAACATGGTGCCTAGGGGGCCATAGTAGGGCGAATCCAACTTGAAGACTTTGTGTTTTTCGACATTACCACCTAACAACACGAGAGATGTATATGTTTAGAGTCTTTTAAGGATACAAATTACTTTCCAAATCACTTTAAAGATGGAAAAGAAAAGTTGAAGCATTGAATTACAATCTTTGTGGACATATGCAGAGTGTTGTTTAGGTGCAAACAAAAGGTATATTTCACATACACCTGATTGATTAAAGGACTTATGCTATCACATCAAAAGAGTATGCTTTATAAACTCAAAGAGGATTATACTTTCAAAACATTGGTGCTTGTTGAAACCAATGCAAATGGATGAGGAAGTGGGATATGAATATCATAATCAACTAATGAAAAGCCTACACATGTAGCTAGCACTGAGTCATGATGTCTGCAACCAAAACTAATTGAAAAACTTGTTAGTGAGAAATACAACAAGACAATTATATTGAAACATATTTCACAATAACAAGTTGAAGGCATATTGTTAGTGTAGCATATGTTGGTCCTATTCCATCGAGGAATATGATGCCTTCATCCTCTACCTTAGTCATCATCTACACACAATCATAAGGAAGGTTTTAGGATTCATGACTGGAACTAAAGCCCTATATGAAGAGATGAAATTTTGTTGCTAAATTGTGATGGTAATATTCATGGCAAGCACAACCATTGTGGAGAGACATTTGCCTTTTTTAGACTGTTGACATATGCCATTGTGTGCATAGCAACTATATCATCTTTGGATGTTGTTTTAAAGTTTTTCATTCTTACAATGTCTTTTCCTCATGTCTGTAACAAGCATAACCCCAAACCAAGATAGATTGGGAGCACATGTAGTGAATAAACCTTACAAATGTGTTAAGGCTGATTTCAAAAACATGGACGCTAGATGAGCTTCCTTTACTTTACTTCAAGTGTGAGATTTCCCTTTTGTAGTGCTTCAAGTATTGATGACACTCTTGCATTGCACTTAGGATGTCCTTCTTGCAAATAATTACCACAAAGGGTTATGGATTCGTTCATTTAGATTATTTTCCAGAAGACAAAATCAAATGCCAATATCAAGATCAGATGAAATATCATGGAAAATCTATACACAAACCTGGTTATGACCCATGGCTGGAATTGCACAATATAACACTTTTGTTTCCATTAGTTGAAATAATGGCATAAGAAACCAGTGGGCCGCAATTCCAAAAAACAATAACAAACAATATGGAGCATGTTGCCTCCACTAGGGACTAAATTGGAGAAACAAAAACATAAGAACTTTGAGTACATACAAACCAAGGGGAAACAAAGGGAGGGAAGCTGATAGAAGAAAAAAAAAACACTTGAAGATGAACCCACCCCAAGCGCAAGATCCCTTGCATAAAAAGAAATGAATAAAAAAAAAAAAAATTGTTGTTGAAATGAAGAGATCCAGAAGAAGGACCAATCAACATCTTCGAAATTTGAAAAAACTACTTTGATCATATTATTGAAGAGGAAACTTTAGAAAATGCTTAAAAGATGATTGATTTTTTTCTATGGACTATTCAATTTCATTATGAAAACAAAGGGACTAGAAACATGGCAATGAGAACATAGATCTTTAAGGAAGAAAGAAGAAAGAAGTGAAAGCAAAATAGGTATTATAGTAAGAACGAATCTTATGCTATTGTTGTAGAACGAATGGAAGCATGTGCATCATTGAAGAAGTTTTTGACATCATCATGCTTCATGCTATCATTGCCATATTCCTGCGAAGCACATAGGCCTAAGCATAAAACACTCAATAGGCATCTACTCTATTGCAAGAATCGATGACAACAAATAATGACAAAAAATTGCCCAAACTTTTGTCATTCCCGTGCATAATTGTCAACTTTGGTCATTCTAATACATAATTGTTGACCATGTGTCGATTTATAATTGTCATGGTTGATGACCATGGTGTAATTGTCTTAGTGACAAAAAAAGACCTTATACCTAATCTACACAAACTAGTTCCAATTATCATTGTCACTAGAATTTGACAAATCCAAAATTGAACAAAATGGATGTGTTCTTCACGCCATTTTTTAATACAGGTAAATAAAATCAAATTCATTGGCCTTTAATTGTCCATGTTTTCAAAATGAACAATAAGACTTGCAACAATATTTCATTTTTAGTTCTAAATTGAAAGCCAAAAATTTAGAAATAGTCATAACTATGTAACATTTGTGATAGTTATATCACCAAATGATCAAAAAATGCACAAAATATTTAGAAACTAAAACCTTGCCCTTTTGAATTCATTTTGAATTTCTTGAAAGCTCAAGCACAAGTGCATGAAGGTCGATGATGTAGAAAGAAAGATCATCCAATTTATTATCACGTGTGATTACTTTTGCATAAATCATGCAAAAAAATCTTGATTTATAAATTTCAAATTTGAAGTTAAAATTTAATTACATATTAGTTGTGCACATTAATCATGTGAATGAATTGACAAAGAGCATGTTAATTGATATTTGTTATGTTCACAAATCAAATAACCCCACATGCGTTTCAACCTTCATCATTTGATTATGCTTAGGTGAACCCACTCCATGTGGTCCAAATCTTTTGTGGGCTAGGAGTTGTCTTCAAAGGAGTCCACTATTGTGAATGAAGTAAGATTCCAAAAACTTATAAAGTGAATAAAATAGGAAAATTTATGGCATTTTGAATAATAAGTTGATAATATAAATATGAATTACTTTCTTCATAAAAATTCAAATGCAACTTCCAATATACATCCTACATATTGTTTTATCATCACAATGTTTGTTTTGCAAGTGATATAAAGAGGTGTTCAAGCTTGTGCAACATGGGATGGACTTGCAAAAGAAGTTGAATTTTGCACATTTGTTGAATGGGTGTACATTATTGTCAATAATCATCAATGGGATGGTGGGCATGTAGAAAATGAAAACATATTTACATTGAACATCCCGCCCTCTACAAAGACACTTTAATATTCAAGATCAAGGGTATATGGTAATCCCTACCAAGTGGATGGCAACACAACAATATGTATGGTGACATATTATTATGGTGTGGTGTCCATCTTTAGTCATGAGGAGTTGCAAATGGGCAATGTCAAGGATTACATCTAATATGTGGGTTTGTTGAAGGATATATTACTAAAGGAATATAGGATTATTTCATTGTCTATCATTTTTTGTGACGTGCAAGGGTGAAGAATGGGTTAAATATAAGGGGATTTTCAACATTTATATGTGATGAAGTTAGATTCTTTTTAATTATTTTTTATATGTGATAACCTAGACCATGAGGAAGCATTTGCATTTCCTTCACAAATGCAACAAATGTTTTTAAACGAGGAACAAAACCTCCATTGAAAGTTGTGTTGCAAAAGGAAATTCATATTTGTTGTGTTATGATGGACAAATGTGTTGATTATATGGAACAAATGCATCTTGGTTGAACATGACTTTGATGACACCACCTTCTCCATGTGCTCCAAATGTTGTTGGGCCCAAATAGTTGTTTACACAAGAGTTTGTTATTTTGAATCCATATGTTATATTCCAAAGAAGGACGAAAGTAAAATAAAAACATTAACAATAATGCAAAAAAAAATCTAGTGATAATGTAATGTTTTGAAGCTTGTTCATTGCTTATAATTGCATAGACCTTGTCAAAGTTAGTTGTATGCTATTTTATTTTAATGTTTACAATGTGGTATAATAATTTAATCTTAATAATAACATAGTTGGTTCATATGTGACAAGGTTGAACATGGTCCATCCATTATAATGCTAGTAAGAATCATGAGAAGTTGGACGATGTGGCTTTATTAAGTCTCAACTTAAAACATCCTCACCAATAATATGCATCATGACATGGCACTTCATAGACCATGCCAATACCACTAGGGTAAATGGAGAACTTGTAATTTATCTACATCTTCCATCAAAAGTAAAACAACATTGACATAGAACTTACAAATGCATGTTGATTTGTCCATATGTTGACATGTATATTACAACTAAATTAAAACTAAAGGAAATTTTTGACACGGAATGTTGTCACTTGCAACTCCTATAGAACTACATGATTTTCTAATGCAACAATAGTTTTAAATGCAAGTATTTTTGTTGTATAGTTGTGATGCAACTTGCAAATTATCCACAAATAATTATGTATACAAAAACTCATGAGAGCATATTGATGTGTTGAGATTTGTTAACTTGTCTATAACTAAATTACAATTGAAATTTTTTTTTGGCATAAAATTATTTTGAAGTAAAGTAATGGAGGTTAGATTCTAGTATTGTGCTAGTAGCTTCAAACAACTAGTTGCATGGAAGTATGGTCTCCATGGACATGATTCCTTTTAATGCCTCCACAACTTTTGGCATGATGGTACATATTGGCAATACCTTCTAATAAACTTTTTGACATTTATCTAAAAGGTGTGGCCAATATGTGTTTTTGATGCAACCAAAGTGATGGTCATCCATAGGAAGATGTAGAAAAGTGGCGATCATCCCTAGAAAGATTTAGCCAAATATGGCTACTACACACCAGACCAGATCTGAAGTGCCAATCTTAAATTACCCTTATATTTTTTTGGCTACATACTAACTTCCAAATACATAATAAATTATGCCTTTAAAAAAAAATTCCACTTACGGCAATTGAGACATTCCAAAAATCACTTCATTTTCAATTTTTTTCCAATAAGAAAAGGTCGTTGTTGCCAATTAACAGCAAATCTGTTCTCCAACAGAAAACTTTTATTAAAAAGAAAGAGGCTACAGTGAACCAGCACCCACCAGCACACCATGAGGGATGGATGATAAGTGGTCAGGAAACAGTTTTCTGTTGAGGTTCCAGCTCCCTAGCTAACCATGGTGGTTAGCTCAGTTGCTTTTTCTTACTACCAACCTACTAACAACCCCACAAGCAGGTTGTTAGAAGGTGGGTAGTAAAAACAAGCCTTACCTATGTTGTACAAACCATCTACTTACCTAGTAGTTGCCTATTTTCCTACCTATCTACCTATATATGAGACCTATTTAATTAACGAAGGTGTAACCAAATATTAACTCAGTTGAGGTTCATCCACAACTAAGTAATAACGGACAACGAGTGGATGGTGCGATGGTGTTACCACGTCCTCAATTGATTTTTCCTTCCAAAAAGGTGCTTCTAGATTTTTGGAATGTATTTGAATTTTCAGTGGCAGAAATCATTTCAAAATCAATTATCTCCCACATTCTGAATCCAAATCTTACCAAATAAACTCCATTAAATCCTACTCATCAAGATCTTCCCAACAACACCAAAGGCACATTCCAATACCTCCGAAATTTTCAGCTATGATTTAATTTTAATGTTCGGTGAAGAAATCATTCAATATTCAAGAACTTCTTCACTGCAAGTTCGAACGGGCATGAAACCAAGCAGATGCACCCCTCCTCCTCCAGAGCTTTCCAAAGAGACCAAGAATGCAATCTGAAGCATCCCAGTTCGGTGGATCTCATGAGGACAAAACAAAACAAACAAACTACCTTCCTTCATAGATGGGTGGGGCTGGAGAAATGGTTGACACTCTATGTGGTATGTGAGAAGGCTGTGTAAAGGCCCAATTAAGAGGCATGGGTAAACTTGCTCTAAAATATTTGAGTACCTAATCATGTCCAAATGCTCACTAAAGGTTCCAATTAGCCAGCAACATGGGGCTCTCTGGCGAGCAAGATGACTCTGGTGAGAATGATGCCCATTTTGTTGGAATTGTAACTTTCCTCTAAGAACGCTAAACCCTAAACCCTGGGTTACTAGGTCATGCTAGGGTTAGCCAAGTGAATTTGTTGAAGAAGGGCAGATGGGTAACACGGTCTGCTGAATAGGAACAAATCCAGAGATGTAAGTGATACCCATGCTGAATAGTATGCCATTTGCAGTAGGTTCCTGTGCCGTTTGTGGCCCCCATGTCATCATGCAAAATGTGTTGTAAGTAGAAGGTTTTTTATTGGCAAAATTAAATATTACAAATGTGAAAATGAAGGTGAATATTGTGGTTTCCAATCACCAGATTATTTTTTATAAAAAAAAGGTATGAAAAATGGTCACATTCCAATACTTGGTTCCAGTAGGTAGCCAAAATTATAAATGGATGCTTAATTTTTTATTTTACTTTCATAACACATTTATAGCCAATTTTTTGCTAAATTTTCCTATGGTTGATATCACCACTTGAGCAATATCACAAGATTTGACATAACTGCAAGCTCCCTAAAACAAAACCCTCCCTTTGATAAGGGGTGAACTTTTGACAAACCATATGGGATAAAATTGGGCATTCTTAACATATGATAAAAATGCACATGTATGGAGTGGAAGGTGTGTGGTAAGGATATGTTTCAGATGGAATACCCTTTAGTTTGGGGGTCTATAACTTTCACGTTTAATGGAATTGGATGATTGAAAAAACCTATTGGAACGCCTGAAAATGAGTTATAATTTATTTCTAGAGTCCATCATCAATTCAATATTGATCATGACATCATTATCTTTTGATACACTAAATGTTCATTCATAAGCCTACTTACCCTAATCAAAAGGAGAAACCAAACACTTCCATTCTTGCATTTGGCATTGGATTTGGCCTCATCAAATAATTTTTAAATTTTAAAATGTGGACTTCTTTTTTTCATTTTTAATTAAATATTTTTAAATCTAATTTTTACCCCCCAAATGGGGTATATGATAGGGGGATATTCAGACCCTACCCATCTATTAAAAAACTTATTTTTTGCATACACAAACCCTTACTTGATGAATAAATAAATTGAAAAAAAATAATATATCCTAACCCAACAATATATAAAAAACGACATACCCACACAACATTCATTCAAACTTCAAACTAAAACTTTCCCTTCATTTATTGGGTTTGGAACTTCTCGCAGAGGTGCATGAACTTATGGGGGGAATGTGCCCATCCATAATATGCATGCATCTTATTCCAAATCTCACTCAAATATTGGGTCAAGTTTGAGTCCAAATTTTAGGCCCAAATCCTACACCAATGCATAGTCTTTTTATGTGTTTTGTGGGCAGAGCCAACAAAGGCTAATAATATCGTCAAACCCACTAAACCCTAAACAATGGTCATGACCCACCAAGTCTTTCTTCACAGACTATGGAGCGGGCCCAGTACCCTCCCCCACCCCCACCCCCAGTACGACCCACCCAGGAACACCAAGTGAGCCACCGTTCCGTTAGGCGGAACGGGTTCTTCCAGGGTCCTGTCCTGTTCCAAACTGTAATCCATTTTTACCATCCCAGTTGTCCCATTCACTAAAATACTGACACTGACACCTCCATAAGTGCCCCCCAGCCACAGTGAACGAGCAGCACCTACCAGCACACCATCATCCACTGGATGCCCCTTATTACTCAGTTATGGATGAACCTCAACTGAGTTAAATATTCGGTTTCACCTTGGTAACCAATTATGTAAAGCAATAGGTCTTATACATAGGTAAAGAGGTAGGAAAATAGGTAATTACTAGGTAAGTAGATGGTTCATACATAGGTAAAGGCTGTTTTTACTATCTACCCACTAACAACCTGCCAACCTGCTTGTGGGTTGTTAGTAAGCAGGTTGTTAGTAGGTAGGTTTTTAAAAAAAATAAAAAACTTAAAAAGCAACTGAGGTAACCACCATGGTTAGCTAGGGACACTGGAACCCAACAGAAAACTGTTTCCTGATCACTTACCATTCATCCTTGAAGGTGCACTGGTGGGTGCTGGTTTAGGGTTCTCCCCCCCCCCTTAATTGGGTTTAGGGTTTAGGAACACCTAAAACCCTTTCTCATTCTCAACCTATTTTTCTCAATCATGATTGTCCAATTGCTCAATCATTATGTGGTGGGACTATGTTGTCTGGCTTTAAAGGCTGCAAGGTCGCTAGCAAAAGGACATCATCCTAAGATTGGCCCCCCAAATAAACGTTGGCAATAAGTAGACTAGGACTCCAAAAAAGTACAAAGATATTCTTGGTATGGGGGGGAGGGAGGGGGGGGGGGACCAAGTTGAGTAATGAAGTAAATAAATACCTAACAAATGCACATAGGTAGTAGGTACATATTAAGTTGTCCATTGTCACCCCCCCTCCCCCCCCCCCCCCCCACCAACACGAAAAACAACCCACCAACACACAAACCCCCCCCCTTCTTTCACATTCT
>Ga0116229_10014063_pt1 | contig 11183 bp, 5 predicted proteins | sample S1TSphgellanicum_3_FD_87313 | JGI IMG/M metagenome (GOLD analysis project Ga0116229, IMG submission 87313) | Host-associated microbial communities from peat moss isolated from Minnesota, USA - S1T2_Fc - Sphagnum magellanicum MG | ecosystem: Host-associated > Plants > Peat moss > Unclassified... | reverse complement strand
GGTACGTGCGCAATCTGAAATTCGATGTCGATTTGCGGGTGGGCAATCAGTTCTCTGAACGCCGCCGGCTCCGGGAGGTTGGAACCGGCCTGCCTAGCGAATCGCCGGCCTGCCTAGCGAATCGCCGGCCTGACTGGCGAATCGCCGTCGCCGGGTGCCGTTACGTGATATTGTGTTCGGTAGCGAACATATCTAATCAATCCACTCACCGGCGGCATGGACACGCTGCAGGGTTGATCGTCGCGAAGCCCATTCACCTCATTTCCCCTGATTGGCGAAACTAACCCATGTCGCGATATGCAGACTTGAAGCGGAACCGGCTTCTGGCGTCTTTGCCGCCGGAAGAATGGAAACGTTGGGCACCGTCGCTCGAACGGGTGGACATGCCCTTGGGACACGTGTTGTACGAATCGGGCGTCGCGCTCAACTACGTCTATTTCCCGCTCACCGCCATCGTTTCGCTGTTATACGTGATGGAAAATGGCGCCTCTGCCGAGATTGCCGTCGTCGGCAACGAAGGCATCGTGGGCGTTTCGTTGTTCATGGGCGGAGAGTCGACCCCCAGCCGGGCTGTGATTCAGAGTGCGGGCACGGGATGCAGATTGAAGGCGTCCTTGATGAAAAGTGAATTCGACAAGGCCGGGCCGGTGCTGCATCTCCTGCTCCGATACACGCAGGCGCTCATCACCCAGATGGCGCAGACCGCGGTCTGCAATCGGCACCACTCGCTCGATCAGCAGTTATGCCGGTGGCTTTTGTTGAGCCTTGATCGGCTGCCGGGTCCGGAGCTCATCATGACCCAGGAATTGATCGCCAACATGTTGGGCGTGCGCAGGGAAGGCGTGACGGAGGGCGCGTTGAAGCTGCAAAAGGCCGGATTGATCAAGTATGCCCGAGGACACATCACAGTTCTCGATCGCCAAGGCTTGGAGGCCCGCACCTGCGAGTGCTACGCCGTCGTCAGGCGCGAGTACGACCGGTTGCTGCCGGTGGCGCTCGCCGAATAACGCCTGCCGCCGACGTGGGCCGCGCTTCTTATGTGCGGTAGCGTACAGAGAACATTCGGGCTTTTCGGTATTTTCTGAAGTCTTGGAGTAAGGAGTAGCGCCATGGACAGCAATGCGGTGTGCCCCGCGGCAAACGATAGATGCCGGCCACGTGAGTCTGATGCCCGGTCAGAGGAGGACGGCTGCGAGGATGTCGTAGCGCGCTCGGAACGAAATGTTCGCGAGTGGCTGACGTACCTGCCCGCGGAATGCGTCGAAACGATGATTCGAATGGGTTGGGACACCTCGACCTGAGCCGGGAGCTCGATTCGAAATAGTCACCCCAGATGGAAGGCCAGCGATGCCACTACACGGGTCGCCAGTCTCGCCTTGGGACAACGACGAGATTCTTAGAGCCGAACTCTTCAGCAGCGAGCGGCTGGAGCAGCATGCCGCAAGTCTCGCCGCGGCCCAGGGCGTCACGCGCCGACGTTCGGCACGCCGCTCCCTCAACGTACGATTGAAGGACAACGAGACCGTACTGCTGGCCGCATACCGTGCGATTGCAGCAGCGGCCGGCGAAGGCCGTCCCATCACACCGGCTGCCGAATGGCTGCTGGATAATTACCACCTGGTCGGGGAGCAGATTCGCGAGATTCGCGAGGATCTGCCGCCCGGCTTCTATCGTCAATTGCCGAAGCTCGCGGACGGTCCGTTCGAGGGCTATCCGCGCGTCTTTGGACTGGCCTGGGCGTTCATCGCCCATAGCGACAGCCGTTTCGATCCCGACTCGCTGCGCCTGTTCGTCCGTGCCTATCAGCGCGTTCAGCCGCTGAACATCGGGGAGCTTTGGGCGATCGCCATCACCTTGCGCATCGTGCTGGTCGAGAACCTGCGCCGCGCCGCAGTACGCATCGTCGGCGGCCGCGAGGCGCGCGAAGCCGCGGACAAGGTGGCCGATCGTCTGTTGGGGTTGAATGGATATGCCGTCGATTCCACCGCGCTGGCCCATCTTGATGCGCCCGGCGCGTCCCTGATCCCGGCGTTCGCGGTTCAACTGGTGCTGCGGCTGCGCGATCAGGATCCCACGGTAACGCCGTCGCGGAAATGGTTGGACGAACGCATGACCGCGCGAGGCACGACCGCTGATGAGATCGTCCACGAGGAGCATCAACGCCAAGGCTCATCGAACGTGACGGTGCGCAACATCATCACGAGCATGAGAATGCTGTCGGACGTCGATTGGCCGGATTTCTTCGAAAGCGTCAGTCTCGTCGATGAACTGCTGCGCGCACAGAGCGGCTTCGCGGCCATGGATTTCGCGAGCCGCGATCTTTACCGCCGCGCGATCGAGCAATTGGCGCGCGGCTCCGATCAGGATGAACTTGCCATCGCGCGCGCAGCTTTGCCGCCTGCAGGGACACCCGCCACGATCGATGGCATCGCGGATCGCCAAGCCGATCCGGGCTACCGCCTCATCGGTGCCGGCCGGCGCATGTTCGAGAAAGCCGTCGGCTACCGGGTCTCCCGATGGCGTGCCCGCGGCCGTTTCAACATTCACGGCGCCGGCGACTATATTTTCGCCATTGCCTTGATCGCCGCGGTGGTCCTGGTGGCGCCCTTGATCGAACTGCGCATATGGGACGTGAGCGCGGCGCACCTCGCGCTGTTGACGCTGCTGGGCGTGGTGCCATCGATCGACGCGGCAATCGCGCTCGTCAACCGCGGCGTCACGCGGGGCTCGGGCGCGACCATGCTCCCCGGACTTGCGCTTCGCGACGGCATTCCGTCGCACATGCGCACCATGATCGTGGTGCCGGCGCTGCTCACGACGCGCACTGCCATCGAAGAACACATCGAGCGCCTCGAGATCCACCATCTTGCGTCCCCGGACGCCGAGCTGTACTTCGCGCTGCTCTCCGACTGGACCGACGCGCCGGCCGAGCATGCCGAAGGGGACGCGGCGCTGCTGGCCATCGCCGCGGACGGCATTGCGCGGCTGAATCGTCTACATGGGCCGGCACCCGCGGGGGACCGGTTCTTGTTGCTGCACCGGCGCAGGGTGTGGAGCGAAGGGCAAAAACTCTGGATGGGATGGGAGCGCAAGCGCGGCAAACTGCACGAGTTGAATCAGCTGCTGCGAGGCGGCCTGGAAACGACCTTCATCGAGCGGCCCGGCGGGCCTCAAGTCATTCCACCCGACATCCGTTACGTCATCACGCTCGATGCGGATACCCGGCTGCCGCGGGACACCGCGCGGCGTTTGGTCGGAAAGATGGCCCACCCTCTCAATGTCCCGCGCTTCGATGTGCAGACAGGCCGAGTTCTCGAGGGCTACGCGGTGCTGCAGCCACGCGTGTCGCCGTCGCTGCCGATGGGGCGCCAAGGTTCCCTGTTCCAACGCGTTTTCTCCAGCGCCAGCGGGATCGATCCCTACGCGGCCGCGGTGTCCGACGTGTATCAGGATCTTTTCGGCCAGGGCTCCTATGCCGGAAAGGGAATTTATGATGTCGATGCTTTCGAGGCAGCGCTCGCTGATCGCGTGCCCGAGGGGACGCTCCTCAGCCACGATCTCTTCGAAGGTACTTTTGCCCGGGCCGGCCTGGCGTCGGATATCGAGGTGGTGGAGGAATTCCCATCCCGTTATGACGTCGCCGCCGCACGTCAACATCGGTGGGCCCGGGGTGATTGGCAGCTGCTGCCCTGGATGATGGGGCGGCGCGATGCCGCGCTCGGCAATCGCGGCGCCAGCAAGCTGCCGCTCATTGCGCTGTGGAAAATGCTGGACAACCTCAGGCGCACGCTGTCGGCGCCCGCCGGCGTCATCGCGCTGCTGATGGGGTGGCTGCTGCTGCCGGCCGCCTCCGCCTGGCTGTGGAGCGGATTCATCGTCGCAACGATCGCCATGCCCGCGTTACTGCCGGTTGTCGCCGCAATCCTCCCAGGCCGCGCCGGCATCACGCTCCGCAGCCACCTGCGCGCACTGCGTCGGGACGTCTGGCTCGCTGCGGCGCAAACCGCTTTGCTGGTGACGCTTCTGGCGCATCAGGCCACGTTGATGCTGGATGCGATCGGCCGGACGCTGTTCCGCCTGTTCGTGACCCGCAAGAATCTGCTTCAATGGGTAACGGCGGCGCAGTCGCACTCGAGTTTTCGCCTGACGCTGCCGGCCGCCTATCGCCGCATGGCCGCAACCGTTGCGATTGCCGTTGCCGCCGCTTTGCTGGTCGCGCACTTCCGGCCCGACAATGCCTGGCTGTGCGCACCGTTCCTGATTCTTTGGGCGTTGTCCCCTGCCGTCGCTGTCTGGATCAGCGCGTCGCCGATGACAGGCCGCCTGGCGGTGTCGAAATCCGATGCCGGCGCGCTGCGGCGGGTTGCACGTCTCACGTGGCGATACTTCGAGACCTTCGTCACGGCCGACGATTGCATGCTGCCGCCGGACAACTTCCAGGAAGACCCGCGCACCGTGCTGGCGCACCGCACATCACCGACCAATATCGGTCTTTATCTGCTTTCTGCAGTGGGCGCCCGCGATTTTGGCTGGTTGGGAACCGTTGAGTTCGTCACGCGCGCGGAGGCGACCTTCGCCACGATGCAGCGTCTCGACAGGTTTCGCGGTCACTTCTACAACTGGTACGACACGCGCGATTTGCGGCCTCTCGAGCCACCTTACGTATCGAGCGTCGACAGCGGTAATCTCGCCGGTCATCTGATCGCCCTGGCGAACGCATGCCGCGGCTGGATCAACCTGCCGATCGCGCAGGGTCACTCCTTTGCCGGCATCCGCGATTCGCTGGATCTCGCACGCGAAGCCCGGCGCGACCTGCCCGAGGATCGCAGAATGCATGCGGTTTCACGCGATCAGATCGACGAAGCCATCAATGCGCTCGCCGCGGCGCTCGACAAGGCCGAAGGTGACACCGGCGAGATTACCGCCCGGCTGGGCGCGCTGCTGCCGCTCGCCGGAACCCTGACCGACATCGTGCGAACCCTGGCCGTCGAGTGGGGGAATGATGCGGGCGGCGATCTCAAGTTCTGGAGCGAAGCCACGCAGCGGGCCATGTCCGGTTGGCGCGATGACTGTGTGCTGACGGAAGCGGCCTCGGAGGACATCAAGAGGCGGTTGGCAGCGATCGAGGCCAGAGCACGCGGGATGGCCGGGGAGATGCGCTTCGATTTCCTGTTCGATCAGCAGCGTCGGTTGCTGTCGATCGGATGTTCTGCGGACGGAACCCTGGATTCCAACTGCTACGACCTGCTCGCGTCCGAGGCACGCCTGGCAAGCTTCATAGCGATCGCGAAGAACGACATTCCGGCGCGCCACTGGTTCCGGCTCGGACGTCCCGTGACACCCGTTGGAACAGGCGCTGCGCTCATTTCCTGGTCGGGCTCGATGTTCGAGTACCTCATGCCCTCGCTGATCATGCGCGCACCCAAGGGAAGCCTGCTGGAACATACCAGCCGGCTGATCGTCCAGCGGCAGATCCAATATGGCGGAGAACTCGGTGTTCCATGGGGTATTTCCGAGTCCGCCTACAATGCGCGCGACCTGGAGTTCACCTACCAGTACTCGAACTTCGGCGTCCCCGGCCTCGGGCTGAAGCGCGGCCTGCGCGACAATGCCGTCATAGCACCCTACGCCACGGCGCTCGCGGCCATGGTCGATCCGCCGGGCGCGCTGCGCAATTTCGAACGACTCGCCGCCATCGGCGCGCGCGGCCGTTATGGTTTTCACGAGGCGCTCGACTATACGCGCTCACGGCTCCCGGACGGCGCGCAGGTCGCGATCGTGCGCGCGTACATGGCACATCATCAGGGCATGACGATCGTGGCGATAGCGAACGTTCTGCACGACGGCGCGATGCGCGCGCGATTTCACGCCGAGCCCGGCATTCAAGCGACGGAGTTGCTGCTGCAGGAGCGCGCGCCTCGCGATGTCTCGGCGGCTCATCCCCGCGCGGAGGAAGTCAAGACGGCGGCACGGCTGACCGACACCCGGCTTCCCGAACTGCGCCGCCTGCATAGCGCGCATGATGCGGTTCCGCAAACCCATCTGCTGTCGAATGGCCGCTATTCCGTCATGCTCACGAGCGCCGGCTCCGGCTACAGCCGCTGGCGCGACATCGGAGTGACACGCTGGCGGGAAGATGTCACGCGTGACGACACAGGAAGCTACATCTACCTGAGGGATGTCGAGAACGGTGCCGTTTGGTCGGCGGCTTATCAGCCGAGCGGCGTCGAACCCGACACCTATCAGGTCACCTTCAGCGAGGATCGCGCGGAGTTCATCCGCACCGACGCGACGATCTCGACGACTCTGGAGATCGTGGTGTCGCCGGAGGATGACACCGAGGTCCGGCGCCTGTCGATCACCAATACCGGTCATCGGGACCGGCAGATCGAGGTGACGTCCTATTCGGAACTGGTGCTCGCGCCGCCGGCGGCCGATGCGGCGCATCAGACCTTCCTCAAGCTCTTCGTGCAAACGGAGTATGTGGCCAAATTGAACACGCTGCTCGCGACGCGCCGCAAGCGTACGCCTGACGAACCCGACATCTGGGCGGCGCAACATGCGGTGGTCGAAGGCAGCGTGTCGGGGGAGCCGGAAATCGAAACGGACCGGGCGCGATTCCTCGGCCGTGGACGCGAGAGCAGGTCACCGCTCGCGGTGATGGACGGCCGGCGGTTGTCCAACACCGTGGGCACCGTCCTGGATCCCGTGTTCGCGCTGCGCTATCGACTCAAGATCCCGGCCGGCACGACCGCCCGTATCGCGTTCTGGACCGGCGTTGCCGCATCGCGCGAAGCGGTCCTCGATCTGCTCGACAAGCACCACGCAGCCAACTCGTTCGTGCGGGCGACCACGCTTGCCTGGACCCAGGCCCAGGTGGAGTTGCGGCATCTTGGCATCGACTCGGCCGAGGCAGGTCTTTTCCAGCGCCTGGCAGGTCACCTGCTGTACGCCGACGCGTCGATGCGGCCGTCATCGAACACGATACGCGACGGCATCGGTCCCCCTGCGGGGCTGTGGGCGCAGAGAATCTCGGGCGACGTGCCGATTCTGCTGCTGCGAATCGATGCCGTCGAAGACATAGCCATCGCCCGCCAGCTGCTGCAGGCGCATGAGTACTGGCGCATGAAGGGTCTCGCCGCGGATCTCGTCATCCTCAACGAACGCGCGGCCTCGTACGTCCAGGATCTGCAGGTCGCGTTGGAGGCCCAGGTGCGCATGAGCCAGTCCCGGCCACAGCCTGCGGCACACGTGGTGCGCGGATCCGTGTTCGTGCTGCGTTCCGACCTCATATCCGAACAGACGCGCACCCTGCTGTCGGCGGTGGCGCGAGTCGTATTGGTCGCGCGGCGCGGCAACCTTGCCGACCAACTCGATCGCGTGCGCAAGCCCGCCATGCCGGCACCGTCTCACCACAAGCGCGAGCCCCGGACCGAGCTGCCGGCGGTGCCCGTGCCACGCGATCTCGAATTCTTCAACGGCCTGGGCGGGTTCGGTGCCGAGGGCCGTGAATACGTGACGATTCTGGGCCCGGAGCAGTCCACACCTGCGCCTTGGATCAACGTCATCGCCAATCCTCATTTCGGATTTCAGGTTGCCGCCGATGGCAGCGGCTTTACCTGGGCCTGCAACAGCCGGGAACATCAGATCACCCCCTGGTCGAACGATCCGGTTGCGGATCGCAGCGGCGAGGTCTTGTACGTGCGCGACGAGGAAAGCGGCGATGTGTGGGGGCCCACCGCTGCGCCAATGCGCGATCCGGCGGCGACCTATGTGGCGCGGCACGGACAGGGATACAGCCGTTTCGAGCACACCGCGCGCGGCATCGAACTCGATCTGTTGATGTACGTGCCGATGGCCGACCCGATCAAGATCTCCCGACTGAAGATCCGCAACGGCTCGCAGCGTCCGCGGCGACTCTCGATCACCGCTTACGCGGAATGGGTGCTCGGCACATCCCGGGGCGCCTCGGCGCCATTCATCCTCACCGATCTTGATTCAGAGACCGGAGCACTGTTGGCGCGCAACCCGTGGGATGCCGCTTTTGGTGCGCGGATCGCCTTTGCAGATCTGGCCGGGCGGCAGACTCAGCACACCGCAGACCGGGGCGAATTTCTCGGCCGTCATGGCACGCTCGCGATGCCGGCCGCTCTCGCCGGGCAGATACCGCTTTCCGGACGAACCGGTGCCGGCCTCGATCCCTGCTGCGCGCTGCAAACCTCGATAGCATTGGAGCCTGGTCAGACGACGGAGATCGTATTCTTTCTCGGCGAGACGGATACGGCACCGGCGGCACAGGCGCTCCTCGCCCGCTACCGCAATACGGATCTCGATGCGGTTTATCGAGAGGTGACCGGGTATTGGGAGCGCGTGCTCGGCGCGGTCCAAGTGAAAACGCCGGACCGCTCCATGGACATCATCCTCAATCGCTGGATGCTGTATCAGGCGCTTGCCTGCCGGATCTGGGCGCGAACGGCGTTTTACCAGGCGAGCGGCGCTTATGGTTTTCGCGATCAGCTGCAGGACGGCATGGCGCTCGCGGTGGTGAGACCCGATCTGACGAGGGAGCACCTGCTGCGGGCCGGCGGTCGCCAGTTCGCCGCCGGCGATCTGCAGCACTGGTGGCTGCCGCCCGTCGCCGGCTCCACCGGTCAAGGGGTGCGCACCCGCATCAGCGATGATGTGGTCTGGCTCGCCTATTGCACCGGCCAATATGTCGACACGACGGGCGACGCAGCGGTGCTCGATGAAGAAATTCCCTTCCTCGAAGGCCGTGCGCTGCAGCCGGATGAGCACGACGCGTTCTTCATGCCCGGAATCTCGGAGCAGACCGCCACGCTTTTCGAACACTGCGCGCGGGCACTCGACCATGGATTGCAGGTCGGCGCGCATGGCCTGCCGTTGTTCGGCACGGGCGACTGGAACGACGGAATGAATCGTGTCGGCGAGAAGGGCAAGGGTGAAAGTGTCTGGCTGGGATGGTTTCTGCAGACCACGCTCACCTCGTTCGCGCCCGTGGCGGCGGCACGGGGCGAGCATGAGCGCGCGAACCGATGGCTGTCGCACGCCGCCGCGCTGCGCAGTGCGCTCGATCAGGCGTGGGATGGCAACTGGTATCGACGCGGTTACTTCGATGACGGAACACCGCTCGGCTCCGCGTCGAGCGCCGAATGCCGCATCGACTCGATCGCTCAGTCATGGAGCGTGATCTCCGGAGCTGCGGACCAGCATCGCGCCGTGTGCGCCATGAGCAACGTGGATCGCCAGCTCGTGCAGTCCGATGCCGGGCTGGTGTTGCTGTTCACGCCGCCATTCGATCGCATCGCGCACGATCCTGGCTACATCAAGGGATATCCACCCGGAATCCGCGAAAACGGCGGCCAATACACCCACGCTGCGACGTGGACGGTCATCGCACAGGCCATCCGGCAACGGGACGCGGGCCGCACAGCTGTTCTCGCTGCTCAATCCCATCAATCATTCCGGCACCCGCGCTGACGTGCAGCGTTACAAGGTCGAGCCCTATGTGGTGGCTGCGGACGTGTATTCCGTTGCGCCGCACGTGGGCCGTGGCGGTTGGACGTGGTACACGGGATCGGCCAGCTGGATGTACCGCGCCGGTCTCGAGTGGATGCTGGGATTTCGGATTCGGGCCGGCAGGCTGCAGTTGACGCCATGCGTCCCGGCGGATTGGCCTGGTTACGAGGTCAATTTCCAGCATGGATCGGCGCGCTACCACATCAGTGTCGAGAATCCACAGCGCGTGAGCACGGGTGTCGCGTCGATCGAGTTGGATGGCAACCCGGTTCGCGGAACGGATATCGCACTGCTCGATGATGGACGTACACACGAAGTGCGGGTCACCCTCGGCGAGCGAGCCCCGGTTGCGGCGGGATGACAACCGTGCTCAAAGGGTGATGAATCGCCCGGTTTCCTGACGGCCGGTGTGGTGAAATTCGGGCCTTCAAGATGTGCCCACCCCATGACTGATACCGCCGGCTTCGTCCAGTCCCCCTGCATACGAAACTGCTGCCTGGGCGATGACCTCGTGTGCGTCGGCTGCTTTCGATCGCTCCAGGAGATCAAGGACTGGGGCGGCGCCGATGATCATGGACGGCAAGTCATTTTGCAGAACGCGCGGCAGCGGCGGGAGGCGTACCCTTCGTGGCCGCGTTTGGACGTGCTTGTCAGCAAACGACCATAGCCCGTCGACCGCGCTAGTTACTGCATCCCGAGTGCCCGATCGCTCAAATGCAAATTGCATGGCGACTTGTCATAAACTATGGCAAATCACCACGGCACCTAGAGCATGCGACGTCCTCCGACTCCTCCACCACGAATTTCCAAGTCTACAGCCAGGCGAAAATACGCCATCGCCGGATTGGCGATTGCCGGTACGGTTCTCGTTGCCGGCGGGATCGGGTTTTACCAGTTCTGCAAGGATTTGCTGAAATATGCCGATATCCATAACTATGACGACAGGAACGAAGTCCTGTACCGTCTCGGATTTCCGCCGGCGGTGCTGGATGACTCACAGAAGAACCACCCTTATGCCGGCCGCCGAAGCTTGAAGACCAATAGGGAGGCCGCTCCCGAAGACCCGGACAGCGTCATACCTGAAGGCAGGACGGTTGCCATTACTATGAGTGGTCATATCCCGTCCGGGGCGCTCCCAACGCCAAGGCCGCACTGTATGTGGATTTCGATCGCACGACGAAGGTGATCGACAACATCGACTGCGTCGATTTCTCGGATACACCGCATTTTTGTGCACCCTTGGCCGGTATCGCCATCGGCGACTCGGAAGACCGTGTCAAAGAGAAACTCGGCAAGCCCGATCGCTACGATCTCGATGGCGTGACAAAAACCATGACTTATGACGGCGCGGGAGTGGAGTTCAAGCTGACGAAGGGCAGTGTTTACTATCTCAGACTCTCCAGAACCAATGGCAGGAGCGTGATTCAGCTGCTCAACTTTTACCTACGGAGCTTGATCAGGTAAGGATGCGATCAACTCAACGTGGATGTGACCACGCAGATGGGTGCGCTGCATGAACACCTACATCGTGCTCCTGCGTGCAGTGAATGTGGGAGGAACCGGCAAGCTGCCGATGGCGGATCTGAGACGCATGTGCAACGAGGCTGGCTTCGCAGTGATCGGGACCTATATTCAGAGCGGCAACG
>Ga0116229_10014059_pt1 | contig 11188 bp, 11 predicted proteins | sample S1TSphgellanicum_3_FD_87313 | JGI IMG/M metagenome (GOLD analysis project Ga0116229, IMG submission 87313) | Host-associated microbial communities from peat moss isolated from Minnesota, USA - S1T2_Fc - Sphagnum magellanicum MG | ecosystem: Host-associated > Plants > Peat moss > Unclassified... | reverse complement strand
TAAGGCCGCGGTATTTTTTATCACCGCACTGGTTTTTTCAGAACCAACTTTTCAAGCCAGGCCAGGAACGCAAGCCCCGCGTTCCTGGCCTGTATTTTATCACACGTAAGAAGACATGTTCTTCCTTGAGAAAACGAACCAAAAAACCTTTGCGCCTGCGCTATGCCGACGTCAGCCCTCGTCGGCATCGCCTTGCGCGGAACCAAACAGACAAAAGTTTTTTGGTTCTTTTTTTCAAAAAAGAACACGTCTTTCTGTTCATCCGATTGCCCCAAGGGGCCAGACGCGCGGCCTTCCTTATGTGAGGCCGTCTTTATATAAGGAAGTCCCCCGCCCCCGGCCGGCGATAGGTCGCCGTCCGGGCCGCATGCAGCACCGCCCGCACGTCCGCGACACAGCTCGCCAGCGCATCATTCACCACGACATGGTCGAACTCGTGCCAATGCGCGATTTCCGCCCGCGCCGCCGCCATGCGGCGCGCGATCTCCGCCGGATCGTCGCCCGCCCGCTTCAAAAGCCGGATACGCAGCGCCTCCAGCGACGGCGGTAGAATGAACACGCCCACTGCGTCGTCGGGCAGCGCCGCCTTCAACTGCCGCCATCCCTGCCAGTCGATGTCGAACACCAGGTCGCGTCCGGCCGCCAGCGCCGCCTCCACCGGCGCGCGGGGCGTGCCGTAGCGCCGCCCGAACACCTGCGCCCATTCCAGCAGCGCGCCACTGTCAACCAGCGCCGCGAAGCCGTCCTCAGTCACAAAATGATAGGCGACCCCGTCCTGCTCGCCGGGCCGCGGCGCGCGTGTGGTGGCGCTGACCGATACGGTCAGCTCCGGCTCGGTCGCCAGCAGCGCGCGCGCGACGGTGCTCTTGCCGGCACCGGACGGCGCCGCGATGACCAGGCACACGCCCCGCCGCGCCGGTCCGTCTGCCGGCGCGCTCATATATATAAGTCATTCAATGTTCTGAACCTGCTCGCGCATCTGATCGATGACCGCCTTGAGCTGCAGGCCGGTCGCGGTCAAGGCGGCGCTGGCGGACTTGCTGCATAGCGTGTTCGCCTCGCGCATGAACTCCTGCACCAGGAAATCGAGCTGCCGGCCGACCGCGCCGCCGCCGGCGAGCAGGTCACGCGCCGCCGCCACGTGGCTCGCCAGACGATCCAGTTCCTCTGTAACGTCCGCGCGCGTGGCGAGCATGGCGACTTCCTGGGCCATGCGCTCGGGCGACACCGGCGCCTGCTCGCCGAGCAGGCGCCGCAGCAGCTCGCCCAAGCGCGCGCGCTGTGCTTCCGGCTGCTGCGCGGCGTGGGCGGCGGCCTCGGCGCGCAGCGCGGCAATCCGGTCCAATTGATCGCCAACCACGCCGGCCAGCCGCACGCCTTCGGCCACGCGCATGTCCGCCAGTGCCGCGACCGCGTGCTCGAAGTCGGCGAGGGTGGCGGCCAGGCGCGCCTCGCCGGGCGGTGCATCGTCCCCCGCGTCGCGGCGGATCACGCCGGGCAGCGCCATCAGCGTTTCGATCCGCGGCGCCGGCGCGCCGGGGAGCGTGGCGGCCAGGTCCCGCGCCTCGTCGATCAGTCGCAGCAGCAGCGCGCGGTCGACCGTGACCGCGCTGGCGTCGTCGCGTTTGGTGGTGAGGCCGGCCTGAATCGTGCCGCGTGTGAAGGCGGCAGCGACGGCGGTGCGCAGGCGCGGCTCGAGCGAATCGAATCCGGCCGGCAGTTTCAACCGCAATTCCAGCCCGCGTCCGTTGACGCTGCGAAGCTCCCACACCCAGGCGGCACCGGAGTCGGCCCCCGCGGCACGGGCGAATCCGGTCATCGAAGCGACTTTTGGCATGGTGTTAGCCTACCATTGACGCTTCGGACCGTGAACCGTTCACAGTATTAACGGCGTTGCGACATTCTATGGGAGAGTAAATCGGGGACATTACAACTATGCCGCGCAATACGCATCGTAACGCGTCCTTAACGCCACCAGTGGCATAAAAAATTTCAGCGCGGCCTCACTTCCATGTTGTCCCCCTGGGTCTGCTTTGATAAGAGCGGGGGGCTCGCAGGGAATTTGATGCGACGCAGCGTATCTTGTGACTGAACTTTGACGGGGCGGGTACCATGGTTGCTTCAGCGATAACGATCCAAGGCGGAACCGGCACGGGGGCAATCAACTACGCCTTTACCGCGCAGGGAACGAATACAGTTCTGTGGACGACGCAATTTGCCGGAACGGTAGATGCGCTTCTGACCACCCAGGGTGTGACGAAACTTAGTCCGAGCGCGCCGACATCGTCGGCGTTTCTGACTGATGGCACGACGCCGATTTATGATCTCGTGCCGTCAACGGTTTCCAGCACGTTTACGCTGCCCGATACGGTTCCTGCTTACGTCATCGACACAGTCGGTGGCGCATCAACCGTTACCATCACCGGTGACAGCGTCATCGTAGCTGCGGTCAACGCGGCGGCTGACATTATTGCGACGGGCGATGCGCATAACGAAGTTATCTTCGTTTCGGGCTACAACACGTTCGATGGTACCGGAAACACAGGCAACGATTTCGTCGTCGCCGGTAGCGGCTACGACACCATCACCACCGGCACCGGCGACGATACGGTTCTGGGCGGCACGGGTAGCGCGGTCATTACCCTGAACGATACTGCCGCTGGCGGGTACAACGACTTTGTCTACCTGAACGACGGTTCGTCGCTGGTTTATGCGGATGGCACCGGCGACGTCGTTGTGGCAACCAGCGGTGGCCAGACCATCGATGGCGCGGCTTCGGCGGCTTCCACCAGCGTTCTGACGGTCACCTTGCTGCCGGACACCGACACTATCACCACTGGTGATGTTGTTAATCTCGGCGGCGCCTACGCGAACATCTTCGACAGCGCCGGCGGCGATACCATCAACTCGGGTGGTTACGCCTTCTCGTTCTTCGGCGGCACGGACATCGCCGACACCATCAATGTTGGTGATGGCAGCTCCACGATTTTCGGCGGCGCTGGCGACACCATCACATTGGGTGCATCGGCAACCACAGTGGACGGCTTCAATACGTTCATTTCTTCCAGCGGCAGTGAGACATTGGATGCGTCGGCTACCACCGTTAATCTGACGATATTCGGCACAACCGACGCGGCGGGCGGAAACGATAGCCTCATCGGTGGCAGCGGCGCGGATACCTTCGTCGCCGGTGCAGGCAGCGAAACGATGGTGGGTGGCTCCGGCGCCAACACCTTCTACATCGATGCCTATGCCTCGCATAACGCCGACCTCACAATCCAGGACTTCGGTGGTGCGGACTCGATCGCATTCGCCAGCAGCTACAGCGCTGCGGATGTGGCCAGCGCAATTGCCAACGGTGTCGAAGACGCCAACGGCGATTTCGTCATCACGTTCGACACGAGCAACACCACCATCACGCTGGTTGGAGTATCCGGTGCGAGCGCTCTGACCGGTCATACGATCACGTTCGGCAGCTAAGAAAACCTACCCGCCCTCAACGAAAAGCCAGCCTTCGGGCTGGCTTTTCTGTTTTGGCTGCCTTGCTTCTTGGTGGTGAGTCATTCCCCAAGGCAACGTCGGCAAATCGGTGCGTCGGCACACCGACAAGGATGCCCTTTCAAAGGCAGACGTATGAGAGCCCGTTTCGGCAAGAAATTTAACCACGAAGGCACCAAGCACACGAAGGATTTCACGAAGAGCGGGCAGACTGGTTTCGTTTCGTCGTGCCGGCTTCGTGTCATTCGTGCCTTCTTGATTATACCTCTCGCCCGGCTGCGACTGGCACAAACAGAGGGCGAGAAAGACGTGTTATTTTTTGAAAAAAAGAACAAAAAACTTTTTCTCATTTGGTTCCGCGCACTGTTGATGAGTGTTGCGCTGGCTGCACAGAGCGCAAGAGCAAAAGTTTTTTGGTTCTTTTTTTCAAAAAAGAACACTTCTTCCTTTTCACCCGATTGCCCAGTGCAAGGACCAACCTGAGCACGGCATAGGAAATCTGTTACCGCGCCCGATTGCGGAACCGCGTGACGTTGGCGTTGTGCGCGGCCAGGCTTGCGGCAAACACGTGGCCGCCGGTGCCGTCGGCGACGAAATAGAGCGCATCGCCGTCCGCCGGATGTAACGTCGCCAGGATCGACGCTGAACCGGGACTACAGATCGGCCCGACCGGCAATCCCTCAACCACATAAGTGTTGTAAGGATCGGTGTCCGCCAGATCCGCGTGCGTCAGCTTCCGGTCGAGCGACAAAGTACCGCCGCTGACACTGTACAAAGATGTCGGATCCGCTTGCAACCGCATCGACAGGCCAAGCCGATTGAGGAACACGCGGGCGATCATGGCGCGCTCGACCGGTAATTTCGCTTCACGTTCGACAATGCTCGCCAGCACCAGCGCCTGGCGCGGCGATCGCAACGGCAAACCCGGCGCCCTGGCCCGCCATGCGGTGGTGAGCAGATGCTGCATCGCCGATTGCGCACGCGTTATGATGTTGGCGCGCGGCGTGCCGAGCGTATACGCGTAGGTGTCCGGCAGCACACTGCCTTCATCCGGTACCGTCACATCACCGCTCAAATCATTCGCGCCGGCGAGCAGCACGCTGATTTGCGCCGCGGTCAGGCCCTCGGGGATCGTGATATGATGCTGCACGGGGCGGCCGAATCGCAGCACATCGAGCACCGCGGCGAGGCTCGCCCCAGGCGGAAAACCGAGCTCGGCCGCATGCATGGGGCCCTGCGGCGTCGTTGCAAATGCGGCTGCTTTGAACGCGAGCCGAGAGCGAATGAGTCCAGCATGCAACAGTGCATCCGCGATCTCATCGCTGTTGCCGCGTGGTACTACAACATTGGTGGCACGGGCGAGGGGACCAGGCGCCTGATAGACGCGCACTGCCAGGACAGCAGCACTACCGGCTGTGGCAAGAAGTAACGTAGCAAGAATGATCCAGCGCATGGTTTAGCTGCAAAGGAAGAAGGACTTCTTTTTTGAAAAAAAGAAGCAAAAAACTTTTGCTCCTGCGCCTGCATCACCTGGCGTGAAATTGCTCGAACGTGCGCGGAACCCAACAGGTAAAAGTTTTTTGGTTCTTTTTTTCAAAAAAGAACACTTTACTGTGCTAAACGCGGCGGAAAATGACGCTGGCGTTGGTGCCGCCGAAGCCGAAACTGTTCGACAGCGCGCAGTCGATGCGCCGCTCCTGCGCGCTGTGCGGAACGCGGTCGATCACGCTCTCGCGGCTCGGCTCATCCAGATTGAGCGTGGGCGGCGCGACATTGTCGCGAATCGCCAGCAGCGAAAAAATCGCCTCGATCGCGCCGGCAGCACCCAGCAAATGGCCGGTCGCCGACTTGGTCGACGACATCGCCACGCCGCGCGCGGCATCGCCGAAAAACCGTTCCACCGCCTCGAGTTCCAGGTCGTCACCCATCGGCGTGGAGGTGCCGTGCGCATTGATATATTGCACGTCATCCGGAACGAGCCCACCATTGCGGAATGCCGCGCGCATGGCGCGGAATGCGCCGTCGTGCCCTTCCGCCGGCGCGGTAATGTGATGCGCGTCGCCGGAGAGGCCGTAGCCGGCCACTTCGCCATAGATTTTCGCGCCGCGTGCCTGTGCGTGCGCCAACTCCTCCAGCACCAGCACGCCGGCGCCCTCGCCCATGACGAACCCGTCACGACCGCGGTCCCACGGGCGGGACGCGCGGGCCGGCGTGTCATTGAACCCGGTCGACAAAGCGCGTGCCGCACAGAAGCCGCCGATGCCGAGCGGGCAGACGGCGGCTTCGGTGCCGCCGGCCACCATCACATCGGCATCGCCGAGCATGATCAGCCGCGCCGCATCGCCGATCGCGTGCACGCCGGTCGCGCACGCCGTCACCGCGGAATGGTTCGGACCCTTGAAGCCATATTTGATCGACAAATGGCCGGAGGCCAGGTTGATCAGCGCCGACGGAATGAAAAACGGCGACAGGCGCCTGATCTTGCCCTCATGCACCTGGATGCTGGCTTCATAGATCGTCTGCAGGCCGCCGATGCCCGAGCCGATCATCACGCCGGTAGCCTCGCGCGACGGCTCGTCCTCCGGCAACCAGCCGGAATCCTCTACCGCCTCGATTGCCGCGACCAGGCCGAGATGGATGAAGCGATCCATCTTCTTCTGGTCTTTTTGCGGAATCCACTCGCCGAGCGACAGGCCGCCGTCGGCGCGGGTGCCGGCCGGCACAGTCCCGGCGATTTTCGCCGGCAGGTCCGCGACATCGAACGACTGGATGGCGCTGATGCCGGACTTGCCCTCGATCAACTGCTTCCAGACATGCTCCACGCCAAGCCCGAGGGGGCTGGCGATGCCCATGCCGGTGACGACGACCCGCCGCTGCTGCTGCAACATGCTGAACGCGCCGCCAGGCTCAGGCCGCCTTCTGCTTTTCGATATAGTCGATCGCGTCCTTCACGGTGCTGATCTTCTCGGCCGCGTCCTCGGGGATTTCGACGCTGAACGCTTCCTCGAACGCCATCACCAGCTCCACCGTATCCAGGCTGTCGGCGCCGAGATCATCGATGAACGACGCCTCCGGGGTCACCTTGCTCTCTTCGACACCCAGGTGTTCCACCACGATTTTCTTAACCTTGTCGGCGATGTCGCTCATCGGTACTGACCCTTGTCTGCCGTTTGCTGGAGAAATTCGTTCGCCGGGCGGCCGCGCTCCGGACGAGTTTCACGGGCGCTTAGCACGTCTGTTTCACGGCGGCAAAGCGGTGTAGAAAGGAAAGGAAGTCTTCTTTCTTAAAAAAAAGAAGCAAAAATTTTTGCTCTTGCGCCCTCATCACCTGACGTGGACTTGCTTGACCTGGCGCGAAACCCAACAGACAAAAGTTTTTTGGTTCTTTTTTTCAAAAAAGAACATTCTTTCTTTTTTCTATCTTGGGCCGCTGCTGCTGGCACTCGCGGTCGTCACGCCACCTTGGCAGAACCCGGACGAGTTCGCGCACATGCTGCGCGCGGTGGAAGTGGCGCATGGCGGCCTGTTCGGCTACCGCGCCTGGGGCACCACGGGCGGTCAGTCCGACCCCGCGATCTATGATGCCTACAAGCCGATCCTGGGCGTGGCCATGCACCCGGAGCAGCGCGTGTCGCGCGCGGCGCTGGCTGCGTCGGGCGCGGTCGGCTGGCACCGGGCGACGATCTATACGCCGTATCCCACGGTCGAATATTCGCCGGCATTCTACCTGCCGGCGGCCGCCGCCTACTGGGCCGGCTATGCCGCGTCGCTGTCGGTCAATCACACGCTGCTGCTGGCGCGCGCCGCCAACGGCGCGGTGTTTGCGCTGATCGCGCGCGCCGCGCTGGCGCGGGCGCGGCGGACGCGCCTGCCGCTGCTGGCCATTCTGCTGCTGCCGACGACGCTGGCACTTGGCGCCTCGGCCAACCAGGATTCGCCGATGCTGGCCTGCACGGCGCTGGTCGTCGCGATGCTGGACCGCGCGATTGCGGAGGCGCGCGATCTGAGGCGCGGCGAGCTTTGGCTCAGCGCCGTGCTGCTGGCGGCGATCGGCATGGCGCGGCCGCCCTATGCGGGGTTTCTGCTGTGCCTGTTGCTCGCGGCGCGGCCGCCGGCGTGGGCCGGGCTGAAGGCTCTGTTGGCCGCGGCCACCGTGGTGCTCGCCTGGTGCGTGGCGGTGGCGCTGCTGATCGTGGTGCGGCGGGGCCACGAAGATCCGCATGCGCAACTGGCGTGGCTCGCGGCGGACCCGGCGCGCGTGCCGTCGGTGATCTGGGCGACGGCGCGGACCTTCGGTGCCGATTACGTGGCGCAGACCATCGGCGTGCTCGGCTGGACCGACACGCGGTTGCCCACACCTTATATAGCGGGCGCGTGCGGGGTGCTGGCGCTGGCGGGGGCGGCCGGCACCGGTGGCGCGGCGCGGCGGCCCTGGCTGCCGCTCTGCGGCGGGCTGTTCGCGGTGTTCAGCATTTTCGTGCTGCAATATTTCACCTGGACCTGGCCGGGGCAGCCTTATGTGACCGGCGTGCTGGGGCGCTATTTCCTGCCGATCATGATGGTGCTGGCGCTGGCGGTGCCGCGTGTGGGTTGGGCTGCCCGGTTGGTGCGGCCGGCGGCGGCGGCCGTGGCCGTGCAGGCGATCGTAACGCCTGCAATGATGTTTCATGCGCTGCTGCTAAGATATTATATTATGTAATGAGAGGAACGCGTGGGCCGGAAAATCCGGGGCGGACGAGCTGGATTTCATCCGGGCTATGATATTGCTCACGAAACGTCAATCAGGCCCGCCGAAAAAAGATGTCGTGCCCCTCGTGGCGGGAGACAAATCCGGTGACGGCGCCGCCGGTATTTCGCTGGAATATCTTGCGAACCCGCGGATGACCCGGCGTGAAGAAGACGTCTCGCAGCTCCGCCTTCTGCGCCGAAGCTGGCCCGCCATTGAGCGAGGCCATCGGGTCGGTTCCGTTGCGGGTGAGTGTCACGGTCATATCCGCGGATGCGCGGTATGTTCCGACATAATCATCCAGCGTCGCGGCGGGCAACGTGACCGCGGCCGGGTCATCCTGTAGCGCCACGGTCTGGCTGCCGATCATGCGCCACGCCGCACCCTGTTGCTGCCAGGTTTCCACGGAGCGAAACTGGGCATGCAGCTTCTGACCGTAGGCGTCGCCGGTCTGGTCGTCCGTGAACCGCGCGACCGCCGTCCCGCCATGGACCACGCACGTCCAGTCCGTCACCTTCATGCGGATATGGACATTCTTCGGCGGCGCGGCCGCGCCGGTGACCAGGTCCTGCTTGCTCGCGGTGTCGCCATCCTCATTAACGAACACCACTTGCGGGTCCAGCAGTCGATCCAATGTGGCGGCATCACCCGCCTGCCCGGCATCGGAGAATGCCTGCGTCTGCCGCAGCAGCAAGCCGCAGACATCGACCGCCCGCGCGGCGCGCGTCGGTCCTGGTCCGGCCATGAAAGCCGACACGGCCATCGCAATTGCAATCCGTTGTGGCATCGTTCGCGCTCCCAGTGTGACTTTCCACCCATCTGCTCCACGTGTGTGGACGTCAAGCGTCGGGAAACGCGGATAATGCGTCGCTAATCCGGGCTGCGATGCTGCAACGGCAGCTTCGGCATATTGGCAACGTCGAAGGCGAGCGCCTGCAGCAGTAATTGTGCGCCGATGATGATCGGCAGCACCGACAGCATCACCGTGCCCGTCGTGGCGGCGACGCCGGTGCGGTCCGAAATGATCCAGTGCCGGGCGCCAAAAATAGCGCCAAATGTAACGAATACCAGGCCGCCCAGCACGGAGATCGAGCCGGCGTTAAAATCCCGGAGCAAATACATGTAGAAAAACCGTTTTAACGTCCGTGTCAGGTGCCGGCGCGGGAAATCGAGCATCACGCGGCCGAGGCGCAAGCTGCTGTTCTCGTTGCCATAGCGTGGCGGCATCGGCACGTCGCGCACCACGGCGCGGATGGTGCTGAGGCGGAACAGCATGTCGGATTCGAAGAAATAGCCTGTATCCAGCCGGTCCAGCGGCAGCCGCGACAACGCCGCGCGGTGGATGGCAGTGTAGCCGTTGGTGGGGTCCATCACATCCCAGTAGCCGCTTGACAGTTTTGTGACGAAGGACAGGCACGCATTGCCGATCAGGCGGGTGCGCGGCATGTCGCCCAGCGTATAAATGTCGAAGAAACGGTTGCCCTTGGCGTAATCAGCCTCGCCGCGCAGCAGGGGGGCGAGCAGCGCCGGCAAATGGTTCGGGTCCATCTGACCGTCGCCATCCATTTTCACCACGATTGCGTGGCCATCGGCGAGCGCGGCGCGGTAGCCGGTAACCGTGGCGGCGCCGACGCCGCGATTGCGGTCATGTTGCAGTACGGTGACGTCGGACGCGGCGAAACGATTCGCCACCAGCGCGCCGCTGCGTTGCGGGCATGCGTCGTCCACCACGTAGATATGGTTGACGCGGCCGATCAGGGCGGCGACGACAGCCTCTATGTGGCGCGCGACCTTGAAGCATGGAATCACCACCGCCGCCGGTGACGCGGTGGTCGGGCAGTCGGCGCGATTCATGGCGGTCGGGTTTGCATCCACGGTGGTGCATTACGCAATCATGGCGGTGCTCGCCAGAGTGTTCGGGGTGCCGGCGTTGTGGGCGTCACAAACCGGGTTCGTGGCGAGCGGGTTTTTGAGTTATGTGCTGAACCGCAGTTTCACGTTTCGGGTGCCCAGCGCACATGTCGTCGCGCTGCCGCGGTATGTGCTGGCGTGCGCGATCGGCCTCAGCATCAATGGCGCGGCTTTGGTCGTGCTGCAGGGGCTGCTGCATCATGTGTGGATGGCGCAGCTCGGGGCGAGCGGCGTGGTGGCGGTCACGTCGTTTTTGTTACAGCGGCATGTGGTGTTTACAGCACGAAAGTATGTTCTTTTTTGAAAAAAAGAACCAACAAACTCTTGGTCGTTTTGACACGTGGCGCATGTCGAAATTGGCCGCGTGTGCCAAGGAGCAAAAGTTTTTTGCTTCTTTTTTTCAAAAAAGAAGGCCTTCCTTAAATCATCGCCATCCCACCATTCACATGAATGGTAGCCCCCGTCACCCAAGCCGCCGCATCGCTCGCCAGATAGGCAACCGCCGCCGCAACATCCGCCGGCTGCCCCATTCGCCCGAGCGGGATGGCCTCGATCAGCTTGGCGCGCTGCGCGGCGGTCAGCGCGTCGGTCATCGGGGTTTCGATGAAGCCGGGTGCGACGACATTGACCGTGATGCCGCGGCTGGCGACTTCCTGCGCGAGCGCCTTGCTCATGCCGACGAGGCCCGCCTTGGCGGCGGCGTAGTTGGCCTGGCCGGCATTGCCGGTGGCGCCGACGACGCTGGAGATTTGAATGATGCGCCCGGCGCGGCGGCGCAGCATGCCGCGTAGTGCTGCGCGCGCCAGGCGGAACGGCGCGCTGAGGTCGACATCGAGCACCGCCTGCCAATCCTCATCCTTCATGCGCAGTGCCAGCATGTCGCGGGTCAGGCCGGCGTTGTTGACCAGGATGGTGATGGTGCCGAAGGTCTTGCCGACCTCCGCCACCACCGACTCGATCGCCGCCGTATCGCGCACGTCCAGCACCCGTCCCGCGCCGTTCCAGGGCTGGAGCGCAGCGTCGATCGCCTCCGCCCCAGCCGCGCTGGTGGCG